>JABUBL010000810.1_pt1 | contig 10014 bp, 9 predicted proteins | sample 7240371 | NCBI WGS metagenome assembly JABUBL01 (sample SAMN07256343, study PRJNA390944) | subsurface metagenome | isolation source: Methane hydrate marine sediment | place: Pacific Ocean: Eastern North Pacific, ODP site 1244 | collected 2002 | reverse complement strand
TTATCCTGAGCGAAGCGAATGGACCTGGTACAGGCTCCGCGAAGAATCTCATTATATTTATCTTTTTAAAAGGAGATTCTTCAGTCGCTATTGCTCCTTCAGACTCCGTCCTTGAACGAAGTGAAGGAATGACAAATACTTTTATTACATTACATTACTTTTTCAAAGAGTAAACTGTAAACTTATCTCGTGTATGGTACACATAATTTAATTTTATTTTGTTTTTAAAATAATCATGAGTTTTAGAAGAAATAATAAAGATGAAAGCTTTAGACTACCACTTTCCGCAAAGGATGTAGCATTGGCTTCAGTAATAGGAGCTATATATGTTGTTCTTACAATAGGTTTAGCTCCAATTAGTTATGGACCCATTCAATTTAGAATATCTGAAGTTTTAACGATACTCCCATTTTTAAGAGCATCAACTATGTGGGGATTATTTGCAGGTTGTTTGATAGCAAATTATGTTGGTGGATTTGGACCATGGGATATATTTTTGGGAAGTCTCTGTACGTTGATTGCCGCTTATCTAACTTCAAAAATGCCCAGTATTTGGCTTGCTCCATTACCCCCAGTAATTATAAATGCATTTGGTATTAGTTCTTATTTAAGTATAATTTTTGGAGTTCCATATTTGCATACAGTATTATACATTGGGATTTCTGAAACAATTATTTGCTATGTATTGGGTCTCCCATTGCTTTATTATCTCAAAAAGCAAAATTTTTTAGAGGAATATATATTTAAATAAGAATATATTGATTTAATAGTAATTATTCAAATTAAAAACTATATCAATAAAAAATAGATAAATAATATCATTTATAATTATATTTGTAGAATCTAAAAATTTTATTCAAATAAATTCAATAACTTTAAAATAAATATATGGGATATAGAACATCTTTTATTCCAGGAAATAGTCCTATTCATAGATTAAATCCATTAACTAAATTAGTCATTTTAATGCTATTTATTGTCATAATGTTTACTGTAGAATGGATTCATCTTCCAATACTTCTTTTTTTATTAATAATTGTTCTTGTCTCATTATCTGGAAGAGTTTTTAAGGATTTTTTTAAAATAATTTTAAAATTAGGATTACCTTTAATATTATTTGTATTTATATTTCAAATCTTTTTTTATCAAGGTGGAGAAGAAGTTTTGTGGGAGTTCTCAATACTAAAAATTAGATTAGAAGCGATTATATTTTCATATTTATTGGGAAGTAGAATTTTGGTTATGATCTCTTCACTTTTATTTTTCCTTCTTACCACAAATCCAAGTCATATAATGAATTCTTTAATTTCAATGGGATTTCCACCAACATTGTCTTTTATTTTTTTATCTACCTTAAATATATTTCCATATATGCAATCAAAAGCAAATTCAATATTGGATGCTCAAAAGTCAAGAGGCTTAGAAGTAGAGGGTAATATTTTAATAAAAATTAAATCTATCATTCCGTTAATAGCACCATTACTTTTTGGTTCAATATCTGATGTTGAACAAAGAGCTTTAGCGCTTGAAGCACGAGCATTTAGCACACCTGGCTCAAAAACATCAATTTTAAAAATAAAGGATTCTCTATTACAGAGGATATTTCGAATAATAGTTTTGATATTCTGTTTATTATTAATTTTATATAGATTAATTATTTATGAATTCTTTATAAAGTGATTTCGTAACAGTAAAGATGTATATGATGCTATGCTAACATTTCCAAATTTGGAATTAATTTATTAAATAGTGATTTTATGGGTATAAATATAAAAGAATTAAGTTTTATTTATCCAGGTTCAGAGAAAAAAGCTCTAAAAAACATTAATTTAAATATTGGTGATGGAGAGTTCTGTTGTATTCTTGGTAAGAATTTAGCGGGTAAATCAACATTATGTTATACAATTACTGGATTTATACCACACTTTTTTAAAGGAAAAATAGAAGGAAAGGTACTAATTGATGATTTAGATACTACTGATTTACCACTTCATAAAATTGTAACTAAAGTGGGATTTGTACTGCAGAATCCGTTTAATCAACTTTCTGGTTCAAAATTTACAGTATTCGAAGAGTTAGCTTTTAGTTTAGAAAATTTAGGAATTTTTCGAAATGAGATGATAGAAAGAGTTGAAGAGATTTTAAAAAAGCTAAAAATATATAACTTAAAACATAGATCTCCATATGAACTTTCGGGGGGTCAACAGCAGATGGTTGCAATTGCATCTATTTTAGTAATGAAACCAAAAATTCTTGTTTTAGATGAACCCACATCTCAACTTGATCCAGTTAATAGTAAACTAATATTTTCATTAGTTGAAGAGCTAAACAATGATGGAGTAACAATAGTAATAGCAGAACATAAAATAGATGAAATTGTTGAATTTGCAGACAAAATCTTATTAATTGAAGATGGAAGAATAGTATTAGATGACTCCCCTAATGAGGTTTTTAAAACCTTTTCTAAATATAAGGAATATACTAAATACATGAGACCACCCTGTTTTGTAGAATTGGCTCAAAGAATGGAAAGAGAAGGCCTTTGGAAAAAAAATAATGGTTATCCTATTAATTTTAAACAAGCAAAAAAAGAATTTAGTAAAAGATCAACAATTTAATTTGATGGTTATTGTTTACATTCATGATATTTAAACAAATAATAAAAGAATTTGGAGTATAACTTGCCAAAAATATTGGTCGAAAAATTAAAATTTACTTATCCCTCTGGTTTAAAGGCTTTAAAAGGAATAGACTTAAAAATAGAAGACAGTGAATCTGTTGTAATAATTGGGGAGAATGGTTCAGGAAAAACAACTTTAGTTAAACATTTTAATGGACTTTTGAAGCCAACATATGGTCAAATTTGGATAGGAGATGATAATACTAAAGATTATTCAATTGCTGAACTTTCAAAAACTGTAGGGTATGTATTTCAGAATCCAGAGCAGCAATTATTTAAAGAAACAGTAAGAGAAGAATTAACCTTTGGACCTAAAAATATTGGATTTTCAGGGAATAAAACTAAAAGCAGAGTAGAAAAGATAGCTAAAATGACTAATATTTATAATCTTTTAGATTTAAATCCAAGAAGATTAAATTTTTTTCAAAAACAATGGGTAGCAATTGCTTCAATTTTAACTATGGATCCCAAAATTTTAATTCTTGATGAACCAAATACCAGTCAGGACTTTCTTGGAGTTAATAAATTAATAGATTTAATAAAGCAACTCTTAAAAAGTAAAAAAACATTAATAACTATTACCCATGATCTTAATTTTGCATCTAAAATATCAAATAGATTTGTTGTTTTAAGTTGTGGAAAGATATTAATGGATGGTAAACCTCAAAATATTTTTGTAAGACAAAAAGAATTAGTTCAGGCAAATCTTATTTCGCCTCCAATACCGAGATTAGGAATTTCACTTGGATTTAAGTATCCTCCTATAAGTAATAAAGATTTTATAAATATGTACAGAGAGTTAAGATAAAATCATCAGAACAATAATAATTATTGGCAATTTAAAAAAAATAGTTAAAATTATAAGAATTTAATTATTATTTATTGTATAATTCTCTAAATGATAAATCTTTTATAAAAATCATTAATTAAAAAAAGGAGGTGAATTTTATAGGAGATTAATTTATTGTAAAAAAAATTAATAAGGAGGAATTAATGAATTTTCTTAAAAAAACAATTTTTACAATTTTAACTCTTTCAATTATTGCATCATTGTCACTTACACTCATTGGTTGCCCTCCAGCAGAAGAAGCTGTTGAGGAACCTACACCTACTGAAGAAGTTGAATTTGAGGCAGCTATGGCTACAGATGTTGGTAAATTAGGTGATAAATCATTTAATGATGGTGTTTATGCTGGTCTTGAGAAAGCTGAAGCTGAATTAGGAGTAGAGATAGATGTTGTTATATCTGAACAACAAACAGACTATGTACCTAATTTAACCAAACTTGCTGAAGATGGAAACAATGTAGTATTTGCTGTTGGGTTTATGATGGGCGATTCTATTAAAGAAGTAGCTGAGAAGTTTCCTGACACATATTTCGGAGGTATAGATATTTCTTTGGCAGATGCAGATTTCAATCCAATAGATGTTCCAAACATTCGTGAGATACTGTTTAGGGAGCAGGAAGTAGGATATTTAGCAGGTGTATTTGCAGGTATGATGACGAAAGAGGATTCAATTGATGGAATAAATGCTGATAATGTAATTGGTATGGTTGGTGGAATGAAGATACCTCCAGTTGACAGATTTATTGCTGGATATATTGCAGGTGCTAAGTCGGTAAATCCCGACATTCAGATTGAAATTATATACACAGAAACATTTACAGATCCAGCTATTGGGAAAGAAGCAGCAATTGCACAGTATGAAGCTGGTGCTGATATAGTATTTCAAGTCGCTGGTCTTACTGGTGTGGGTGTTTTTGAGGCTGCTGCTGATAAAGGAAACTATGCAATTGGTGTTGATGTAGATCAATCAATTAGTTCTCCAGATAATGCACCTGTTATACTAACAAGTGCAGAAAAATTCCTAACTCAGGCTACTTTCTTAACTATAAAAGATGCGCTTGAAGGTAACTTTACTGGTGGAGATACAGCATATGGATTAGAAAATGATGGTGTTGGACTTTCTCCTTTCCACGAACATGAAGATATAGTACCACAAGAAATAAAAGACGCTATTGAAAAGGCCAAACAGGATATTATAGCAGGAACAGTAGTTCCACCAGAAACACCAGAAGAAATTGAATAGTAAGATAAGAATAATAAGAAATATAGAAGTAAAATGCGGGTATCAAAAAGGTACCCGCATTTTTTATTAAAAAAATTTTAAATTTATTATTAATAATTGAATTTAAAATTTATCATTATTTTTTAACAAATACTTGCCACTTAGAATTTTTGCTATTATAATTCTTTTAATTTAAATAATAAGATAATATTTTTTTTATTTAATAATCCTTTTAAATATATTTCTTAAGTGTTGGAAAACTTAATTAAACAGAGAGAGATATTAAAACTAGAAAATATAACCAAAGCATTTCCAGGCGTATTGGCAAATGATAGAATAAATATCAACCTCCTAGAAGGCGAAATCCATGCCATTTTAGGTGAAAATGGTGCTGGTAAAACCACCTTAATGAATATCCTCTATGGTTTATATAATGCTGATGAAGGAAAAATTTATTTAGATGGTACGCCAATTGAAATCCATTCTCCAAAAGATGCTATTAATAAGGGTATTGGAATGGTTCATCAGCACTTTATGTTAATCCCACAATTAACAATAATGGAAAACATTATATTGGGAAAAGAAACTGCTAAAGGTGGAATTTTAGATATGAATTCTGCTGAGAAAGTAGTCAAACAATATTCTGAAAAATTTGGACTACACGTTAATCCTAAAGCAAAAATAATGGATACCTCTGTGGGAATACAACAGAGAGTAGAGATTTTAAAAGCATTATATCATGGGGCAAATATTCTTATTTTAGATGAACCAACTTCTGTTCTTACTCCCCAGGAAGTTGTTGAGTTATTTAAGGTAATAAAGTCATTAACCGCTAAAGGTATGTCGGTATTCTTTATAACACATAAATTAGAAGAAGTAGTTGCTATAAGTGATAGAGTAACTGTTGTAAGAGATGGTAGAGTAGTGGATACAAGAAAAACAAAAGACACTAACAAGGTGGAGTTAGCCCGTATGATGGTGGGAAGAGATGTTGTTTTAACTGTAACTAAAGACAAGGTTGAAAAAGGTGATGTAGTATTGAATATTAAGAATTTAGAAGCTTTGGATTACAGAAATCTTAGAGCTATCAAGGGAGTAAATATCCAGGTGAGGGAAGGGGAAATAGTTGGAATAGCTGGAGTAGCTGGGAATGGTCAAGCTGAGCTTGAAGAGGTTCTTTCTGGTTTAAGAAAAGCTCATAAGGGAAATATATATTTTAAAGATAAAGATATCACTCACATTTCAACGAGAGATAGACTAAGAATGGGAATATCACATATATCACAGGATAGACTTGGAAGAGGACTAATTGTTGATTTTAATATTACTGAAAATATAATCCTGGGTGATCATAACCAGAAACCTTATGCCAATGGATTAATTCTAAATTTTACATCCATATTAAATGAAACAGAAAAATTGATTGGCGAGTTTGATATCAGAACGCCTTCACCATTTTTACCCGTATATTCTCTTTCTGGAGGAAATCAACAGAAATTGATAGTAGCAAGGGAATTTAATAGAGAACCTGATTTATTAATAGCAAATCAACCTACAAGGGGTCTTGATGTAGGAGCTATCGAATTTGTTCATAATCAACTACTTAGATTCAGAAGAGAAAAAAAGGCTATTCTTTTAATTTCACTTGAACTTGAAGAGATAATGAGCTTAAGTGACAGGATACTCGTAATATATGAAGGAGAGATAATTAAAGAATTTAAATCCAGTGAAGTAACAAAAGAGTTAGTTGGTTACTATATGATGGGTGGTGAAAAGAAAAAAATAGATCATGAAGAAATGAGAGCATAAGTGAAAACAGATATAAGGGATAAAGAGAAAAATATTATAGAGAGAAAAAATAAGAATAAGTTTAAAGATAATAAACTTAGTAAAACCTTATTGCCAATGCTTGTTCCTATAGGGATGATATTTTTTTCTTTTTTTGTTGGTGCAATAATAATGCTTATATTTGGTTACAATCCTATACAAGCTTATGTTTCCTTAATGCGAGGTGCATTTGTCGGAAATTTCAATATAACACAAACATTACTAAATTCCGTGCCACTTATATTTACAGGTTTGGCTGTTGCATTTGCTTTTAGATGTGGATTGTTTAATATAGGTGCTGAAGGGCAGCTTTATTTGGGAAGTTTAGCTTCAACCTACATAGCTACTGCAATTATTTTACCTGCTTTTTTACATGTCCCACTTATTCTAATAGCTGGTGCTTTAGCAGGTGGACTTTGGGCGTTTTTACCTGGAATCCTGAAAGCCAAAACAGGTTCACATGAAGTAATTACAACAATGATGATGTCATGGATAGGAGTATTTTTTTCAAGTTATGTAATAAGAAATATTTTAAAAGATCCAAGAACAGATCTTCCTGTTTCTAAAACTATCTATAAATCAGCAGAACTTATAAAAATTGATAAAATACTCCCAATACCTGCTTTGAAAGGAACAAGGCTTCATATAGGTTTCTTTATTGCTATATTAACCGCTTTATTAATTTGGTATATTCTAAAGAAGACCACAATAGGTTATGAAGTTAGAGCTGTAGGTTTTAATCCTTATGCATCAGAATATGCTGGAATAAGCATTGGTAAAAATATTATTTTAGCTTTATTTATTAGTGGAATGTTAGCTGGTTTAGCTGGATCTGTTGAGATTGCTGGTCTTCATCATAAACTTTGGGATAGATATTCAGCTATGTACGGATTTACTGGAATTGCAATAGCGTTACTTGCAAAGAACAATCCAATTGGTGTTATTTTTGCTGCCATTCTTTTTGGTGCTACTCAAGCTGGTGGAAAAAGTATGCAACTTGATGCAAATGTTCCAGTTGATATGACTGATATATTAGAAGGAATAGTAATTTTTGCAGTTGCTGCTGATGAAATTATAAAAATGTTTATTAGAGCTCGTGAGAAAAGGAGGTTAGCACGGATTGGAACAACTTAAAGAGATTTTAACACCTGCACTTTTTGCAGGTATGATAAGAATTGCAACACCCTTAGCTCTTACAGCTATTGGAGGAACAATATGTGAACGTTCTGGTATAGTGAATATTGCATTAGAAGGTTTGATTTTAATTGGTGCATTCAGTAGTGTAGTAGTTTCATATTTCACTGGAAGTGCTTGGTTAGGTGTATTAGGAGCAATAATTGTTGGTGCATTATTTTCTTTAATTCTTGCTTATTTCAGTATAAATCTAAGATCAGATCAGGTGGTTGTTGGAACTGCAATAAATATTTTTGCTTTGGGAGCTACGGGTTTTTTAACTGATTTTATTTTTAAAGAAGCTGGTGCAACTCCTGGAGTAGCAGGTCTTAATCCTATAAAAATCCCGATTCTTTGTAATATACCCTGGATTGGAGAGATATTTTTTCAACAAAAACCAATAATTTATTTAACTTTCTTTATTGTTGCTATCAGTCAATTTATTCTATTTAAAACTCAAATTGGACTTAGAATCAGAGCAGTTGGTGAACATCCAAGAGCAGCAGATACTGTAGGAATAAATATATATAAGATAAGATATTTAGCAGTTACAATAAGTGGTGCATTGGGTGGATTAGCAGGAGCACAACTTGCATTAGAGGAGATTAGGAGATTTGTTGAATATATGAGCGGTGGTAGAGGATTTATAGCTCTTGCTGCCAATGTTTTTGGAAAGTGGACACCTGTTGGAAGTTGGTTAGGTTCTTTACTTTTTGGTTTTGCTCAAGCTCTTGAACTTCGATTAGGAATATTTAAGATACCCCCTGAATTTATTAAAATGATTCCCTATGCATTAACTATTATTGTATTAGCAGGAGCGATGGGAAGAGCAATTGCTCCAGCTGCTATAGGAAAGCCTTATGTTAAGGAGTAATTTTATATTATTAAAAATAGTGAATAAGGAGATATAAAGTTAAATAACACCTCATTGTTGAGTAAAAAAGAAATAAAATTACTTAAATATTAAAAATAAATATAAAGCTATATAAAAAAAATTGAGATTTTATCAATGGATTTTCAAATAGAGGAAAAAATTGAAAAAGCATTAAATAAAAATAAACCTATTGTTGCTATGGAAAGCACCCTTTTTGTGCATGGACTTCCAAAAGAAAGTAGCATCAAATTATTTCGCAAGTTAAAGGGGATAGCTAAAAAGGAACAAGTAAATTTAGCTATCATTGCTATTTTAAACGGAGTCTTAAAAATTGGAATTACTGATGAACAGATAATTAGTTTAATAGAAAAGAATTCATTAAATTTAGTTAATAAAGCAGGAACAAGGGACATTTCATTTAATATAGCTTTAAAAAGGGATGCTGCAACTACTGTTTCATCAACCTTATGGGCTGCACAGAAGGCTGGTATAAAAGTCATGGCAACTGGGGGTATTGGTGGAGTACACAGGGAAATTCTGAAGACTTTAGACATATCTGCTGACATTTATGCTTTATCTAAACATAATCTTATTGTAGTTTGTTCTGGTCCAAAAGCATTTCTAGATATTAAAAACACATTTGAATTACTTGAGAGTCTATCTATACCTGTTGTTGGCTATAAAAATTCCTATTTTGCAACATTTTTTTGCGGTGTTGATGAAAATTTAGAATTGAAATATGTTTTAGAAAATGCAAAAGAAATAGCAGAGGTTTATTTAAAAATGAGAGATTTAGGAATGAAACAGAGTTTGCTTGTATCAAATCCTATTTTAAAAGAGTATGAATTAGATAAGAATTTGGCAGAAAAAACAATAAACCAAGTACTGAGATTATGTAAAGAAAAAAATATTAAGGGTCATAAATTATCACCATTTATTTTAAAAAATTTAGCTGAGTTAACAGATGGTAAAAGTCTAAAATCTAATTTAGCTCTTATAAAAGGTAATTTTAAATTGGCTTGCCAGATATCAAAAGAACTATAATTTTAAATATCTTAACTGTTAAAGATATGGAAGAAGAGTTTCAAAGATACATTACATATTTAGAAGGTGAAAGAAATCTTAGCCCTAATACTATAAAAGAGTATAAAAAGGACATTAAAAAATTTTTTGAATATACCAAAAGAGCTAAGAAAAAAAATATTAATGAAATAGATTCAAAATTTTTAAGGAGATATCTATCATATCTTCGTACTATGAGATATTCAACCTCAACAATTTCAAAGAAAATAAGTTCTATAAGAGGGTTTTTTTCATTTTTGGAGATGATGAATATTATAGATGAAAACCCTTCTCAATTTATTCCCACTATAAAAAGAGAAAGGAAATT
>JABUBL010000808.1_pt1 | contig 10025 bp, 7 predicted proteins | sample 7240371 | NCBI WGS metagenome assembly JABUBL01 (sample SAMN07256343, study PRJNA390944) | subsurface metagenome | isolation source: Methane hydrate marine sediment | place: Pacific Ocean: Eastern North Pacific, ODP site 1244 | collected 2002 | reverse complement strand
AAGAGCAGTTCTACTTTGGCGGCGACAGTGCCGCCTTCTGGAATCCCCTGGCTATGACCATCATCTTCGGTCTGTCCTTTGCCACAGTCTTGACGCTTGTTGTTGTTCCAGCCATGTATAAGCTCATCTATGCCCGCAAAAATTAGGGATATGGTAACTGGTTGATTCGATATGAGTTGTGCGTTCGTCTCTGTTCTTTCCGAGCTCGTCTAATTGCACATCTGAGAAGTGTCAGAGATAAATTAAGAGATTGGAATCCCGCACAAAATCTGACTTTCTTCTTTTTAACAAAACGGGAAACCGAGGGGAAGATCACCACACTCCGGGCAATAGCCTGTAGCGGACCTTCTGCGCGTACTCTTTATAACCGGGAAGTTCCTCCAGTAAGGTTTTGTCTTCCAGTGAGGTCCGGATGATGAAGAGGACGATGATTAAAGAAGCGGGGATGAACGAGTAGAGCGACCCGAGGGAGAGAGGGAAACAGAGCACAAACAGGATAACTCCCGTGTACATCGGGTGCCGGACGTATCTGTAGGGACCCGTGGTGCACACCGTATGTCCGCGGTCTTCCTGGATCCGGACCACATCGGAAGCGTATGCGTTTTCCCTCATGGCCCAGAACGCGAAACTCGTGGCAGGGATATAACCGATGAACCCGAGCGCCTTGACTATCAGGGAGACTTCTGACCAGCCGAAGCGCACAGCATCGAGTCCCGGAACAGCAAGCAGGATTATCAGAAGGAAGGAATAAGCGATCATTATTATCTTATCCCAGCTTTTGATCTCCTTATTCCTGGACATGCGTTCCTTCAGCAGGCCAGGGGCGTTTATCTTCATCCAGATCATTACTCCTGTGACCGTTGCGAGATAAAAGATGAGCAGGAGCCAGGCCTCCGGCCATCGGAGTGTTCCGGCGGGGACGAAAATCAAGGCAAGCATGAAGAGGACCGTCACAACGCCCTTTATGACCTTGATCGCTGTTGAATCCTCTTTTCTCTGTTTCAGTTTCATCGTTTTTTGCAGCTTTCTGACTTTTTGCCTTCCTTACGTTTTTGAATATTATTAGTTTAAAAGCTGAGAATTTCAAGCTCAGCTTTTATCTGCAAAAATGTCCGGTTTAGTTTTCATCTAAGTGACTCTTTCTAGGAAGCAGTTATGATGGAGGGAAGGCTGATGCCTTCTCCACGGATGATCCGCTGGAATTCACCTTGATTTTTTTCGTTTCCAGCTATACCTTAAGCTTTAGAATTCATACCTATACCAAAAGGAGGATTTAGCAATGAAACAAAAAATCATTTTTCCTGCCATCCTTTTATTCTTGAGTCTACTGGTGATCAATCAATGGGCCGGGGATGACTGCTCAAGCTTTTTAGTGACAAAAGGAGCCTCAAAAGACGGGTCCGTCATGATCACCTATACCTGTGACGGGGAGTTCCTTCCCCATCTCGAATCTATTCCCGCTCAGGACCATGAACCCGGCTCCACCATCGAGATCAGAGGAAGAGGCGGCAAGATCAGGGGTGAGGTCAGGCAGGTCCCCCATACTTACGCGGTTGTCGGCCTGATGAATGAGCACCAACTGGCTATCGGTGAAACCACATTCGGGGGCCGCCGGGAGCTGCGAAACCCGGACGGACTTCTCCACTATTTCTTTTTGATGAGGCTTTCCCTTCAGCGAGCCAAAACTGCCAGGGAAGCCATTAAAGTCATGGCAGAACTGGTCGAAGAATACGGGTATGCCAGCACAGGGGAATCCTTTTCCATCGCTGATTCCCAGGAAGCTTGGATCATGGAAATGATCGGTCCGGGACCGGAAGGGAAAGGAGCTCACTGGGTGGCGCTGCGGATTCCGGACGGCTGCGTTTCGGCCCATGCCAATATGTCCCGCATCGGGGAGTTTCCCTTAAACGATCCCGAAAATTGCATGTACTCTGTAAACGTCATCTCCTTTGCTGAGGAGAAGGGATATTACACTAAGAAATCCGGGAAACCTTTCAGTTTCCGGTATGCCTACGACCCCCCAAAACCTTCAGCACTCAGGACCTGTGCTGCCCGTGTCTGGAGTATGTTTCGCCGGAGTGCGCCATCTTTGAATTTGTCGCCAGATTTTCAGCGCGGGAAAAAAAGGGCCAAGCCTTATCCCTTGTGGATCAAGCCCGACCAGAAGCTTTCCTTGCAGGATGTGATGAATATTATGCGCGACCATTATGAGGGAACAGAGTTTGACATGACCAAAGGGATAGATGCCGGGCCATTCGGATGCCCTGTGCGCTGTCGAGACCTCACCTGGGAGGTGGACGGCGTCAAATACAGCTGGGAACGTCCCATATCCACCCAACAGACCGGATTTTCTTTCATTTCCCAGTCCCGGGAATGGCTCCCTCATGCCATAGGCGGTGTATACTGGTACGGCGTGGACGACACCTACACCACCTGCTATATTCCCCTCTACTGCTGTATTCAGGATCTGCCCAAGCCTTTCACTGTCGGGGATCTCCAAAAATTTTCATGGGATTCGGCGTGGTGGGTGTTTAATTTTGTGGCCAACACCGCCAACCTGAAATATTCCTACATGGTCAAAGACATCCAGAAGGTCCAGGCAGCCCTGGAAGGCCAATTTCTTTCCCTTCAACCGGCGATCGAGAAAATAGCGCTCGAGTTATCCAATACAGATCCGGAACTCCTGGTTCAGTTTTTGACAAATTACTCGGTCAGCCAGGGAGAGCAGGTGGTCAAACACTGGATCGAACTGGGTGAGTACCTGTTGACAAAATACAACGACGGCTATGTCAAAGATGATAGAGGACGACCCCGCGGTGTCGGCTATCCTTCGGAATGGCTCAAAGAGGTTTTAAAATCCAAGCCCAAACAGTTCAAACTGCCTGAATGGGGTGAGGAAAAGAAAGACGGACGGCTGCACTGAGCATCTGGATTTATCTATTAACAAAGAAATTCAGAGAACCTGATAAATTTAGAGTTTGGTTCTTTTTCGCCGGGCATCATTTCAATATTTTGTTCATGATATTCTTGAATCTTTTCCTGCTGATTTGGTGGTCAGCCAGGATCTGACCATTATAGATGACCGCGAACACGGCGAAAGGAGTCGGAGTGTTCCGGCGGGGACAAAGAGCAAGGCAAGCATAAAGAGGACCGTCACAACGCCCTTTATAACCTTGATCGCTGTTGAATCCTCTTTTCCCTGTTTCAGTTTCATTGCTTTCAGGCCTTTTTTTATCCTTCTTTCCTCCCTTATAATTTAATATGCTTTGTGGATTTTTTAAAAACTTCTTTTCTCATTCAAATAATGTGGAAAGAGAAGGCAACTTTGTGTGCGGTTTGACCGTATAATAAATTGATGGAGGATTTCTCTACATTAAGCAATCCATATAGTCTAACGGCTATATTATTAAATCATATAAAAAGGAGGGCTCATGAATAAGATTACCAGACGCTCTTTTCTCAAGACCGCGGCTTCCGCGGCAGCTGTTTCGATTGCGGCACCCGTTGTCCTGCCGAGGGGCTGGTATGCTCTGGCTGGCGCAGACAAACCCGGGTATTTCGAGCGCGAGTTCGGGATCTCAGACAGTCTGTGTCATAAGGCACTGACAGAGGCGCTGTCCAAGGGCGGCGATTTCGCCGACCTGTTCTTCGAGCACACCATCACCAACTCGCTCAGCCTCGAAGACGGCAAGGTCAACAGGGCTTACAGCGATGTGTCTCTCGGTGTGGGAATCCGGACCGTGAAAGGCGACCAGGTGGGCTATGGATTCACCCAGGAATTGACCGAGGAATCCATGCTGAACGCGGCTTCCACGGCCTCCACGATCGCCAGCGCTAATGCAAAGAAAGCCGCTGGGACGTATGAATGGCTGAAGACAAAAAATTACTACCCGCTCAAAAAACTGCTGACTTCGGTCCCGCTCGAATCCAAACTTCCGCTCGTCCAATCCGCGAATGACAAATGCTTCGCCCTGTCTCCTCTGGTTGTCAAGGTGAATGCTGCATTCTATGACCAGCAGAAGCGGATACTCGTAGTGACCAGCGACGGTACGAAAGCCGAAGACCTTCAGCCAAGGAATTACCTGTATGCGTCTGTCGTCATGGAAAAGGACGGCAGGCGGGAGAGGGCCGGATGGAATCTCGGTGGCCGGAGGGATTTCTCTTTCTACACGCAAGCTGTGGTGGATGAAATCTCCAAAATGGCCGTAGACCGAACGCTCGTCCTGTTCAAGGCGGTTCAACCTCCGGCTGGAGAGATGCCGGTTGTGCTGGGTCCAGGCGTTACCGCAGTCCTGCTTCATGAAGCGATCGGGCACGGGATGGAAGCGGATTTCAACCGAAAGAAGTTGTCCACGTACACGACCATGCTCGGCAGGCAGGTGGCAGAGCCGTTCGTGACCATCATTGATGACGGCACCATGCCGAATTGTCTCGGCTCCATCAACTTTGATGACGAAGCGACTCCTGGACAGAGAACAGTTTTAGTCGATAAAGGAATATTGACCAGCTACATGTACGACAAGATTTCCGCCAGGCATTATAAGGTCAAGTCCTCAGGTAACGGACGCCGTCAAAGCTATCAGCACTATGTTCAGCCGCGGATGCGCAACACGATCATGCTGGCTGGATCGGCCGCACCCAAGGATGTGATCCAGAACGTGAAGAAAGGGATTTATGTCCAGGATGTGAGCAACGGGCAGGTGAGGATCGGTGAGGGTGATTTTGCTTTCTATGTGTCCCAGGGAAAAATGATCGAGAACGGAAAGCTCACCGCTCCGATCAAGGACGTCAACATCATGGGTAACGGACCGAAGATGCTGAAGAACACTACCATGCTGGCGAATGACTTTGAGATGAACAAAGGCGGAGGAGGGGCCTGTGGGAAAGGTGGACAGGCTGTTCCCTGCGGTTTTGGTCAGCCGACCTGTCTGGTGAAATCGATGACCGTCGGCGGAGTCCAAAAATGAGGAGAGGAGACAGAGATGAATAAAGAACTGTATGATTTGGTGGCTTGGACTGCGAAGACTGCGAAATCCGCCGGTGCGGCTGAGTGCCGGGCGGGTATAAGTAGCGAACGGTTTGTCGACATCAGCTACAGGGCTCATAAGCCGGAGAACATAAAGGAGGCGTCATCAAGACAACTCGGCCTCGAGATCTTTGTGAGCGGCCGGTATTCAGTCCAGACGACTTCAGACCTGCGCAAGACTGCCCTGAAAGACTTCATCTCCAACGCTATCGCCACGACGAAACTTATCGCAGAGGACCCTTACCGCAGTTTGTCTGACCCGAAATACTACAAAGGAAGGGCCAAGGTTGACCTGGAAGTTCTCGACCCAGCCTATAAAAAGTTTACACCCGAAGACAGGCACAATTTGGTGAAAGCCATAGAGGACGCGGCGTATAAGGCGGGAGGAGAGAAAGTCGTTTCGGTAACAGCCTCGGAGTATGACAGTTATGATGAATTGCTCCTGATGGCCAGTAATGGTTTTGAAGGCTACCAGGAATCCACTTATTTCCAGGCTGGTGCATCGATGACTGTCCAGGATGAAGGTGACCGCCGTCCGACGGACTACAATTATGCGGCGTCGGTAATGAAGAAAAATATGCCTTCTCCGGAAGAACTCGGCACGGGTTTGGCCAAACGGGCGCTCAGTCTTCTTGGCGGGAAAAAGCTCAAAACAGAGACGCTGCCGATTATTATCGAGAACAGGAACGTTTCCAGGATACTGAATGGTTTTCTGGCAGCCATGTACGGTTCGAGCATCCAGCAGAAACGGTCTTTCCTTGCGGACAAGAAAGGGAAAAAGATCGCCAGTAAACATTTCACCATCATCGATGATCCCTTCGTAAAGGGAGGAATGGGAAGCCGGTTGTTCGACATGGATGGGATCGCGGCCAAGAAGAGAGTCATGGTCGATGCGGGAGTGCTGAAAGAGTTCTTTGTGGATTGGTACTACAGCCGGAAATTGGGCTGGGAGCCGACAGCAGGCGGACCCTCCAACCTGATTATCCCACCGGGAAAGCGTTCGCTGAAGGAAATCATGAAAGACCTGGGCAGGGGCATCTTTATCACTGGATTCATCGGCGGAAACTCCAATTCAACCACTGGTGATGCCTCGGTCGGTATTACTGGCCAGCTTTTTGAAAAAGGCGAGCCGGTCCAGGCAGTGGCAGAGATGAACATTGCCGACAACCACCTCAAGTTCTGGAACAGACTTGCCGAAGCGGCTAACGACCCGTATCTCTCTTCTTCCTGGCGCATGCCGAGTCTGGTTTTCACAGACGTGGTGGTTTCTGGTTTATAGACATCTTATCAGAATGCGTTTTTGTTTTGACGAAGAAAGATTTACATAGCCTGTCCTGAAAAAACAGTAGTGATTTAGGAAGCCATAGCAACGATAAAGGGGGTGTTTACATTAAAGAACAGATGAACATTTAATAACAAAAATAAACTTTTTCTTGATAAAGTTTACTTTATATGATATATTTTTAGAGAGAAAAATGTCAAAAACAACATTGGCTGTGAAAGTAAGCTATAAAGTTGCATCTCGAGTTAGAAAATTTTGTAAAGAACGAGGAATAAAATACGGTTTTTTTGTCGAGAAAGCTTTGGAAGAACGCTTAGAACGTGAAGAATTCAAAGAAGATTTGCTAGATTTGAAAGCATTTCGAGGCAAGGAAAAAGAGGCAATTCTATTCGAAGAATATTTAGAAAAACGACGTGTATAAGATATTGCTTCTTCCCCAGGCACAAAAGGATCTGGATAATTTTAAGGGAAAAATATTCCAACAAATAAAGAATAAAATATTTTCATTGGGAGACAATCCTCGCTCTGCCGGATGTCTCAAATTAACAGCAGAAGAAGGATACCGCCTTAGGTCTGGAAATTATCGAATAATTTACCGCATCAGCGATAAAGAGAAAAAAGTGTATATATACCGAATAAAACATAGAAAAGAAGCTTACTAGCTAAATCCCAATCCAATGGAGCTTCAATTTGGGAATATTGCGTGGAAGATACGCTCTATATGGATTCAGGGTTTGATTCTTTATCGCCGGAAATCATTTTAGTATTTTATTCATGATATTTTCGAATCTTTTCCTGCTGATTTGGTGGTCAGCCAGGATTTGACCATTATAGATGACCGCGAACACGGCGAAAGGAGTCGGAGCGTTCTGGGCATCCTGGTGCGTCTGGAGCTCGACTATTTTAGTTTTCAGTTTATAGGTGTTTTTTGCCGCATCGGCTATATCGTCCGCGAACTTGGCCGAATGAGGGCACTGCTCTGCGCGGATGATGGTCAGGCCCTGGCCATACTTCTTCAATTTCCCCTCCCAGTTGCCTTTGAATTTTGGGTTCGGGGAGGATTTGTTGAATTTCTTCACCAGAAGTTCATAATCCGGTGGAGCTGTATCCACGACTTCAAAACCGTTTTTCAAGAATATATCACTTTTCGCCAGCCACGGTCGTTTCCGGGCGACTACAGCCACTCCTTTCATCTTTTCTTTTTTCGCATCGTCTAAAAGAGGCTGGATCAAGAGCTTGCCGTAACCTTTCCCCTTGAATTTCTTGTAGAACGTCCAGATGCAGTGAATGAACATGTAGCCATCAGCCTCGACCCCTCGCCATGCAAACTGACCCGGGAGGTATTCGATATAACCGAACTGCCTGTTGTCCTCTGTCAAAAGCACTTTCGCTTTGAAACCTTTCTTAGAGTGCGTTTTCAACCAGTTGGTCTTCTGTTTATATCCTTTATGCTCAGTATCCTTGATCCCGCAGCAGGGCGATTCATACATATTATCCAGGCTGACATCCGCCATCCTTATCTGTTCCGCCATGATTTTCTCCTTCCTTTGAGTTGTATATATTATACAATTATTTTTTGCTCATGCAGAGCACTGTCTGGCATCATATCCCGGTTTCTTCATCATGTTCTGTCCTTATAACCTCATCATTTTCAGCCCCATAAGACTTTTTCGGTGTCTCCTTAGGGAAAAATTGTGGAGATCTCGGCGACCATTTGACTTGGTCATATATATTGATTTTTTATTGAATATTCATATAATTAACTTGAGGAAGCCTATGAAATCAATCTCTTTTGAGGGGAAAAGGACAGAAAAATAAATGTCCGATTGAGAACCACTCCCTCATAATTCATCAAACATCTATGATTGATCCCTGAAAAATACAATGAGCCCAAAAGCAAAAAGCAAGAAACTGGATAGCCTCCTCTATACTGATGAGTTGACGAAGATACACAACCGTCGGTACCTGAAGGAAGTGATTCCTGGACATCTGGCTAAGGCTGAAGAAGAGGAGAGCACTGTCGCCATTTTTATGATCGACCTGGACAAATTCAAAGGGATCAATGATACCTACGGGCATGCAGTCGGTGACCAGGCACTAAAGCACTTCAGTAATGTACTGTCACAGGAAAGCAAGGATAAAGGGGAGGTCATTCGTTATGCAGGCGATGAGTTCGTCCTCGTCCTGTCCAAGCTGAACAAGAAAGAAGCCAGGAATATCGGGATGGAGATTCTGGAAAAGCTGAAAGAATCTCCCCTCAAGGTGAAGGATAAAGAACTCACGCTCGGATGCAGTTTAGGTGTCTCCCTGTTTCCGAAGGATGGAAAAACCTTAAAAATACTCTTCGAGAAGGCTGACGAAGCCCTCTACATGGCTAAGGATCGGGGGAGAGGCACAGTTGTTGTTTTCCCTGATTCAGGCAAGCTTTTGGTGCCGACCAAGCTGGATTCTATCCTTGATAGACCTGAAATCGTCGGCAGGGATGACATCATTCAATTCATCAACACGCATCTTTCCAAGAAGGGAAATCCCTCTGTTTTCCCCGTGTTCTTAGGTGGAGACGGGACTGGAAAATCACGGCTGATGAAGTATGCCAGAGGGAGAGCTCAAAAGAAGCTCGCCCTCACTCTATTCGCAAAGGGTTATCCTCTCTGGCAGACAGAGATGTACGGAGCCGTATTTTCGGCTCTGGCAAGGCTCTTCGAGCAGGAAAAATCCATCTCAAATAAAGTATTCTCTGAGCTTGAGGACACGTACAAACTCATTCTCAAACCCTATTTGCATTCCTGGGATGCAAAAGAAGTGGAGGCAGCGGAGGAAGCCCCTGAACCGGACAGTTCAATTCTTTTCGAAGCATTGACCCAGACATTTTTTATTCTTCGGGAATTGGGTGATGGAGCTGTGCTTCTGGATGACGCGGACCTGATTGATCAGCCGTCATTGGAATTTTTTGACTCTCAGTATAATCAGGAAGAGGGAGGAAACCTGTTCTTTGTGTGCTCGGTCAACAGCCAGGATATACTCGCGGGTGAGGAAAAGCTTTTGTCTCTTTTCGAATCCATGCCAGAGATGATCACTGGTAGTGAGGTGCGAAGATATCAGCTTGAGCCCTTGAGTTTGGAAGACATCCGCAAGCTCACGGAAAAGCTGTTTGACGGGAAAGCACTGCCTGCCGAAACTGAAAAATCCCTTTTGGATAAATCTTCTGGAAACCCGCTTTTCATCATCGAGGCCGTATCATTCCTGCTTCTTAACGGGAAGATCGAGGCGGTTGGGGATGAATGGGATCTTTCCCTTGCGAAGCCGGATGATATCCCCTCAAACCTCGGCGAGATGCTCAAAAAAAGGATGATGAGCATGGATAAGGAAGCAATGAATGTCCTCAAGATGGCGTCGATACTCGGAGAAAAGATCCACACGCGTCAGCTGACAGATATGTCCAAGCTCAAAGAACAGCAGGTTTCGGATATTTTGATCAACGCACGAAGAGCGCTTTTAATCGAGGAAACTCCGAATCCGGATGAGTTTGTTTTCACACACCGTCTGGATCGTTCTGTGTTTTATTCACTCATGAGCGATGATGAGCGCCGCCAATATCATTCTCTTGCGGCAGATATCGAACAGAAACTCGCACCTGGTGCCCTGGAGCGAGTCGTTGGAAAGCTGGCCTACCATTTCCAGAGTGCGGGCCAGTTGGAACAGGCGTCGAAGATGTTT
>JABUBL010000807.1_pt1 | contig 10027 bp, 17 predicted proteins | sample 7240371 | NCBI WGS metagenome assembly JABUBL01 (sample SAMN07256343, study PRJNA390944) | subsurface metagenome | isolation source: Methane hydrate marine sediment | place: Pacific Ocean: Eastern North Pacific, ODP site 1244 | collected 2002 | reverse complement strand
GTCCTCAAAACCTAGCTTAACATCGTCACAAAAGGCTTTTAGCATCTTTTACCTCCTTTCCTTCAGTCTTTCCAATCCCTCTTTTTCCTTCACCTCAGGGCAGATCTCCCTAAGCCTCGCCAGGAGTGCTTCTACCTTGCTCCACGGCGGCTCCGGGAGGTTGTTTCCGTAGTTATCCGCTCCTAGTTCCACAATCCCCGGCCGTATTTCACTTATCCACTGCACCATTTCCTCCAGGTCAAAGTCCATGATCGGCTCGATGCTCAGGAACTTCCGGAAGCGCTGAAGGCAGGGCTCTGTCATAGCGAAGTAGCGGTCAATAGGGTCTTGGGCCCACGTTATCTTCCCGGGTTCGACTAGAACGATTGACTGGCGCCCGAGCTGTTCGTCTATCGCATGCAGATAGCTTGTCGTTTCAATCGTGGTCCCTAAGTACACGTTTTGGGGAAGCTCGCCCACAAAGTTACGGAATCTAAAAGGGTTCTTGGTCTGGAGGAGAAAGGTTGTCTCTGGCCATTTGGCTATAGTCGTCAGCACACTCTCAATCCACTCACGGGGCACCCACCAGCCGAAGAGATCCCCCATGCTACTGACAAAGACAAACTCCCCCGGCTTAAATCTCTTCTTGAGCTCATTTGGGAAGAAGTTCGGCTTGAAGCCATCCCTATACCGAGGACTATTCTTGAGCTTCGTTGTGGCTAGCTCGCGTGCCCAGCAATATATACATCCATGAAGACACCCGACCTCAGGATTCCATGTCCTAGTAACGCTCTTAAACATCCTGCTCACTTTTACCCTCCTTGAATCGGTTCAGTGCTGCTCTAACACAGCCTCGCTTATCCTGCCCTGTCACTGTGGCCACGACTTCCCCATCGTAGAGCAATTCCATGACTGGCTCAGGGTACTCATCATGCAAGTGTGCATGAACCCAGCCCGAGCCACAAAGCGGTTCTCCCTTGCACCCGACTTCGGGGATCCATGTTTTGGCTTTATCAGCTGCTTTCATTTCCCCTCCTTGCTGTATAGGTCCTTAAGGCATTTCGCTAACAAGGCACTCTCACCCCCACCAGAATGTCAACGATCATAAACAGATCCACATTGCTCCCCGTCAATTCATGAGGGTACGTGCAGATAAAGTCTCTGAGGTCGTTTTCAGCGATGTGCCACATCGCTGAACCGCCCTTGGTAGGCTTGACGCTGGGAGTATGATAGCTCGCCTTTAGCTTGCCACTGACAATACGGCGCCTGACCCAGTGAGGGTTCTTGCCCAAAATCTCGCCTACTTCCTTTTCCGTAAACCAGCCGTCGCGGACACGTCTCGAGATGCCCAAGTGCTTTGCGCGCTCCACCACAGCAATCTTTGACCGGTGCATCATCCTGGCGACCGTCAATGGCGCATATAGGTGCATGATTTCTCTAAGCCTTTCATCCTCCTCCCCACTCCACGCCCACCGATCGCTCCGTTTGCCTATCCCCATCCTGCTTATTTGCCCGGCAACAGCAAGCTCCGTTACCCCGAAGCGCTTGGCTAACTCCCTCCCGGATACCCGCGTATGCTTGTACTCACGCCGGATAGTCTGCCTCTCGGCCTCTGTCCAGCGACGAAAACTTCCCTTAACACGCTTTATTCTCCACCTCCTTGCTGTATAGGTCCTTAAGGCAGATATTACTTTGGCATACCCCACCCCGCGTGTAGGTGTGGTCCTCACGAACGAATGAGCATGCCCGACATTCTGCCAAGGGCACAAACCTGGCTAGACGGACGCCTTCCTCGATGGCTCGCTCGTTGGCTGCTTTGCTCTCCTCGGGCAATTGCCCTGGGGAGGGTAACTTGGGCTGCTTAGGCCTTACGCGTCTCATCTAATCATAGCCCACAGGCTTATAAGGATTTTTGCCATAATCCACACGGTTGGTTTCCAATTGGCCGCTGCATGAGCGACATTCCTTCCAGGCCATAGTTATCCTGTCTTTCGCAATCGCCCAGCCACACTTACGACAGAAAAGAACTATCTGATAATCCCCGTCGACATCTCTATACCGTGGAAGCGGCATTTCTCAATCCCCCAGCAACTCTTTGGGAGCCGGACCTTTTTCTGCCTTTCGCCTTTCTCTATAGCGGCGCACCCGTTCCGCAACTGCCTCTGGCCGTGCCGAAGGTGGTATGCTCTGCCTCTCCTTGTAGTGAACTACTGTAAGGACACCTGCATTTTGCCTCAGGCTGCCGCGCTTCTCCATTTTGGTTATCATCGATTCCAATGCCTGCCGCTCTTCACTCGTTTTGATATGTAATGCATCAGCAATCTCACCCATATCCAAGCCCTGGTCACCACTTAAGAGCTTACCGCTGGCATCGCACTTGCCAGCCAACTTAAGAACGCCCCACCAGGCTCCCCTTTCAGCCAAAGACAGCCTGGTCACTTTTGGGTCATCTAAAGCCTCAAGCCACATCTTTATCCACAGTAATGGCATTTCAATTCCTTTTGTAACGACCCTGTAACCGTTTCGTAACCGTTACAGTCTTTATCTTTAAGGTGGGGAGGGGTGGGGATTAGTAAGTTAAATATATATAAGAAGGAGAAGGAGATATAGATATAGAGTGTAACTGTTACAAAACTGTTACATTTTGTAGCTAAAAGTGGTATTTTGTTGATCATTTTTACCCCCTTTTTTGCCCCGATGTAACGCTGTAACGTTTGTAACACGTTACATTTCTGCTGCCGACTTTCAGTGTCCGGAGGACACGGGTACGCAATTTCACTCTGTCTTCTTCAGTTAAGTACTGCCTTCACTTGTACCAAAGCTGCTAGGTAAACTCTTATCATCGTTCTAGCGGACCTACAGGGGAAACAGTGATCATGCTTCTTGGGGCAATCCCAGCAAAACTGTTGCCACGTAAGCCGTGTCGCTTCATTAAGGAATCTACCCAGGGAAGCCTCAGCGATTTGGTCTGCCAAGTCAGTCTGCATGTGGTTCTCCAGGCCCGAGCAGGAAATGTCTCTCCTTCATAGCTTCATAGAGTGTCCGGTCTTTCTCCACCATTAAGTAAGGTAACAATATCTCCTCCATTTTTGCCATCTCAGTTTCCACAAGCCAAACTTGGGCCTCGAGCCAATCCTTAATTATGCGCCAGGCAACTCTTCTGGCATGATCCTTAGTGGTAAATCGTCTATCAATCTCACGGTTAGAATGTTGCCGTCGAAGGACCTCACGGGTAGCATCAGCATCCACAGGAAGCCTAATTGGTAGGTCCCCATCTGGGGTTGACAGACTGAACATGAGAGCAGACACATGGCCTTCGAGGTCGATCCTCTTGTGGATGGCTCTGGCGCCATGGGTCATCAATATTGCCTCCACCTGAGCCATGGTCTTTTCGTAAGGGATTTTCGTCGTGTAATTAAGAACGGGCATCCTTACCCTCTCCCTCTATTTCTTTCACATTGACGCCTATCCCCATCCAGTTGAGAGGCCGGGTAGTCCTGATTTCATACCTCCCGATATCTCCCTTGTCGGTGAGGTAATACAACATGAACTCTACAACGAGTCTGGCCAGTTCTTCATCGGGGAGCTTATCAATACGTTTGAACAAATCCTCATCCTTTCGCTCAATCGCCGGGGTGCCGGCTGACAGCTTCTCCCATAGCCAGGTTTCGGGGTTCTTCCCATCGGTCAAACCATAATAATGTTTGGTGATATGGCTCCCGTCGATCTGCGCCAGGAGAATTAGCTTAATTCGGGGGCGGTCCAGGGTGGTTGTTTGGGCGATTGCCTGTTTTATCGCCTTCCTTTCGGCATTCTTACCGGCTTGCCCCTCGGCATTCTTTGCCCGGGTGAAGGCCGCCTTCTTCTTAGACAGGCACTTCGGGTTGGTGCAGACATAGTAAAGCCGGCTATCGGTGCGCCGGCTGTCAAAGGCATAGTGAAATCCCTGGGTACATCGCTCCAGGCACTCATCTGGGTCACTCATGCGCTCGAGCTCATTACTGAGAAGTGCATAGCTCTGTTTCAAGTCACCTCCCCACCGATTCAAATAGAGCTCGTTTAGGTCGAGGACCTGGGCACGAGTCCCTGCCTTTTCCTCTGTCAGGGACCGGAGCTCTTCCGGGATCTCCACAGTGGCCTTTTGTTTGAGCTCCTCGGCAGTCTCCTTGGTCACTCGCTGCTCGCAAGTAAGCTTTCCATCCTCGCCGGCGACAACTGTCGTTCGGTCGCAACGTTTGACATTCAGGCAGCCGTGGCAGGGGTAGTCTGCTGGCAGCTGCTTCACCTGCTCTATTCGGGCCCTCTCGTCTTCGTCATATGCCTCTAGCTCTGCTATCCTGTCAAGTTCCTGATCAATTTCCCGTTGCATTTGGTCCGCTCGCTCTTCTAGGTGTGCAGGTATTTCTTGAGAAATAGTTTCGGTGCTCTCCCGTGCTGTCTCGACCTGCGCCACCTTCTTGAAAACGTCCTCTTTCATCTTGGTCAGGGCTTCGGCGGCGGCATTGTCTTTATGCTCGTGTTGCTTCTGATCCCAGCAATCAATGTTGGTGCACCAATGAGCGGTCTGGGTCTTGGTGGGGTGGGTCCTGATCATGTGCTGGCACTCAAGACAGCCGGCCTCTCGTGTATCGAATAGCGGGGCATCCCTGTAGTACTCGTCGACCGGTCTCTCTAATGCCTTCAAATCCCTTTTAGCCACACTGTGGGTAGCCTTCTGCATGCCCTCCACGGTAGCCGGCGGACCGTAGGGCCTCCCTTCAGTTCTAATTTCCCCGATCGCCTGCAGCATGAGGTACTTGGCATCTTTCGGTACTTTGATACGGCCCTCTTCCTTGGAGCTCCACCTTTCTGTTTCCCCCACGAGCAAGTCCTGGAAGACGAGAAGTTCCCGGGCCATAGTAAAGTTGATGCGGCCCTGGTCTATCTTCTCGAGGATTTCATCAGGGAGGTGGACCACACGCCTCATGTTGCTTACGTTGCCCTGGGTCATGTTCAACTGAGCGGCCATCTTTACCTCAGTTTCATTGGGGAAACTGGTTAGGTACTTGTCTACTGCTCGGGCTAGTTCGATCGGGGTGATATCGCGCCGCTTGATATTCTCCTCGAGGGCGAACAGGGCCATTTCTTCGTCCGTGAGATCCCTGATGTCCACAGGCATTTTGCCGGACATCTTGGGGTATTCCTTGGTGAGCTTGAGGAATGCTCTCTTTCGCAGGTGCCCGAAAGCTAGCTCAACGTTGCCATCCTTTCGCCGTCCCACTGGCATCTCGAGCAATCCGTGAGTCTTAATGGATGCCGCCAAGTTATCAATATCCTGCCTGTGGTAGGTCTGCCGGGCTTGATACGGGTTGTCCTGGATTTGTTCCACATCAATTTGTTCTATTGCCATGTTTTCTATCGCCTCCTTTCCCTTCGATTTGGCCTGTTCTCTGCTGGGGCCCCACGTGTCAAAAAGCTCAGTGCTCTCTTAAGCTCGATCATTCCTTGCAATCGGTTAGCTTCGGGCTGTTCCTCCATCCGGGGAGCTATTGGCTTTTCCAAGCCTGCCCCTATGCGCCTTATGTGCTCTTTCTTGCGACCTGCACCGCGCTCTATCCGTTGTCGCTTACATCTGCCCATGTTTTCGTGTTCCATCGTTATAGTCGGAGCAGTCTCGGCACATCTTACTGCTCCGTCCTCTCAAGACGGCTCGCAGAGACATTGATCTGTCCCTGGAGCGACCTATCGGGTAGCCGAGCTCGCAGGCCACATTAGGCCCCTTGACGACTGCATGAACGCAATCGTAGGTTATGTGCCGCTTGACTCTTGCGTCTTCTCTGAGTTTGTCTAGCTCCGCAGCCGCCTTCGGTGTAAAGAGTTCATCACTTTCTCGTACTTTCACCTGGTCCCTCGTTTTGGCCCTTGTACTGTGATTTCAATGCTTGTCTCAGTTCAGCAACGTGTTGTGAGAGCCGGCATAGAGTAGCGCTTTGTGCTCTAACCATGTTCCTGAGCTCTCGCCAAGCTAGCTTTTTGTTTTTGTATCCCAGTTGTTTGGGATTGCGATATGAGGTCACCTCAAAGTAGGTAGGTTCGTCACCATGACCGACGGACTCCTTCACGCCGAGAACTCCAGCGTAGGGGTAGAGCTGGTCACAAATGAGGCAGACTTGGTTGGCCAGTTCGTAGGGCACTGCGAAATAGAAGTGCCAAGTGGGATACCTTATCAAGTATCGGTGGAAAAATGCTCGGTGGAATAGCTCATGTTTATTTTTCTGTTTGTCTCGCCGGAGGTCGGCTATACTCAGTTTTACCTCTGTTTCAATCAACTGGCGCTCTTCGGTCACTACCAATATGTCAGCTTGCCCCCCATCATTCCAGGATTCCAAGGCGCTATTTGCCTCCAGTGCGACAAGTGGGTGTTGCCTATCGTACCGCCAATATTTCAGAATGGCGGCTTTCATCTGGTCAGCATTCATCGCCATTTTTCTTCTCTAGCGCTGCGTTTGCTTCAATGTCTCATCCTCGAGACAGTCAGCGTGAATGGCGACTCCATCCTCGTAATAGAATCGTTGCCCTGCCTTGAAGCCCTCGCCGCAAATCCGGCATTTACTCTCTCCCCATTGCTCGCGCATCACTGCGCAATCCCTATGGTTGCAAGGGCTTTGGCACACCACACGCTCGTCCGTAATGTCAGGTACTATTAGCCATCCCATCTTCATTCTCCTCCAAAAGCTCAACGGTCTTTTTCAGGTGCGTTGGGACAACATCCAAGTAGAGCGCAGTGGTGGATATATCCTCGTGTCCCAAGAGTTCTTGCACCTTCCTTAATTCCGCGCCCTTCTCAATGAGTCTGGTGGCGAAGTAGTGTCTGAATTGGTGGGGAGAGATGTCTGAGACGCCGGCTTTGTCAGCATAGTGCCTTACCAGTGTGTGCAGTCGGTTTGATGACAGGGGGAATAGGCGCTGGCAGGGAGCCAATTTGTTGTCCTGCACATAGTCAGCGAGTTGCTGGCACAGCTTCTTGGTGAGCGGAATAACCCGATCCCTTTCTCCCTTTCCACGGTAAACGAAAAGCAGATCCCCCTTAATATCCTGGACCTTGAGTCGTAGGAGCTCCGACTTCCTGAGGCCAGTAAAGGCGAGGGTCTTGATGATGAGGAAGTCCCTCCGCTTGTTTTTGGCCCAGTTGTCCTTCCTGTTGGCTATGGTTTGTAGGATGCGTTCCAACTCGTCGTAAGTATGGTAGCGGGGAAGGCGCTTGACCTTTTTCAGTTTGAGGTCAAAAGAGATCTCAAGATAGTGAAGAAATGGGCGTAGGGCAGCATAGTAGGAGCGGATGGTTGTTCTGCTATAGCCTTTATTGATTCTGAGTTCGCCAAGTACAAACGAGCTTGCCAGTTCTGCTGATGGATCTCGGTCCCCGAGCCAGTCGTAGAACGAGCTTAGCTGCTGTTTGTATTTGGAAATTGTCTGGGAGGCGAGGTCTTTTTTGACTGCTAGTTGCTCGCAGTAGTGCTGGAGGACGATGAGGGAAACAACCTGTGCCATTAGCTCCGCCACTTTCCCTCCCTCTCCACACCCCTTTGCACGGTGGCCGAGCTGGGGGGCAAAGAATTAAAGCATACCACCCATGGTTCGGAATGAGAAAATCGTCCCACGAGCAGCGGCCAGGGGTGAGAATAAGAAAATCGTCCTGGTACTAAGGTGGCAGGCCAAGAGGGTACAGAACTCGGCTTACAGATTTGCTTGCCCCGTTCTTTTCCCTGCCGGACCTCCTCGTGGGGAAGGGGGGACTTGAACCCCCACGCCCTGTGGCACGCGGTCTTAAGCCGCGCCCGTCTCCCAATTCCGGCACTCCCCCCTGGGGGACTGTCCAGACCGCACATGATCCTAAGTCTTGTGCGCTTCATTCGCTGTCTGCTCCTTTAGAGCCTTTAATGCTTTGACATGATCTGCTTCTAGTTTGACACGCTTGAGCTCAGTGATATGAAAGTAGCTGTGGTCAAGCATTACTGGCGTAATCTTGCCATCCCTAACCCAGCGCCATAGCGTCATTGTGGTGATGGCTAAATATTCTGCCGCTTTTTTTGGTGGCAGTATGTCTTGAATATATATTGTTACTCTTTGAGCGGCGTTTTGGGGTTCCATGTTAGGTAGAATAACAGGGGGGGGTTTTCTTGTCAAGCCCCCCTTTTGGGCAAAAAGAGGGCCGTGTCGCCCAGGTCAAGTTTTTGGTCAATTTTTCGCGAATTTTGGGCAAAAAAGGGGGTCGGGATTTGAACCCCGACCCCCTGCCATTCTGAGCGCAGCGAAGAAGTTAGACGCCTAGCCCAAGCTGCACCGGCGCCCTGGCTGCTGCCTCTGCCTTCGCTTCTCTCTTCTCCGCCCTTCGCCTTTCCTTCCTCACCTTGATCCTATGCTCGTATATCCAGTCCTTTAGGTGTCGGAGGAGCCCCGCCTGGTAGTCATTGAGTGACTCTACCTTGATATCCTCTGGGATCTCAGTTTCCTTGTGCCGCGCCACCACCCTGCTACTAATGTAGAGGTAAATCTGCGTCCAGTCACTACCCAGGGAAGCCTCAAGGCTCCGGGGATACATATAGGCCAAAACCTCAGCATCGGTCGCTGTTGGCTGCTCCCCCTTCAGCGCTTTCATGTTCTCGATCAATCTCTCCATCGTTATTGCTGGCTTTATCCAGTCTGGCATAGTATCTTGCCAGGGACTAGGGTACACGATGATAGGGTCCGTGAAGACACCAACTAGGTCCTCGATTTGCGTATCTATTCCGTTTTTCAATCATCACCTCCTTCTTTTAGGCTTATCCCAGCCTTCTTTTAGCCCTGCCTCGGGGAAATACCATCGCTGCCAGTCGGCATCGTTCGGCGGTCGCAGTAGCAGTCGGCGACAGTTTTGGCACTCCCAAATGACCTCTTTCTTGTTATCCATAAGAAAGGTCATCGTTTCCCCACAGAGACACGTGGGTTTCTCCATCATGGCTCACCTCCTTTCTAGGCAATAGTTACCCTGTCAAACTCGACCTGATAGGCTAGATTAACGCACTAGCCAGCGTCCCCTATTAAACTTGACCCATTTCCAGTTGCTTGCCCTCCTCTGTTTCGGCTATGCGGGGCCCCGTGCCATATCGCAGATGATCGTGCAAGGCGTCCCAGAAGTCGTCATGCTTTTTGATGTGGCACGGTTTGATCTCCAAGCCCAAACCTCGCTGTTTGCCAGCCTGTCTGTCAGCTTCTACAGCGCCTTCCGGGATGCAGTTGCGGATTCCTGTTATAGCCCTTCTTATGTTTTCCCTAGCCTCGATCGTGTATATCAGGCGACCAAGGCGCTGATCGAGATACTGAGGCAAGTAAGCTATCCCAGTAGCCTTCCTTACCTTCTCTTGCGCTTCAGCGAGATAAGGCTCGGCCTGGTCAAGTAACTTCCCAACCTCATCCATAGCTTCGGCAACCTCGAGGGCACTCCATTTGATTGGCATAATTCACCTCCTTTCTTTCGAGATTCTGGGCAATAGTTCCCCTATCAGATAGGGGCGGCCGCCCCTATTAATTCAAGGCTGCTTGCTTTTCTACCAAAGCCGACAGGTAAACTCTTATCATGGTTGTAGCGCTGGCGCACGGGAAACAGCGATCATGCCTCTTGGGGCAATCCCAGCAAAACTGTTGCCATGTAAGCCGCGTTGCTTCTGGAAGAAAGCTACCCAGGGAAGCCTCGACGATTTGGTTTATACAGTCAGTTCGCATTTCACCTCCTTCTTGGGCAATAGTTCCCCTATGAAATAGGGGTGGCCACCGCTATCGGTTACCTTGCTGCTCTTATCTGCAAGCTGACATAGCCCCGTGGCCTATATTTGTGGATGGGGTATTCCCCAAAGCCATTCCAGAAGTCTATGAGGTAATATGGCTTCCCGCTGCCATCGTATTGCTCCCGTACGGCATGAAGCTGCTCAAGGAATATGCGGATATGCTGCTGGTGTCTCTTAGCAACCATAGACCCCCGCAGGACCAGGACATTGGGCAGCTCCTTATTCAGCCACCCCCATTCCACCCG
>JABUBL010000806.1_pt1 | contig 10037 bp, 6 predicted proteins | sample 7240371 | NCBI WGS metagenome assembly JABUBL01 (sample SAMN07256343, study PRJNA390944) | subsurface metagenome | isolation source: Methane hydrate marine sediment | place: Pacific Ocean: Eastern North Pacific, ODP site 1244 | collected 2002 | reverse complement strand
TAAAGATATAAAATATTTGAAAGAAAAATAAAGAATAAAAAAATACTTCATTAGATACTGATGTACATAAATGAGATAAATCCCATTTTTTTGCTTTTTCTATAAATTCCTCAAACATATATCCAATATATTCTGGTCTATGAGCATCAGAGCCTAGCACTAAAGGAATGTCTCGTTGAATTATTTCTTTAACAATTTCGTCATCTGGAAATTGACTACCAATTCCTTTAAGAGTTCCTGATGTATTAATCTCAATAGCCATTCCCTTATTCTTAACCTTATCTAATAGATCTAAGAGTTTTTGCCATGTATTTTGGGAATAATTGGGTTTATCTGGACGAAATAAAATACGGTTGTTGTCAAAATGAGCAATCACATCAAAAAAATTAGTATCTACAAGTTTTATTAATTTATTTATATATTCTAAGTTAATTTTTTCAATACCATATTTTTTCAGAGCTTCAGAACCCTCACGTGGATCCAATATGATTACAGGGGACTCATGCCATTTTATATCATGGATTGCTCCAAGTAAATAATCATAATCATCCATAAACGGTTCAAGGATCTTCTTTTGACGAGTCAAAGCTCTTCCAGGGGTAGCAAAATTAACTTCAGTCGATATTAGGACCTTTATTTTATCCTTATATTTTTCTTTCAAATATTTTATATCTTTAATATAATTAGGGAATTCCTTAACTTCCATCGACGCTCTTTTAATTATTTCTTTAAATTGTGGATCGTCTAATATCGCTCCTAGTGGGAAATGATCTGAGATCCCAATTTCTTTAAAATTCTTTTCTATCGCAACTTTTACGTAATCTTCAATTTCACCTGTGGCATGTCCACAACGTCTATTATGACTATGATAATCCATTAGTTTCATTATTTGAACCGTTATAAAATTTTTGATTATACTCTTGAATATTATATCTCTGAAAAAATTTACCATTGGTCTTTAAAATTTTAATCCCAAGAAGTAGACAAATAACTGGTTAATCAAGTAATACCTAAATTATATTATTATTTAGAGGTACGCTTAATCATACGGTGTGATAGTTCTTTGAAAACCTCTTGAACATTTTCACCAGTTTTCGCTGAAGTTTCTATATAGATACTGTCTTTATTTTCCGCATAATCTTTTACAATATCTTTATCAATCGAACGGGTAATTTCTTCTACTAAGTCTACTTTATTTCCTATAATAATAAAAGGGATGTTCTCTTGTAATATTTCAAACATTTCTGAAAGCCAATTTTCAATCGCTTCATATGTTTTAAGCTGAGTAAGATCAAAAATTGCTAAGGCACCATTAGCACCCTCATAAAATTCTTTACGTAGAAATTTAAACTTTTCTTGACCAGCTATATCTAATATTACAAGTTTTACGATCTTTTTTGCTTCTAAGGTTATTTCTTTAGTTAAATAATTAATACCCATTGTTGTTATGTAATCATGAGAGAACTGATTTTTTACAAATCTATAAAAGATGCTAGTTTTTCCTACTGAAGGAGCGCCCAATAAAAGTACTTTAAAAGTATAACGTTTCATAAAAAACAGATTGAAATTAATGATAGTTGATATTGAATTATATTCACCTTATTTTTAAATATTTTCTTATAGCTTTACACAAATTGTCTTCTTGTATAGAATTAATTCACTTAATAAATCTGAAAATTGGATTTCTAAACCTGAATACTACTTTCTTTGCAAAAAATCGTTAATTGATCTACCACGCAATAGTTTATTTACTCTATAACTTATTTCGTCAAACAATACAGACAAATGAGTTGTAGGGACTCTCCCAGATGGTAAGCCGGAAAGGTTTTTTCCTCCTTTTTTAGCATTAGCTCTTGTTGGTTTTATCCATTTAAATATATGCTTCATGAAGGAATCTGCCATCTTATCTGATGCTTCAATAATCCATTCTGCCGTTGGAGGACGAAAACCTTCATAAGCAGAACCGGGGGTAGAGTGGAAAACGAGAGGAAGTGGTAATATTCCTTTTGAGATTCTCTCATCAAAACCTTCAATCAAAGTTGTCATAGGTTCAATGCCCATAACAACGCAGCCAATTGTGCCAGATATCGGTCCGAATACTTCAACAGAGTATTCTTGCGCTTTTTTATAGTACGAAAGGGGTTTATGTGCTGCCTTTCCAGGGCATATAGCTGCAAAATATGCGTCATCCATTACTTCTAAATCAAAGCTAGTTGTAGTGATACCCATTTCTTTCCATTTATGCATGTCTGAGAAGTTTTCAGGGGGGCAATGGTTATATACTTTAGGAAGCTTTCTAAATATCTCATCTCCGACAGCGTCTTTAAGTGACGATAATACAATCTCAAGACGCTCAAGATACTCACCTCTCTGAGCTGGTGCTAATGCACCTCCACTTATAGCGATACTTCCACGCCAACCATTATCAATAGCTATTTTGACGGCTTCACCTTGATATTTAGCCCATACTCTCAGTGTTTCCTTTGGCAGCATGGAGATTTTCTTTGATATAGGATTAGAAAAGAGATTACAATAACGGCACCCACGATTAGAATTATAATTCATGCAAGAGAGACTGAAAACCACATTGATGATTGAGGCTGACATTGAGGGCAAAACGGTAGATATAGCTAATCCATTTGACAATTTTTCATCTAACCATTCAAATCTCTTTGGAAATGTGCCGGTAACCAGAATATCACCGTCTTCAAATACGTTTGCTTTATTGTCTTGAATAACGAGCTCCATACGCGAATGTTTATTTAAGTATATAGGTGCGCGAAGTCCACTTCCATTAAAAATAATTTCTTGTCGGAAATCACTACTAGTATCAGTTTTATTTACTTCGGCAAATAGTTCAATAATGCTTTCTGGATTATCGAAATCAAGTTTCTCAGGAATTTTCACATCACTTACTTCATTCTCTCGTATAGACGTTTTATGGAGTTCGGGTGATATTTCTTTCGAAACCTGCGCCCGTACGCCCTCAGAGATCATCCTCGCTTTAATAAAGATATCTTCTTTTGTTATTATATTTCTCTCAACTGTTTTGGTTACCATTCTTATCAACTAACCCATTAGTTAGTTCTATATATACTTTTTACATTAAAGGATTTATTAAATTTTTTCCATAACAATAAGCAAAACAAATTAAGTTACAGATAATCTGGGTTAGGCCATGACTCCATTTATTCCCTTTAGACCATAAATCAATTATTCTAGAAATATAGAATCTATAATTTTATAACAAATTATTTTTTTAGGTTATTAAAAGAAAGATTAAATAACTGTTCTTTTTTGTGTTGCCTATGAGAAAATCTGGAAAAAAAGTGCTTTTTCTAATGTTGATATTTGCTGTTGTTGCTATTCAAGTTCCTGTATTATTAGGGTTGAGTGCCACTGATAATTATAGTACAACCTCAAGCCAAGGAGATGCGATTAATATGGATTTTTTAAGTCCTAATCTTTCCGATAGTTTACAATCAAGCGATATACTTTCAGATTCAACTTTGGGTAATGAGATGTCAATTTTTGATGATAATCTTAAAAATTTCCTAACTAATCTGTCATCAAAACCTCAAAATGATGTGAAGGATGTTAAAATTATTGTTCTCTTTGAAGAGGATATATATCCAGTACTAAGAGAAGAGATTTTAAATTCAGTATTCAATGATTTCTCGATTATTACTCATTATGATATTATTTCAGGAACATATCTCAAATTAAATCCGATGGAGTTATTATCAAAGGAAAAGAATTTCGAGAAAATTAAAGATGTAAAAAGAATATATAAATCGAAGATATTTGAAAGTCCTTATATAATAGAAAATACTATCCAAATAAGTGCTTTAAATGATGACAATTATCTTAATTGGTGGTTGTCCGCAATAGGTGCAGAGGGCTTGGCTTATAATGGATCAGGTGTGAGAGTTGCTGTAATTGATACAGGGATTTATGAACATCCAGCATTAAATATTGTAGCTAATCGAAATTTTGTTTATGGTGAAAGCGAATATAATGATGATGTGGGGCATGGTACTCATGTTGCTGGAATTATTGGTGGTGATGGGACTGGCTCTAATGGTAAGTATCAGGGTGTCGCTCCTGGAGTTTCTTTAATCAATGCTAGAGCAGGGAATGCAAGTGGTTTGGGAGAAGGTGACATTATTGCCGCGATCGATTGGAGTGCTAAGCCAACTGATTCAGAAGGGGCTGGAGCTGATATAATATCAATGAGTTTCGGTGGAGGATATCCATATATTTCTGATTCAATTACTCAAGCGATAACAAATGCTCAAGACGCTCATGGTGTTATTTTCGTAGCGTCCGCAGGAAACGATGGTCCTGATTATTTCACAGGTTCAACACCTGCTTCTGGTATAGACGTAATTTCCATAGGAGCAACAGTTCAAAATGGTGAACTTGCATCTTTCAGTAGTTGGGGTCCGACATTTGGATATTTAGGGTATCCTGATGTTGTAGCTCCAGGAGTCAATATTATTTCAACAGATGCACAAGATTCAATAATTTCAAAAGAAGAACGCTATATTGGTAACTATTTTGATTATTCTGGTGATGCTGATTATATACCGTTAAGTGGAACAAGTATGTCTGCTCCTATGGTATCTGGGGCTCTAGCGATATTAAAAGATGCCTATCCCAATCTAACACCAGAAACTGCAAGAATTGCTCTATTAGAAGGAGCAAGGAAACTTTCTAACGGAGCTGATGACGATAATCTCAAATCAGGTGCTGGGTTAATAAATGTATCGGCATCATTAGACTATCTGAATAGTATTTCTCCAGACTATAATGATACCGCCAAGATTTTTCCAGATAATCTACCTATAAAACCATATGATTTATTACGTTTTCCAGGAGACCATCAAAAATTCAACTTAACTGTAATATCTGGTAAAGATAATAATTTTGATATAGAAGTACCAAGCAGCATTCAAGGTGTTTCAATTACTTTAGATAAGTACACTATTAATTTTACAAATGCTGGAATAGATTTTATAGAATTAGATATTAAAATTAATAACGATGCCATCCCAGAAATTAGGGATATAGAGCTTAACTTAACCTCTGGAGGACAAGTTTATGATGTGGTTAATTTATATTTAGATATTAGATTACCAGAGTATAGTATATTGATGGAATCTTATCACGGTTTAAATGATTGGTTTCCAGAATTCTCTTTTAATCAAATGGGTTTTTATGAAGCTATGAGTGATATTTCCGAAATGAATATACCAATTGATTATGAAATGGAATATTGGATTCCAGATTATAATAAGGATACAGATAATTCGATATTAACAGAAGAAAGGCTAGCACAATATGATCTTATAGTACTTCAAACACCTATATTACCTTATAGCCCATCTGAGATTTCAAATTTAAAGAACTATTTTGATAAAGGAGGGAATCTTCTATTTTTAGGGACTCGTTATCAAGACATGGTGATTGAAAATATTAATGATCTTTTCTCAGCATTAGAAGTAGACATCCAGATTAATGAAGAAAATGTAATGAATGATAACTGGTATGGAATCGGTGCAAGCGTGAGTCCTCAAAGTGTTCAAGATTTTAATGATCCAATAATTTTTAATGATGTCAGTAAATTTCTTTGGCTGTATGGCAACAGTTTTACTGTATCATATAATGGAGAATCAATTGCAAGCATAGATGGTAAAACGGTTGCTGCTATGTATAATGGAACTTCCTATGATAAAGGTCGATTTTTAGCGTTTGGAGATTTGCATTGGATATTTGATAAATACGAATCATCATCTTATTCACAAGATCACGTTAATTTATTGAAGAACATCTTAGACTTTCTCCTACCTCAAGATGATGCCTCGGTTAATATAAAGGTAGATTTTGAATACACATCAAATCCCCAGATCAATCTTTCAATATATCTAAAGAATCAAACTTTAGAATCTCCGATCACTAGTGCTGATTACGTTTCATTAAACATCACCATAGAAAACGAACCTTATACGAAATCAATTGATTTAAATATGGCTTATAATAGTAGTGGAATATATTTTAACGATACTTATAATCTTCCAGCACCAAGTTATAATCCTTATTCAGTTATAGTCAACCTAACTATTGGATCAATAACTTATAGTAAATCGACTGAGATCCTTTATTTTGATGATTCGAAAGTCCCAATTATCAGCAGTTTAACGGCTAGTGATACAAGTATTACGAGAGCTATCAGTGAATCTAATACTTTAAATGCTGAACTCGATAAATCTACATATGGGAATATTGATGGATTTTTATCTATTTATTCCTACTCATTCTTTAATTCAAAAAAGTCAGTTAATAAAACATTAACATTCAATCACTCTGCCTCTAATAATTATAAAAACAATTTTTATCCTGAAACAAGTGATCCTTCTGGCTATGCTATTTTTTATATTACACCTTCAAATGAAAATTATACTAACCCAAATTCACCAAGAATTACATTTCAAATCTATAATAATCCTCCAGAAATATTGAAAACATCTTCGAGTATGAATATTGACGATAGTTCGGAAATTTTCTTTGATGAGATAGAAACGGATGATGGAACTATAGTGTATCCGGTCACTCAAGGAAGTACGCTTGATTTCATAATAGATATTAGAGACTCAGTTAATTACGAAGATGACAATTCCAACATGAATGTTTTTATAAACTTAATAATGGTTTCTGTAACTGATGATAATTATATTATATTCATTTTTCCTGCTTCAATTGTAGTTGATGAATTATATTATGAAGTACTTTCTGATAAATACGAGGGTTCTTTTATAATTCCAAACTCAATGAACTATAATTCAATTGCCGGAACTAAATCAGTGTCTACAGCAGCCGATTTTGACTTTTCAACCAATGAGGGGTATTTGGGTGTTTTATACATTACTGTTTATGATAGCGAAGGAGGATTCGATGAATTTATTATTATTTTAGTTATATCTGAAAGACCTATGGATTATTCTATGATAATTCTTATAGTAGTCGGAGTGATTGCCCTTATAGGAGTAGCTAGTATGTCAATTTATTTTGCAAGAAGGAAAAGATTTACAAGATATACTAAATATGAACCTAAATATCAGGATTACTATTCCCAACCATCATATGAAAAACAAGAAGACGCATATATTACACCTGGACCAATAACCCAATTAGGACCATCAATGTATTGTCCTTTCTGTGGAGATTTTATTAAAACACCTAAAAAATTCTGTCCCCGCTGTGGAGAATCTCTTGCTTTTAATCAACAAGATGAGTAGAAGATTTTCTTAACAATTAATATCTTATTTTTTTTTTTTAAGAGTTAATACATTTCCATCTTCTAAGCCAATATAAGCTTTCGAAGCCATATGAATAAATAATCCTGTATCAACAACCCCTGCAATTTTTAAAAAATCCATATTCAGTTCTCCCAGATTACTAATTTCACCAAAATCCACATCTATAATAAAATTTCCGTTATCTGTTATTAGTGGTCCACTTTTAGATTTCGCCATTCGTAGGGATGGTTTTCCCCCTAACGTCTCCAATTTGTTCATTATTGGTAAATATGACATGGGAATCACTTCAATAGGAATCCCTTTTTTCCATTTCATTCCTAATGTTTCTGAATTTTTTCTAAAGTCTGCTATAATTATCAATTCTTTTGAATTTGATGCAACTATTTTCTCTTGGACGAAACAACCTCCCCCGCCTTTTATTAAATTAAGATTTTTATCAATCTCATCCGCACCATCAATATCTATATCAATTTCCGGAAATTGCTCCAAAGAAACTAATTCTAATCCATTTTGTATTATTAACTGATAAGCTTGAAATGAACTGGGGATACACTTTAAATTCATAGATTTTTCTTTATTTATTTCACCCAATCTTTGTACAGCATACACCACAGTCGAACCGCTACCAATTCCAATGATCATATTATTTTTAACATTTTCATCTACAGCTTTTATTGCAGCATTCTTTTTTCCAATTTCTATCAAATTTTCCGTCATGGCTAATATCAATCTTTCTAGTTTTTTAATAAATTTAGTATTCTAATAGCTAGGTGAGCGGCATTATCACCTCTATCAATACCTACACACGCAACAGGAACTCCGGGAGGCATTTGTACTATAGACAATAATGCATCTAATCCCCCTAATTTTGCACTAACGGGTACACCAATTACGGGTTTATCTGTTTTTGAAGCTATTACTCCAGGTAATGCCGCGGAGAGTCCAGCAACAGCAATATAAACTAAGGATTCAGATGATTTTAAATATTGATCTAATTTATCGGGGTTTCTATGTGCTGAGATTATTTGAAGATCATATTTTATGCTATTATCTTTAAGTATCTTCTCTGCTTTCTCATAAACTTCTTTATCTGAAGTACTACCAGCTATTATCGAAACTAAAGGATTTTCACTTTTATCTAAATTTGTTTTAGACATATTGTATCTAAAAATTTTTTAAATAAAAATACTGCTAAAAATCTCTTATTATTTTTAGATGGATACCATAAAATAGACATCAACAAAAAGTTTAATACTTTTTTTGTACTTCCTAGTTTAGAAATTTTTAAATATTAATCAAAAAACTATTCATTAAAAAATATTAAGAGGGAAAATAATGGAATTAAAAGAAGTATGGATGATAGATTACGCACGTACTGCTTTTTCCCGCTCTAGACCTAGGCAACCTGAAAGAGATGTATTTGGTGAGGTTCGAGGGGATGAGCTTGTTGCTACGTTATTGATGGAATTCTTTGATGAAAAACTAGCCGATAAGGGAATTACTAAAGAGGATGTTGATGAATTAACAGTTGGTAGCGCAATGGGTGTTGGGGAAAATTGGGCCTACGGAGGAAGGGTTCATGCATTTTTAGCTGGCTTTCCTTTTAAAACTTCCGCCATGTTTATCGATAAGCAATGTGGTTCTGCTGGTGCTGGAATGCACGTTGGTATAATGGAGATTATGACAGGATTTAGTAAATGTGTATTATCAACTGGTATAGAACACATGACGAGAGTAGGTATGCAGAATGACAAAATCACGCCAAATTTGAAAATGATAGATAAAAAGAGTGAATGGTATAGACCAAAGTACGATTTCATGACCACAACTAATATGATCCAAACTGCGCAGAAACTTTATGAAGAAGAAGTGCCTGCTTTTACAAAAGAGGATTTAGACAAATTTGGAGTACGAGCTCACAATTTAACTGTCGAGAACACAGAAGCCGGATGGTTTAAGGGTGAAATTATTCCTGTTGAAGGTCATGTCGAAGGAAATGTTGAAGAAAAGATGATGATTGATAGGGATATGGCAGCAAGAAAATCCACTTTAGAGGGTGTAGGTGGATTACGTAGATTATCAAGACCGTTTTTTCTAGAGAAAAATGGAGGAAAAGAAGGTTATGAAAAAAGAGAAGGAACTAAAGAAGGGGTTATAACCGCAGGTAATTCCTCACCGTTAAATGCAGGAGCTACTGCATGTTTATTAATGGAAGCAGAAGAAGCAAAAAAGAGAGGTATTGAACCGATGGCAAGGATCGTTTCCATTGGTTATGCAGGAGTAGACCCAACAGTTATGGGAAGAGGTCCCGTACCTGCAACTGAAATGGCTTTAAAGTATGCTGGTTTATCTGTTGATGATATAGATTATTGGGAAATTAATGAAGCATTTTGTATTGTTGCTTTAAACTGTATGAAAGCCTTTAATATTCCTGAAGAGAAAGTTAATATTATGGGAGGTTCTACTGCTATTGGACACCCCTTAGGAGCAACAATGATAAGACTTCCTGGCACTCTTGCTCGAATCATGAAAGATAAAAAAGCCAAATATGGTATTGCTAACGCCTGTTGTGGAGGCGGTCAAGGTGTAGCAACTCTGCTTGAAAATCTTGATGCATGAATTTATAATTTTATTTTTCATTTTTTTTTTGATTTTTTTTTTTTTTTTTTTTTAAAAAATTTTTTTTTAAATAAAAAAAAAAAAAAAAAAAAAAAAAAA
>JABUBL010000805.1_pt1 | contig 10042 bp, 12 predicted proteins | sample 7240371 | NCBI WGS metagenome assembly JABUBL01 (sample SAMN07256343, study PRJNA390944) | subsurface metagenome | isolation source: Methane hydrate marine sediment | place: Pacific Ocean: Eastern North Pacific, ODP site 1244 | collected 2002 | reverse complement strand
GGTTAATATTATGGCCTTTTGCAAAGAATATAACGAGCGCACCGCCAGCCAGGCGGGCTCGATTATTCCGGTAGAAATAACCGTCTTTGATGACCGTTCGTTTACCTTTATCACCAAGACGCCGCCAGCTGCCGATTTGCTCAAAAAAGCACTGGGTATAGAAAAAGCCTCCGGCGATGCCGGCCATGAAAAGGTGGGCAAGATATCCCGGGCTCAGCTTCGTGAGATAGCCGAGATTAAGGCCAAGGATCTAAACGCCATCACTATTGAAGGGGCGGAGCGCATTATCGAAGGCACCGCCCGCAGTATGGGCATTGAGGTAGAGTGAAGTGGCTAAACACGGCAAGAAATACGACGAGGCGCTAAAGCAGGTGGATAGGACCAAGACCTATTCCCCCCAGGAGGCTATCGGGCTGGCCAAGAAGACGGCTTACACCAAGTTTGACGAGACGGTTGAACTTCACCTTCGCATGGGGATCGACCCGCAGGATGCCACTCAGCAGGTACGCGGCGTCGCCCTTCTGCCCCACGGGTTGGGCAAGAAGGTGCGAGTGCTGGTTTTTGCCCAGGGTGAAGCGGCTAGAGCCGCCGAAACCGCGGGCGCTGATTCTGTCGGCGGTGACGATATGGTTAAAAAAATTGAGGGTGGCTGGCTGGAATTTGATACCGCTATTGCCACCCCCGATATGATGGGCAAGGTCGGTAAGCTGGGGAAAATCCTGGGCAGGAAGGGACTGATGCCCAACCCTAAGTCGGGGACGGTGGTGGCGGCCGATGACATTCCGCGGGCAATTGAGGAAGCCCGCCAGGGGCGGGTGGAATTTAAGCTGGACCGCCAGGCTCTCATTCATGTCGTCCTGGGTAAGGTTAGCTTTGAGGAAGATAAGTTACTGGCTAACCTGACGGCGGTAATGGAGGCGGTGGTGAAAGCTAAGCCCAGCGGGGCTAAGGGCCAGTATGTCAAGACCGCTTCTTTAACCACTACCATGGGGCCGGGTATAAGGCTCGACCTTAAACCAGCCCTGTCTTTAACTTCCGGTTGATAGTTAATAATCTAGGTTGAAAGGGGATATCTGATGGCGGACGTTGCTATTGTCGGTGCCGGGCAAAGCGTTTTTAGCCGTAGCTGTGGCGAGTCTATTCGGGAACTGGCTTTTGAGGCTTTTAAGGAGGCGCTGGAGGGTCTGGATATCACCAGTGGTGATATCGACGCCTCTATTATCTGTTCGGCGCCGGAGTATGACAAGCAGCGCTCACCGGCCGGCTTGATATCGGAGTACCTGGAGTTAACCCCCAAGCCCAGTTTCTATGTGGAGACGGTGTGTTCCTCCAGCAGCACCGGCTTAAGAGTAGCCTGGTCGCTGGTTAAATCTGGCCTTCATAAGATGGTAGCGGTAATCGGCTTTCAGAAGATGTCCGAGCTTTCCTCCCGCGATGCCGCTGAGAGAATGGGGCGGGGGGCGGACATAATCTGGGAATCGCCCTTCGGGCTTACTATGCCCGCCGGTTATGCCATGTACGCCCAGGCTCATATGGATAAGTACGGCACCACCGGGGAGCATCTAGCCAAGGTGAGGGTTAAGAATTCGCACTACGGGGCGACCAATCCCAAGGCTACCTACCGCAAGGAGTTAAGCCTGGAAGATATCCTGAACTCAGAGGTGATAACCAGCCCTCTCAAGAAGTTTGATTGCTGCGCCAACGCTGACGGCGCTTCCTGTATCATCGTCGCCAGAGGCGATGTGGCTAAGGGGATAACCGATAAGCCCATCTGGATTGTGGGGCTGGGGGCGGCTACCGATACCATGACCATGGCGGGCAGGGAGCTGCTTACCGGCTTAAAGTGCGCCCAGGAAGCCGCCAAGCAGGCATACAAAATGGCCGGCCTCAAACCGCAGGATATTGATGTCGCCGAGGTTCACGATTGCTTTACCATCTCCGAGATTCTGGCTTACGAAGACCTGGGCTTTGCCAAGCCCGGGGAGGGGGTGGGGTTGATTGAAGATAAAGAGACCTATGCCGATGGCAAGATACCGGTAAATGTTGACGGCGGCCTCTTGTCCAAGGGTCATCCTATAGGTGCCACCGGCGGCTCACAGATAAGGACAATTGTTCGCCAGCTCCGGGGGGGGGCTACTGAAGCCCAGGTGAAGGGGGCCGAAATAGGGCTGGTCCATAATATCGGTGGCATCGGGCAATACGGCAATGTAACCATTCTCAGGAGGTAGCTTGATGGGCTTTGAGAATTTTGGCACGGTCAGTTTTACCACAGAAGCCAAGGTGGCTGATTTTATCACCCACCTGGAAGCGGGTAGGGTGATGGCCACCAGGTGCCCCAAGTGCGGGGTCAGCTACTTCCCACCCAAGGCTGATTGCCCCAGCTGCCTGTCTGGCGAGGTGGAGTGGTTTGAGGTTAAGGGCAAGGGCAAGCTGGCTACCTATACCATAGTTAATTACGGGCCGTCTGGCTTTGAAGACGACGCCCCCTATATTCTGGCTCTGGGCGAGTTTGAGGGGGGCATCCAGATTATGGCCCGCTTGAGTAAGGATATTGCGCCCAGCGATATAAAGGCGGGCATGAGCCTGGTGGTCAGTTCGCTAAAACGGCCTGACGGCAGAATTAGCTACGAATTCAAAAAAGGCTAGGTAATATAAGGAGGTCAAAAATGGCGGAGCGAAAGGTTTGCATTATCGGCGGTGGCATGAGTCGGTGGGGGGTGCGGGAGGCCAGCATAATAGACATGGCTCAGGAAGCGGCCAAGGATTGTTTTGACGATGTTCCCGCCCTTAAGAAGCAGGACGTGGACGGCCTTCTGTTCGCTTCTTCTTACTGTGGGCGCCGCTCTTTCCAGGTCAATGCGGCTCCGGTCATAGCTGAGCGCATCGGCATTAAACCGACCAGCATGTGCACCAGGGTGGATACGCTGTGCGCTGGCGGTAGCTCGGGCATTATCCTGGCTACGGGGCTGATAAAGGCCGGGCTGGCTGACATTATGATGGTCGCCGGCGGTGAGAAGCTCTATACGCCGCAGCGGTGGGAGACCTATTACAGCGAGCTGGCTTCCATAGACCATGATTGGGAAGGAGCCCAGGGAATAGGACTGCCACCTCCTTTCTTCAGCATGACGGCTCAGGAGCATATGAAACGCTACGGGACTACCAAAGAGCAGCTGTCGGCCGTCTCGGTCAAGAACCGCCGCAACGGCTCTAACAACCCCAAGGGGCATTTTCAGAAGGCGGTTACACTGGAAGAGGTGATGGCCTCCCGACCGATAGCCCCACCCCTCGGGCTCTTTGACTGCACTCCGGTTACCGATGGCTGTGCTGCGGTGATATTAACCCATGAAGATAAAGCCAAGGAGCTCTCCGATAGGCCCCTGGTCTATGTCAGGGGGACGGCTCAGGTAGCGCTTCATAGTATGTCGATGAACTGGCCGGGTGAACACCTGGCTGATTGGCTGCACCTGAGAACAGCGGCCAAAAAGGCTTACGAGAGGGCGCGGGTTGGCCCCAAGGACATTGATGTCGCCCAGACCCATGACTGCTTCACTATCTCCGAGATTATCGAGATGGAGGACCTGGGCTTCTGCAAGAAGGGGGAGGGGGGACCCTTTGTCGAGTCGGGACAGAGCGATTTCGGCGGCAAGATTCCGGTAAATACCGACGGCGGTCTTCTATCCTGTGGGCATCCCTTCGGCGGCACTGGCATCCGCCAGGCGCGGGAGATAGTCTACCAGCTGCAGGGAAGGGCCATAAGGCAGGTGGAAGGCGCTAAAATAGGGCTGACGCATAACCTGAGCGGACTTAATGTCGAGCATACCATACTCATCTACGGAAGAGAGCCCTAAGAATTTAGAAAATTATAATAAGGGGGGGAGTTATGACAGTACTGGGAGTACCAATTTTAGAAGGTTTATACCCGTCAACTATGGACCTTTATCCCTTGCAGGCCAAGGAGTTTAACCGGATTCACCCGTTTTACGAGAACCTGAGGCAGAACAGATTCACCACCACCAAGTGTAAGAAGTGCGGCAACATGCCTTTCCCACCCCGGGTCGTCTGCCCGCAGTGTAATTCAGATGATTTGGAGTGGGTGGACCTGCCCACACAGGGCAAGGTGCTTCGCTTTACCGAGGAAGTGGCCGGAGTGCCTCTGGGCTTTGAGGCGCCCCTGATTCATGCTCTGGTTGACCTGGGCGAGGGACGCAAGCTCATCTCCCGTGTCGTTAACTGTAAAGAGGGGCAGCTTAAAGAAGGGGCTACCGTCAAGCTGGCTGTCTTTGACATACCGGCGATGATAGTAGAGAAAAAGGGTGTGATGAATGAGGTGCCGAGGGTATTTTTTGCCTTTGAGCCGGTAAAGTAGTAAAATAGTAAAATAAAACAGGTTTCCTGAGACAGCGGGTGCCTTTGAGGCTTAATTAGCTGCCTGCCGAGGAGAAAGAGGGCTTTTATCGTAGGTCCTTGTGTGGCAGGCGCAAGGGCTTACTTTTTATTAGGGGGTGATGAAGAATGTCGAGTAAGGACAAGAAGGCGCAGATTATCGATAGCCTGCAGGAGGTCCTTTCCCGATGCAGCGTCGGTGTTCTGACCGACTATCGGGGGCTGTCGGCGGCCGAGATGACCAAACTGCGCCGCCAGTTGAGGGAGGCTGGCATTGAGTACAGGGTGGTGAAGAACACGCTGGCCCGCTTTGCTGCCGAGAGGGCAGGTAAGGATGAGCTCGTTAGCTTCTTTGAGGGGCCGGTGGCGATTGCCTTCGGCTATGGCGATATAACTGAGCCGGCCAAAGCCTTAGCCGCCTATGTTCAGGCTTCTAAGGTAGAGATCAGTATAAAGGGCGGCTTCCTGCCCGACGGGCTGCTTAGCTCGGAGGATGTTGAAACCCTGTCTAAATTACCATCCAGGGAGATTTTGCTGGCCAAGGTTGTGGGCGGAATTCAGAGCCCCATCTCGGCTTTGGTCAGCCGTCTTAGCGCCCCTATGACGGGGCTGGTGGGGGTGCTGCAATCAAGGATTAAACAATTGGAGGGAGTATAAGATGACACAAGAAGAAGCCAAGGGCAAAAAAACGGCCAAGAAACCCGAAGCTGAGGCTGAAGCCCAGGAACCTGAGGTCAAAGAGCCTGAGGTCAAAGAACCAGAGGCCAAAGAGCCCGAAGTCAAGGCTGAAGTCAAGGAACCCGAAGCTGAGGCAGAGGCCAAAGAGCCCGAAGTCAAGGCTGAAGTAAAAGAGCCGGAAGCTCAACCTGAAGCCAAGGCTGAAGTCAAGAAACCTGAAGCTAAGGCTGAAGTCAAGGAACCCGAAGCCAAACCAGAGGCCAAAGAGCCCGAAGTCAAGGCTGAAGTCAAGAAACCTGAAGCTAAGGCTGAAGTCAAGGAACCCGAAGCCAAACCAGAGGCTAAGAAGCCTGAAGCCAAGGCGGAGGTGAAACCCCCGGTCAAGGCCGAGGCGGAGAAGAAGCCAGCTGTAGCCAAGAAGTTGTCAAAGGGCGTTGAAGACATAATGGCGACAATAAAGAAGATGACCGTGCTTGAGCTGTCGGAGCTGGTGCAGGCTCTGGAGGCTGAGTTTGGCGTTAGTGCTACGGTGGCGGTGGCGGCACCAGCCGCGGGTGGGGCGGCAGTAGCGGCTCCAGCGGCGGCTGAAGAGCAAACAGAGTTCAGCGTCGTTCTCAAGGATATAGGGGCTAACAAGATTAACGTTATCCGAGCGGTGAGGGAGCTGACTACCCTGGGGCTTAAAGAGGCCAAGGACTTTGTCGAGAGCGCCCCGCAGACGGTAAAAGAGGGAGTTACCAAAGACGAAGCAGCCACGATGAAGCAAAAGCTGGAGGCTGCTGGCGCTACCGTTGAAGTTAAGTAAAGCTGGAGGTTAGCTATGACTTCTGGCGAGTATTTAATACCTATCGGTATAGGTGGTTTTTTTGCCATCGTGGGCATCATCTTGATTTTTTTGGGCAGGGGTGAGGAGAAGAATTATTATGATTCCCTGGCCAGTCGCCCTGACGCCAGGGAGTTCCTGGAGCGATGGCCGGAGCGCCCCAGAGTGGGGGCACTGAAGATAGGCGGCTGGATAGCCCTGATTGTCGGCTTGCTGCTGGTGGTCATGGGTGGCGCCTTCTGGCTCTGGGGTTGAAAAGCCGACGCTGTCAGAATCCCTTCTCGCCCTCTAGTATCAAGGGTATTTGCTCCGACATGTGGAATATACCCTATGTTGACGGGTGTTTTTAATGGTGAATGTAGTTAGTAGTCAAAACGGCGGAAAAGGTTACCGGTTGTATGTGCTCACCCTGGCGGCACTGACCTTCACCTTTACCGTTGCCATGCAACAGATTTGCATGGCGGTCCTCTTCAAGGAGATAGCCGAGGACCTCGGTTTGAACCTGGTGGAGGTGGGCCTGATCTGGGGCATACCCTCTTTTGCCGCTTTGTGTACTGTCCTCGTCGCAGGCTTGCTCACTGACCGCTATGGAGCCATTCGCGTCATGGGCATTGCCTGTATCCTGGCCGGAGTATTCGGCGCCATCAGGGGCACCACCGATGACTTTTTCGGCCTGGCCTTAGTCACCTTCTTCTTCGGGCTTTCCATGTGGGTTATACCCAGCAGCGTTTTTAAGACCACTGCCACCTGGTTCTCGGGAAGAAAGCTGGTCATCGCCAACGGCGTGGTATCGGCTGGTATGGGACTTGGTTTTACCGTAGGCTCAATGATTAGTGCCACCACACTGTCACCGTTGCTCGGCGGCTGGGAGAATGTGTTGTTCTTGTATGGCGGCATGTCAGTCGTAATCGGCCTGCTCTGGCTTATCACCGTGAAGGAGCATGACCAGCTCGGCCTGGAAGCTTCGGCAACTAGAGTGCCGCTGCGCCAGTCAATATCGCGCGTATTTCCTATCAAAGCCATCTGGCTTCTCGGCCTGACCCTTTTGGGCTATGGAGCCTGTCTTCAGGGGATGGTCGGTTACCTGCCTACCTATCTTCGCGATATCGGCTGGACGGTAGCCAGTGCCGATGGCTCTCTAGCCACTTTTAATGCCCTCAGTACGCTGGGGGTTATCCCGCTTGCCTTATTATCGGCCAGGATCGGCCTGAGGAAAGCGGTCCTTTTCCCGATACTGGTAATTACCATTATCGGCGTAGCCCTGTTGCCCGTGGTGGGCGTCGGCATGGTATGGGTGATATTGATAGTGGTGGGCGTTACCCGTGACGGCTTTATGGCCGTCGCCCTCACCATAAGCACCGAGACCGATGGGGTGGGAGTGGTATATGCCGGCACCGCCATGGGGCTGACGCAGACCCTTATGAACGTGGGCCCCATTATCTCTCCCGCCCTGGGTAACAGCCTGGCCGACCCCGCCAACCCCGCCTCCCCATACCCCTTCTTCCTCTGGGCGGCTTTCGGGCTGCTGGCATTAGTCGCTTTTTGCTTCGTCAAGGAAACGGGGTGGAAGCAGCAACCTAAATTATGAGTTGTTGATCTGATTTAAATCTAGTATTATCCACTCATCGCCCATCTTTATTAGCTTAAACTCGAAATGTATATCCTCAGCCGGTAGTTTTGTACCTTCATATTCCACCCAGACAGACCATTGCGCATAGACCGTAGCCGCTTTTTCGGTCTGGGAAGTTACGCCAACAATTATATTACGGAATTCTAAATCAGGGCCTCGGGGCCAATTTACCGCTTCCTGACCCAGGTACTTGGCCATCTTGTTGTAATCATAGTCCTCCAGAGCCTCGATATAGCCCTTCACTGTGCTGCGGGGACTCGACATATCAACCCCCGTACAGCCGGAAACCATGGCCGGGATACACAAAATAGCAATCATAAATAGCATTAATTTTTGTTTTGCCATTATACGTGCCATTGCTATTCCTCCTACCGTGTAATTACACCAAACTTCTCGGCCGATACTGAATGGCTTCGGCGATGTGGTGGGCTTTAATGATGTCGGTATTCTCCAGGTCGGCGAGGGTGCGGCCTATCTTGAGGATGCGGTGGAAGGCGCGGGCGGAGAGGTAAAGCTGCTTCATAGCCGCCTTGAGCAGGCTCTGGGCTGATTCCTCTGTTTTACAGGACTCCCTGACCTCGGTGGGCGTCATCTCGGCGTTGCAGGCCAGGCTCGTCCCTTTAAAGCGCTGGCGCTGTATTGAGCGTGCTGCCTCAACCCTAGCTTGAACCTTCTCCGACTCTTCCCCCAGCCTGTCGTCAGCCAGCTTTTCGTAGTCAATGTGGGGCACCTCAACAAAGATGTCAACCCGGTCGATAAAGGGCCCGCTGACCCGCTTCTGGTAGCGGGCGACCAGGCTCGGCGAGCAGGTGCACTGCTTAAACGGGTCGCCGTAGTAGCCGCAAGGGCAGGGGTTCATTGCCCCCACCAGCATAAAGTTGGCCGGAAAGGTGACACTCCCCTGCGCCCGGCTGATGGTGATTATCCGGTCTTCCAGGGGCTGGCGCAGCACCTCAAGTACGGAATGCCCGAATTCGGGAAGCTCGTCGAGGAAGAGCACCCCCCGATGGCTGAGGCTTATCTCGCCCGGCCGGGGCCATTGTCCCCCGCCCACCAGCCCGGCATTGGAGATGGTGTAGTGGGGTGACCGAAAAGGGCGCCGTTTAATCAATGGAGTGTTGGCCGGCAGCAGGCCGCTGACGCTGTATACCTTGGTAACCTCCAGGGCTTCTTCGTTGGTCATCGGCGGCAGCAGCGAGGGCAGGGAGCGCGCCAGCAGTGTCTTACCGCTGCCCGGCGGCCCCATCATGACTACATTATGCCCCCCTGCCGCTGCCACCTCCAGAGCCCGCTTGACATGCTCCTGCCCCTTGACGTAAGCCAGGTCGGTGGGGGGCAGGGTGGCGGGGGTATATTCCTCAGCTGGTTCTGTTTTGAATTCGGGAGTAGCTATCTCCCCCTTGAAGTAGCTGACCAGCTGGGCTAGAGAGGCAACGGGGATGATTTCGGTGCCTTCTATTATCGACGCCTCTCTGGCATCCATTTCGGGCACAATAATAGTCGAAATCTTCTCCTGGTGAGCCAGGGCAACCATGGGCAGGATGCCGTTGGTGTGGCGTAGGCTGCCATCCAGGGAAAGCTCGCCGAGGAGGGCGGTCTGGGAGACATTGGCTGATATCTGCTCCGAGCTGAGCAGGATGCCTACGGCGATGGGTAAATCGTAAGCCGCCCCGGCTTTTTTGAGGTAGGCGGGGGCCAGATTGACCACGATGCGCTTGGTGGGGAAGGCGCAGCCCGAGTTTCTTATGGCGGCGCGCACCCGTTCCTTGGCTTCCTGGACGGCGGCGTCGGGCAGCCCCACGATGGTAAATGAGGGCAGACCGGGGGAAATATCTACCTCAACCTCAACAATAGCGCCTTCCAGCCCAACTACGGCGCAGGTGATTACTTTGGCCAGCATGCTTTACATACTATACCACAAACCCTTTGCCTGCGGAACGCAGTTGCGACTCTGGGGAGGGGGGTGGTGTTATTAGCTAGGGATTACCTTCCGCCTTATCCCATAGGAGGGGCAACACCCATCTGCTGCATCATGCCCAGAAGATCCGTGATGCCCCACGCTTCCACTTCTTTACCGCCGGCGAAGCGGACGATGATAATCCCCGTATCTGTAACCTGCTTGCCCGTCGGAGCGATGCCCATCAGCTCACCCTTGTGTGTACCCCGTATTGTGATACGTTGCGCCACCTTGTCCCCTTCGGCGACCATATCCTCAACCGTCATATGAAGGTCGGGGAAAGCATTGCGGTACATGGTGACCATTTGCTTGAAGCCCTCCGGGCCTTTATACTCCATCCCAACAGGCCCGTGGAAGACGTAGTCGGGGGCTATAATCTCGTCAACTACCGATATGTTCCCCTTGTTAAATATCTCCTCGGCAAGACGATGTAACACTGCTTTGTTTTCTTCTGCTGACATTTTTAGCCTCCTTTGTGTTTATATTTTATTGCCCGGGAGGGCTGATACCTAACTGTTGAAACCAGGTGAGCATGTCCATAAACGGCAACGCTTCCACTTCCTTGCCGCCT
>JABUBL010000804.1_pt1 | contig 10048 bp, 8 predicted proteins | sample 7240371 | NCBI WGS metagenome assembly JABUBL01 (sample SAMN07256343, study PRJNA390944) | subsurface metagenome | isolation source: Methane hydrate marine sediment | place: Pacific Ocean: Eastern North Pacific, ODP site 1244 | collected 2002 | reverse complement strand
ATGTATACCCCGGGTACCAGAGCGTGGCTGACCGCACTATCAAGGAGAAGTTCGAGAGGGCATGGGGTGCCAAGCTGAGCGATAAACTAGGGTTAACGCTCACCGAGATCCTAGATGAGGCCTACAAAGGCAACATAAAGGCCGTCTATCTTGTAGGTGAGAACCCCGTACTTAGCGATCCCGATGCAGCGCACGTGGAGGATGCACTTGAGAGGCTGGAGTTCTTCGTTGTTCAAGACATGTTCCTGACCGAAACGGCTCAGCTTGCCGATGTGGTTCTTCCGTCAGCGAGCTTTGCCGAAAAGGACGGCACCTTTACCAACACCGAGCGGCGGGTGCAGCGGGTGCGCCAGGCCATCTCACCCAAGGGCGATTCCGGGCCTGATTGGTGGATAACCTGCCAGATCGCAAAGCGGCTCGGTGGCCAGGGATTCGATTTCGAAAATCCCTCCCAAATCATGGAAGAGATCGCCGAGCTTACCCCTTCCTATGGCGGTATCTCACATGAGCGCCTGGAAGAGGGCGGCCTGCAGTGGCCGTGTCCTTTAGATGACTATCCGGGAACACCCATCCTTCACACTGAGCTCTTCACTCGAGGCAAGGGGAGGTTCATACCTCTTGAATATAAGCCGCCGATGGAGCAGCCCGACGATGATTACCCTCTGATCCTCACTATGGAACGCAGCCTGTACCAGTTCCACACCGGCACCATGACGCGGAAGGTGAAGGGGCTCAATATTCTGAATGGTGAGGAGTTAGTGCAGATAAATCCCCAGGACGCCCAGAAACTGGGGATTACTGATGGCGATCAGGTGCGGGTCACCTCGCGGCGGGGAGAGGTGACGGCCAAATCGAAGGTGACCGAGGCCTCACCCGTAGGCGTCGTCACGATGAGCTTCCACTTCACCGAGACGAGGACGAATCTTCTCACCAACCCGGCCCTCGATCCCGTCTCCAAGATCCCCGAGCTAAAGGTTTGTGCGGTAAAGGTGGAGAAGGCAAAGAAATAGCTATAGCTTGAGGCCGAGAAAGCCTCACCATTTTGATAAGAGTGAAAGAACCCTGCCTGATTAGGGCGGGGTTTCTTATTGTTTACCGAGGCGTTTTCTAGTAGAATAGCCCTGAGGACGAAGGGCGCAGGCATCGGTAACCTTTAAGTGTCACTCAAGTCCTATTTTCAACGACCGAAAAGGACGAAAAGATGACTCCGTTAAGACAGCAATACCTGAGGATCAAGCGAAAGTATCCGGAGGCGATCGTCTTCTTCCGGCTCGGCGACTTCTACGAGACCTTCGACGAGGATGCCAGGATCGCCTCCCGGGAGCTGGAGATAGTGCTGACCGCCCGGGAGATGGGCAAGGGGCAGCGCGTCCCTATGGCGGGGATTCCCTGTCATGCCCTGGATAACTATCTGGCGAGGCTGATAAACAAGGGCCATAAGGTCGCCATCTGCGAGCAACTCAGCGAGCCCAAAGCACAAGGGCTGGTGGAGCGGGACGTGGTTCGTGTCGTAACCCCGGGCACTGTGGTTGAGCCGGGGCTGCTGGAGGGGAAGGCGAACAACTACCTCGTGGCTGTCGTTTCCGATGGGGAGCAGGTGGGCATCGCCTATGTCGATATAACTACAAGCGAATTCCAAACCACCTGGCTCTCCCGCGAGCATGCCCCGGCGGAGCTGGAGCGCCTCCGGCCGTCGGAGGTTCTGGCCCCGCGCGGCTCAGATATTGCCGATTTTTCCGAAAAACCTGCTCCAGTAACCCTCCTCGACGAGCAGTGGTTCGAACTGGAGACTGCCCGCCAGCGTCTGCGGGACCACTTTGGCACTTCGTCTCTGGAGGGGTATGGCTGTGCCCACCTGCCTTTGGCGATAAGGGCGGCGGGCGCCATTATCCATTACCTTGACGAGACCCAGAAGGGAGCGCTGGTGCAGCTCACCAGGCTCGCTACCTACACCATGGAGTCCTTCATGATCCTTGACCCCCAGACGCGGCGCAACCTGGAGTTGTTTCATACTTTCCGCCAGGGAACCGCCGGTTCCCTCCTCTCCGTGATCGACTTGACAAAAACAGCTATGGGTGGGCGGTTGCTCAGGAGGTGGCTGGGCCAGCCACTACTTGACATAACAGAATTAGATCAGCGGCTTGATGCTGTGGCATGGTTCCATGATAGTGCCACGCAGAGCACCAAGACCGTCGCTTTACTCAGTCAAATCGCTGACCTGGAGAGGCTCATCAACCGCATCAGGAGCGGCATCGCAACTCCCAGGGAGGTGATTAGCTTGCGCCGCAGCCTAGAGGTCGCGTCACAGCTTAGGGAGACGATGGCGAGAGAAGCGGCCTCACCTACAAGATGGCTTTTAGAAAGTTTGAAACCCTGCCAGGATATCATTGCCTTAATCTCCCGGGCAATTGCTGAGGAGCCCTCCCAAAGCCTCGGTGAAGGTGTGATCAAGGAGGGCTTTTCACCGGAGCTGGACGAGATCAGGTCGGCCTCAAGAGAGGCTAAAAAGTATCTGGCAAACCTGGAGCGCCAGGAGCGGGAGCGGACAGGTATCAAATCCCTCAAGGTAGGGTATAATAAGGTCTTCGGCTACTATATCGAGGTCTCAAAGCCCAATCTACCTCAGGTGCCCGCCGATTACATTCGCAAGCAGACACTGGTGAGCGCGGAGCGCTTCTTCACTCCACAGCTCAAGGAATATGAGTCATTGATACTTAATGCCCAGGAGAGGCTAGCTGAGCTTGAGGGGAACATCTTTCGCCAGGTCTCAAGCCAGGTTGGCGCGGTTGCCGAGCGCATCCTGGAGACGGCCTTCGCCCTGGCCCAGATGGATGTTTTCTCCTCCCTGGGCGAGGCAGCGGCACGTTATGGCTATGTGAGACCAAAGCTGACCCAGGAGGACACCATCGTTATCTCCGGCGGTCGCCACCCCGTTGTGGAGCAAATGATCAGCGATGAGCCCTTCGTCCCCAATGACACCCATCTCTCCAACAGGGACGCCCAGATGGTGATCCTCACCGGCCCCAACATGTCGGGGAAGTCTACATATTTAAGGCAGGTAGCGCTCATTGTGCTCCTGGCGCAGATCGGCAGCTTTGTTCCTGCCGATTCAGCCACTGTTGGCATAGTCGATCGAATCTTTACCCGGGTCGGTGCTCAGGATGAGCTGGCGATGGGTCGTTCCACCTTCATGGTGGAGATGGAGGAAACCGCGAACATCCTGAACCATGCCACCCCTCGCTCGCTGGTGATCCTGGATGAGATTGGCAGGGGAACCAGCACCTACGATGGCATCTCCATTGCCCAGGCAGTGGCCGAATACATTCACCACCACCCCGGGCTGGGGGCGAAGACCATCTTTGCTACCCACTACCACGAGCTGGTGGAGCTGGCAAACTTCCTGCCCCGAGTAAAGAACTTCAACGTTGCCGTAGCTGAAGAGGACGGTAAGATCATATTTTTACGCCGCGTCATGCCTGGTGGCACTGACAAGAGCTATGGCATCCACGTGGCGCAGCTTGCCGGCCTTCCTCGCTCGGTGATTCACCGCGCTGAGGAGGTGCTTTGCAATCTGGAAAACGACCGCCAGCGAAACGGGCCACGTCGAGAACGAAAAGGATCCCATCCGCAGCAGATCTCCCTCTTTGCGAATTCATCGCCGATTTTGGATGAGCTGGCGCAACTGCAGGTGGATGCCATGACGCCGCTTGAGGCGCTCACCAAGCTCTACGAGCTAAAACAGAAGGTGAAAGAGGAGTTATAAGGGAACAGAAGCATGGGAGGTGACCCAATGGCAAAATCAAAAAGATCGCATGACGTGCCAACCAAATGTGCCAAGTGCGGGCATGAACAGCTCAGGCAGGAAGAGTTATCAATGTATGGCAAGCTCGGCTTTATGGGGCCGGCCTATCGATTCTATGTCTATATTTGCAAGAACTGCGGCCACTCAGAACTCTTCTTCCAGGGTGCAAAGTGGATAAAGTAAGAAATGCTCATCAAGGTCTTGTCGCCTGAATTCGTCTCCTAGATCGCTGACCAGGAGGTGATACCAATGGGTGTGCCAAATAGAGCGGATTGGGTACCTACCAAATGCGCCAGTTGTGGCAGTGAACAACTAAAGCGGGCAGAGTTGTCAATGCATGGCAAGCTCGGCTTCCTGGGACCGGCCTATAGATTCGATGTCTATATTTGCAAGGAGTGTGGCTACTCAGAACTTTTCTTCCAGGGTGCAAAGTGGATAATGTAAGAAATGCCGATCAAGGTCTTAGCGCCTGAGGTCGTCTCCAAGATCGCCGCCGGTGAGGTGGTGGAGCGGCCAGCCTCGGTGGTCAAGGAGCTTATCGAGAACTCCATCGATGCTGCCGCTACCCAGGTCTCCATCGAGGCGCGCGGCGGAGGACTGAACCTGATAAGGGTTATTGATAATGGCACAGGCATACCCCCAACCGAGACCACCCTTGCCTTTCATCGCTATGCCACCAGCAAGGTTAGCAACCTGGCAGACCTCGATGCCATTTCGAGCCTGGGCTTCAGGGGCGAAGCACTGCCCGCCATCGCCGCCGTAGCCCAGGTTGAGCTATTGACCCGCACCTCAGAGGAGCTCGCAGGAGCCTATCTTAATCTGAAAAATGGCGTGGCGGTCGAAACGGGAAAACGGGCCTGCCCCCAGGGAACATCGGTCACGGTGCGCCACCTGTTCCAAAATATCCCCGCCCGCCTCAAATTCCTCAAGTCGCCTGCTACAGAGAGTAGCCGTGTCTCAAATCTGGTGAGTCAGTATAGCCTCGCCTTTCCAGAGGTCAGGTTCAGCCTGTTCCTCGATGGGCGGATGGCTCTTCAGACCGCGGGCAATGGCGCACTGCGCGATGTGTTGGTCAAGGTTTATGGGCTGGAGACAGCCGAGGCAATGATCCCAGTGGGGGAAGTGAATTCTCAGGTCTGGGGATTTGTGAGCCCCCCTTCCCTTACCCGCTCCAGCCGAGGACACCTTAGCTTCTTCGTAAATCGCCGCTGGGTGCAGAGCCGTCTTCTCAGTCGTGCCACAGAGGATGCCTATGAGGGGCTGCTAATGACAGGAAAACACCCCATCGCCGTGCTCAACATCTCCCTCCCCGTTCAGGATATCGATGTTAATGTCCATCCCGCCAAGCTCGAGGTGAAATTCCGCAATGAGCAAGCCCTGTTCACCACTGTCCAGCGAGCGGTGCGCGCTGCTCTGGTGAAGGAGATGACAGTGCCCCGGGTGATGAGGGCACCCAGCGTAGTCGACGTGCCTACCTTCATCCCCCAGAAGGAACCCCTGGCCAGGCGGGAAGAACTATTTGAGGGCTTCGCCCCTGGACCTTCCCCGGGGCCCTTGCCCATCCTGCGCGTCTTCGGGCAGCTTTCCGCAACCTATATTATCGCCGAGGGGCCTGATGGGCTCTATCTTATCGATCAGCACGCCGCCCACGAGCGCATCCTCTTTGAGCGGGTGCGCGCCCAGCAGGTAAGCAGGGCGGTGGAGGTTCAGGGGATGCTTGAGCCTTTGACCATCGAGGTTACGCCACGCCAGGAGGAGATGCTGAGGGTGGGTGGAGAGGTCCTCGAATCCTACGGCTTCACCATAGAGCCCTTCGGTCCGCGAACCTACCTGCTGCGCACCGTACCCGCTTTACTCCGTGAAGGGAATATCGCTCAGGCTGTGATTGAGATACTGGATTCCCTCGGTGAGGAAGGGGAGAGGGGAAAAAGAGAGGAAAGGATCGCCCTTTCGCTTGCCTGCCACAGCGCAGTGAGAGCCGGTCAGGTATTAAGCCCGGAGGAAATGCACCAACTGGTGCGCGAGCTGGAGCAAGCGGAGTCGCCCCATACCTGCCCCCATGGCAGACCCACAATAATCCGCTTTACATCCTCACAACTGGAGCGAGAGTTCGGCCGCTCTTTATAGATTCAAATAGTTGTGGGCGTAGATTACCTTGTTCTGCAGGACCCTGACGGTCTTGGCAACGGCAGCCTGCTCCTGGTCATTCATGTCGATAATTGAGGGGTCGAATTCCTCACCTGCAGCACAGGCATCGTAGAGGGCGAGGTAGACCTTGCTTAGTGCAGTGGATTCATCGCGGTTCTCCAGCAGAGTGATCGTCTCCATCAGCTTCTTGTCAAAGGGATCGAGGATCATCGAATCCATCCCAGCCCCCATGAGCATTGTCAGGTAGACGAGATTAAGCACCGGCCTGACAGCCTCAGGGGCGCCATTGGATACATTGGAGAGCCCGCAGGTCATGTGCAGGGGGGGATCCATCATCTGTTTGGTGACAAGGGTTGCACTCACTACCTCAGGGGCATGCTCCTGGGTACCGTTCACCGTCATGGCCAGGGGGTCAACGTAGATATTCTGCGGATTTACGCCGGCCTCCTCGGCTGCTGGGAGCAGGTCCTCGACCAGGATGCCCACCCGGGCATCGGCGCTCACCGGCAGGCCGGTGGCACGCAGGGTAAGCGTGATGATATTGACATCGTACTTCGCGGCGAGGGGGAACAATACGCCCATGCGCGCCGGATCGGCACTGGTGCTATTGATGATCGACTTCTGCTTACATACCTTAAGACCGGTTTCAATGGCCTCGGCATTGGTGGTATCCAGGGATAGGGGTACATCGACCACCTCCTGAACGGTGTTCACCAGCCAGTCCATAACCTCAGGGCCGGACTTCTTCTGGGGGCCGATGTTGAGGTCGAGCATTTTTGCGCCACAATCCACCTGTTTCTTCGCCAGGTCCTGAATGAAGGCCTTGTCCCGCCCCTCGATGGCGGCCCTCACATTCTTGTTGATTATCTGTATGCGCTCACCGATCCCAATGAACATAGTTCTCCTCCTTCTATAATAAACCGAGCTTCCCCGCGAGCTCCAAGACCCCTTTGCGAAGCGGGGACTCAGTGGGCAGCCCGGTTAATGGCGTTCCCTTTACCTCCAGCCCCATCATGTCCGGATCCTCAGGGAGCACCGCAATAAGCTCAAGCCCTGCCTCTTTTATCGCCTGCCCGATCTCAGGGGGGAGGCTATCGCTCACCCGATTGACCACCAGGGCGATCCTATCCACATGGGTTCTCAGCTCACCGATGAGCTCCTTCATGCGCACAGCGGTGGAGATTCCCCTGATCGTGGGGTCTGAGGCGATGAGCAGGATGTCCACATCCCGCGTTGTCTGGCGACTTATGTGCTCCATGCCCGCCTCGCAGTCCACAACCACATATTCGTAGTTACCCGCCAGACGGTCGATGCAGTCACGTAGCCAGTTATTGGCAGCACAGTAGCATCCGGGGCCCTCCGGCCGCCCCATCGCCAGCAGGTCCACCCCAGGCGATTCCACCAGGGCCTGCTGAATCCTTAACTCTATGTAATTCGGCCGTGGTATGCCACTATGCTCGGCGACCCTGCGGTCGGCCATTTCCTCCCGTACCCCGCCCACGGTTTCCTCGAGAGGCAAACCCAGTGCCATATGGAGGTTGGCGCTGGGGTCGCCGTCAATGGCTAGCACTGCGCCTTTTTCCATGAGCAATTCGATGAGGAGGGCGGCGATGGTGGTCTTGCCGGTACCCCCCTTCCCCACGATAGCGATGGTCTTAGTCATACCTCACCCGGCCCAATGCTGCTTCAGGAAGCCGCCAACATCCACCGCATCGCGGGGCCCAACCATGACCTTCCAATCGGGCAATTCTTCCTCAAGCTCACCCCGCAGTACGGCGACACCACCGGGAATAATTATACTTTTGTGGCTGATTTTATCGGCCACATTGAACTCCTTAACCGTCTTGGCGATCTTCTCCGCATCGAACTTTCCCGCGGCCCAGGAGGTGAGCACAGAGAGCCCCTCGGTATCGCATACCTGAAGCCAGGAGGGGAAGCCGCTGGACTCCAACTCCCCGGCGATGGAGAAGTAGGTCAGGGAAAAGTTGGTGGTGACGCATAGCGGGCTTTCTGGCTTTGGCTTTCCGATCTCATAAATGCCTGGGGCCAGCTGAATCGGTTTCTGAGGGTCGGTATAGATGTTGAGCCGTAGGGTAAGTAGGGGATACGACATGCCTGGGGTGAAGCGATCGAGCACAATGATCCCGGCATACTTAGCAACATGCTGTCCGGCAAGCAGCACCTCCTCCTCTATGCTGGCCGCACCCTCGCCGGGGAAGGTAATAACCGGAAAGCCCAAAGGTTGGAAGCTCTTCTTGATGGCCAGGCGCCGAATCTGGGTCAGGGCGGCGAGGGACTGGCCAAATTCACGGGCACCGGGATCAAGGACCACGTCCTCCACACCGGCGTCTGTCACCCTCGCCACCAATTCCGCAAGCTCGCTCAACCCCGCGGGCTCAGAGACCACCAGCGGACACTGATGTTTCTTGGCCAGCTCCACCATCTGATCACAGTTTTCCTTGGTAGCGGCGCAGATGAGCGGCTTGGCGCTGGCTACCTTTTCCAAGGCCAGGTCCATAACCGCAGGATCACTGCACATAAGAACCAGGGGGAGATCGGTTTTGGATTTGACCAGTTCCACGCATTTAACGAAGTTTTCGCCATTATTGGACGCATTCTCAATAGCGAAGCCATCCAGCTTGAGCTCCAGGCCCACCCGTTCTACACTGTAGCTGGCGACCTCGCCGACGAGTTTGGCGATTTCATCGGCAGAGTCGGTATCCTTAATCTTAATCACGAATCCCGGCGGGCGATAAAAGGTCTTTTCATGGCGGAACATAACCACCTCATTGCCCACCTCGATCTTCCGATCACCTGAACCAACGGTGACCAGGCGGATCGGGGGACGAGAAGCGGCCTCGAGTGCCTGGCTGGCCTCCTCGGAAACATAGGGGCAGAGGGAAAGTTCCACCGCCTTGGCCGCAAGCTTCATGGCGAAGGCCAGGCAGGTAGGAAAACCACACTCTTTGCAGTTGGTTTTCGGTAAGAACTTATAGATCTCAATACCAGTGAGTGCCATTTCGCAGTCCTCCTATCAAGTGGCCATCAGTTTATCGATGGTGGCCTTTACCAGCGTCACAGTTGCGGGGTGGCGGAGCACTACAATATCAGCTCCGGCGTTAAGCAGCATAACAGCAGTTATCCCCTCCCAACTCAACGAGCGCTCCAGGTGGTCACCCCACGATGGGGGTACCCCTTCAGTAACCTTTGACTCCTTCTGACGCCATGACTCCTCGCCGGCGGTGCAGAACATGGGCATCGCTGCCATGTTGTCCCCCCCGAGGGCCGCCAGGCGCAGCCGCTCCATCACCGAGTAGCAATATTCTATTCCATAGCCCAAAGCCCCCGTTGTGGGGTCCATGAGGATAGAGTCTGGCGATAGCCCAACATCACATAGGAGGATATTGAGCTGCTTGGCCAGGTTGATCTCGATGGGGGTCTTAGCAATGGCAACATGGCCATCAGCGATGCAGCTAGCTGCTATGGTGCGATGGTTCTTCTCCTCGCAATTCCCCAGAGCTATCCTCTGCCCTCGGGCAACCTCTGAGGCGGCCACCAGCACCTTATTGTCCTTTTCTGCCACCCCAGGTCCTAAGATGATGACGGGGATGTCCACTGCAGAGATGACCATATCCACGCTTTTCCTCGCTTCATCGGCACCGGTGTCGGCCTCCTCCGGGTGGGCACTTCTGAGGCGCAGAACAATAATATCCGCGCCGTACTCCATAGCCTTCTTCGCCCAGGCCCCAGGGTCAGCGAGCACTTCGCCCCAGGCGGAAATCAGGTGGGGCGACCAATCTGCTGGATTGCGGTCCTGAACCTCTATAGCGATCAAAGGTTTATTGGGCATCGCACCCTCGAAGTGTAGGAAGGGCAGGGTGGTCTCGCCCCCCACGACCACGCTCTTGCGCCCGTTGCTGCCTCCCAACGTTACTTCGTGCACCTTTCCGGTCCACTTCTCAGCAGGTACTTCCACTTCTGGCATAACGATCCCTCCTTTCTCACCCATGAAACAAGGGCCGAGGAATTCGACCCTTGTTAGGTATTCCTCCAGGCTTTTTCCTATTAAAGCAGGGACTCCATAGTGAGCGCGGGATG
>JABUBL010000803.1_pt1 | contig 10048 bp, 9 predicted proteins | sample 7240371 | NCBI WGS metagenome assembly JABUBL01 (sample SAMN07256343, study PRJNA390944) | subsurface metagenome | isolation source: Methane hydrate marine sediment | place: Pacific Ocean: Eastern North Pacific, ODP site 1244 | collected 2002 | reverse complement strand
CAATTGGACACTTGGTGAAAACAAACCCAATTCAAACCCAAACAAAGCCAATTTCCAAAAAGCCCAAATGAATGTAAACTCACTTATAACAAAGAATTACAGAAAAAAAGATGATTTCGCAGTCCGAAAAAACAAACCCAATTCAAACCCAATTTCCGAAAAGGCCAAAATGGACGTAAACTTCTATACGACAAAGGATTATGAAGAAAAATGCGGATAGGGGCTATGAAAAAACAAAGCCAAAACAAACCCAATTTCAAAGGCAAAAAAATGCTGTTGCGTTTGACGATTAATGGCCGGCGTAAGTCGTTTGGTTACTACGCCGACGAAATAGAAGCTGCAAAGGCCTGCGACCGGGCGGCCGGGTGAGGAAGAAGACCTTCCCACCGCCAGCTTTAATGGCTAAAACAACAGAAAAGACAGGAGACAAACAATATGAAAAGAAGAGATTTTCTTAGAACTATTGGTTTTGCAACTGCTGCTGCTTTTACTCCACATCTACAGGCAGCAAGAAGAAGGCGGCCTAACATTCTCCTTATCATGACGGACCAGCAGTTCGCCGATGCTTTGAGCTGTACGATGGGCCATGAGCACATCGAGACGCCGAATATCGACAGCCTTGCTGCGAGCGGAATGCTGTTCACAAAAGCATACTGCGCCAATCCATTGTGCGTTCCGAACAGGTCATCGATATTTACCGGCCGCTATCCGCATGAGCACGGCAAGCAGATCAACTCGACAAGCGCAATCGACGCAAAAGAATTTCCGAACATTGGGATGGTGCTTCGCAAGGCCGGTTATACAACAGGTTATTTCGGCAAGTGGCATCTGCCTTATCCCTTCAAAAAAAGTAATGCAGAGGACAGTGGTTATGACCAGAGGTATGATTCCCGAGACTATGAGATCGCGGCACCGACTATCGAGTTTATTAAGAAGAATAAAAGTAAGCCATTCTTTGTGGTTTTCTCTTTGATGAATCCGCACAATATTTGTCACCCCCTGCTCCGGCAAACCTTGAAAAAGCGAAGAACCAGTCGGATGCGCTTGAGACGGTCTGGCAAGCGAGGCTTAGAGCAAAATATAAGAATACAGATCAAAGAATGTTTGCTCCCCTGGAACTATGGGGCGCAGATGATTGGCGAAAGTATCGCTGGGCTTATTATCGCATGGTCGAGCTGGCTGACAAAGAAGCTGGCAAGATTTTATCAACGCTTCGTAAAGCAGGGCTGGAAGAGAACACGGTGGTCATCTTCACTTCCGATCACGGTGACGGGATTGGTTCTCATCGATGGGCGCAGAAGAATATGTTCTATGATGAATGTTCGAGGATACCTTTCATCATCAGTCGGAGAGGTACTACGAAAGTCGGCACAAGTGATTATCTTGTTAATAATGGTTTAGACATTATGCCGACGATTTGTGATTATGCCCGAGCAAAAGTGCCGTCTAAGTGCAAGGGAGTAAGCCTGCGGGATATTGCTGAAGGCTTCGAGCCTAAGAAAAAACGAAAATATGTTGCGTGCTCAACCCGTTTCGTTCAGGACCTTCGAGAGGACGGCAAGCCGATCGATCTTGAACCCCGGCGAGATGGAAAACCTGGTGGGTAATCCTGATTACGAAAAAGTTTTAAGCGAACATCGGAACTTATTTGCCAAATACAAGAAGGAAAGCGGTGACACCTTTTTGAGATAGAGAGGGCATAATCATCGACCAATATTTTGTTTCTCAAAAGATTCCAGGATTTTTTTGCCTCCGGCTTTGAGAAGCTGGTGCGCAAGTTGTTCCGCCACCTGGTTGGCCTTGGCGGCCGGGCCGGTAACATCTCGCTTGATGAAATTTTTACCTTGCAAATCAGATATAAAGGCGCAGATTTCTATATCGTCGCCGACAATTTTCGCAAAGGCGCCCACCGGAGCGTGACAGCCGCACTGCATTGTTGTCAGGACCTGTCTCTCGGCAGAAGTAATCGTCCTTGCCTTTTCGTCATCTATGGCAGAGACCTGCTTACGCAATTCTTCATCATCGCTCCTTGTCTGAACAGCCAGTGCGCCCTGGGCCGGGGCTGGAATAAACTGGGCCGGGTCGAGAACCAGGGGCTCCGGGTCGAAACAGAAAGAGATTTTCTTCGCCAGGCCGAGCCGTTCTATCCCGGCCCGTGCTAAAATAATTGCGTCAAATTTTCCTTCTTCGAGCCGCCTTACTCGCGTTAAGACATTTCCTCTAATAGACGTCGGCTCGAGGTCTTGTCTTAAGTGTTTGAGCTGAGCGGCCCGCCTTAGACTCGAAGTGCCTATCTTCGCCCCCTCGGGCAACTGCTCAATCGACTCTACCGGCGAAGTGGATACGAGGCAATCTTCGACGAAGTTTCTGTCGAACACCGCGCCAATGGTCAGCCCTTCCCGCTGGGCCGTTGGCAGGTCCTTGAAGCTGTGAACTGCGAAGTCAGCTTCGCCGGCCAGCAAAGCATCCTCCACCTGCGAGGTGAAGAAACCGGTACTCTTGAGATTCCATAAAGCTGTACGCCTGTCGCGGTCGCCTCTGCTCGTTACTTTCCTGATTTTGATTTGTATATCCGGATGTTCTCGTTCCAACGCAGAGATGACAATCCGGGTTTGAGCGATGGCCAGCCGGCCGGGGCGAGTTGCGACAGTAAGAACCTTCATATAAATCTTTCCAAAAGGTACCCCCGAATAAATCCGGGGGGCCCAGTATTTTCGATCATTTTCGTTCGATTGTGATGCATTTTAAGCGGGGCAACTGCGAACATCAACTGCAAACTGCGCCGAAATCGAACCACCGGGGGCGAAAGGCCGTATATAAATATTCTTGAAAATTATATACGTTTGGCCATAATCATGCAGAGTTTATGGATGGTCATAAAGGAAAATTGATGAACAAGTTCAAACGCACTGTGATGTGGGCTGCTTTGATGCTGGTTATACTGTTGATTTTCCTGTCTATCTACGGGGCATTCATCGGCGCCGAGCGTGCAAGCAACTTCTTTAACAGCCTGCCGTTGGCCGTTTATTGGCCGGCTTTTATCGTGCTGTTGATAATAGGCCTTGCAGCGTTTCGTCGATTGGTTCGCGTCCCGGGCTTATTGCTGATACACGTCGGCTGCATCGGCATTCTTGCAGGTTCAATGTGGGGCTCAGAAGCTGGACATAAACTCCAAAAAAGACTTTTTGGAATCGATAAAATCCGGAAGGGCCGAATGATAATTTCTGAAAGCGAGCGCGACAACCATGTCGCACTGGAAAACAACAACCAGATAAGGGAACTTCCTTTTTCCATAGAACTAAAAGACTTCCGAATAGAATATTACAAGCCGCAGTACCTCCAAGTCCGAACCCGGCAAGGCAGGAGCTGGAGAATACCCGTCGAAATCGGCACGGAATTTCCGTTGGGCGACGACTTTGGCACAGTAACAATCCAAAGGACGTTCGAGAATTTCAAGATCAGAATCGAAGACGGCGAAAACGTCTTCTTCGACGACCCGCAACCGGGCTTCAATCCGGCGCTGGAGGTACAAATTGAATCGCCCGGCGGTGAGGTGGTTACCAAATATGTCTTCGAGCGATTCGGCGGACATACTCATCCTGAAGACAAATTTCTGCTGAGCTATCACAGAACCATCAGTGATTACGTAAGCGAGCTGCAGATTATTGAAAACGACAAAGTTGTTGCCGAGAAGGACATCGAAGTGAACCACCCGCTACACTACGGCGGATACCATTTTTACCAGCATTCTTACGACGACCAGGCCGGCCAGTACACTATTCTTATGGTCGTTTCGGATACAGGCATAGCCGTGGTCTTTGCCGGCTACTGGATGCTCTGCATCGGCGTTTTCTGGCATCTATGGCTAAGGCACATATTAGGGAAAATAAAATTAAAAAGCAAATAGATGGAAATTAAATACACAATTCAGGGCTTGCTAATTTACATTGCTATCGTCGCATACGTCTTGGCGTTCGTGACGACGCTGCTGCGCCGCCGGAAAATCGCGCACCTGCTATACATATTTGGCTCTGTGATTGCGGTCTTGTCTTTCGGTTATCGGTGGTATGCAGTCCGGCATGTGCCCCTGCAGAATCTTTTCGAGGTGTTCCTATGCCTGGGCATGATTTATCCGGTCTCATTGTTTTGCCGCCGTATCCTGCGGGTCGGAGGCTACAGCGCTGATATGCTTATAGGAGTAATAGTGCTTTTCCCAGCCGGCTTTATCTTTAACGCCCAGCCACAGCAACTGCCGCCGGCGCTGCAAAGCTGGCTCTTTGCACCTCATGTCGCCGTCTATATGCTATCATACATCTTTATGGCAAAAGCCACCTTCCAGGCCGCTTGCCAGCTCGCCGGCAGGCAGCACCAATTTCCGAGGTCGGGCGGCAGTTGCCAGCAGAAGGGCGGATCAGACCAAAAAAACGAAAATTGGCGCTGCCCCAATCCCGACGAAAACCTTTTGTCCCCTGAACAGGCAACCTACCAGATGATTCGCGTTGGCTTTGTGTTACTAACACTCGGCCTTGTCCTCGGCAGCTGGTGGGGCAAACTCGCCTGGGGTGACTACTGGGGCTGGGACCCCAAAGAACTTTGGTCGCTGGCATCATGGCTGGTCTACGTCGGATACTTCCACTTCCGCTATATGTTCGGCAAAAAGCACGCCCGTATCAACAGCTTCTGGGCTATTGCAGGCATGGTCGTGATTGTGATAACTCTGCTCTGGGTAAATCTCTCCCGCATCTTCGCCGGTCTGCACAGCTATGCAACGTGACATCTGATAGATAATTCTAAGGCAATAAAGCGAGCGAGGTCTATTTTATTACAGGATACATAAATCGAAAGAACTTTTTAGCTCAAGGAGGCCATGCGATGACGCTACAAAAAAGTCAAATTGCACTATTGCTTGCTGTTCTGTTATTTGTCACCGGATGCGAGCAAGCGCTCAAAGATGAGGCGGTGACGATTGCGCAAAACGGTCTGGCCCAAGCTGCCATAGTTATCGCCCAGGATGCCGGCGAGCCGGAGCAGCACGCCGCCGCCGAATTAGCTGACTTTCTCCAGCAGATAACCGGCGCGAAGTTCGAGATATTACACCGCCCTGCCGCTGGGAGGTCTCGCCTCCTCGTTGGGCCCAAAGCCGCTAAACTGGCTGCTCGCGACTTCTCCACCGATGGGCTGGGCACCGAAGGCCTAATCATCCGCACTGTGGGAAACGATCTAATCCTGGCCGGCGGTCACCCGCGCGGCACACTCTATGCGGTTTATACCTTCCTTGAAGAACAGCTCGGCTGCCGCTGGTGGTCCTCAAAAGTCAGCACCATACCCAAAAAACCGACGCTTAGAGTGGGCCCACTAAACGTTCGCTGCGTGCCGGTGCTGGAATTCAGGGAGGCATTCTGGTTCGATGCCTTTGACGGCGATTGGGCCGTGCGCAACAAGTGTAACGGACACGCCCATCGGCTGGACGCTAAACGCGGCGGCCGGCACATTTACGAGGGACACGTGCACACATTCAATCGACTAATTCAGCCGGAAAAATATTTCAAAGACCATCCCGAGTGGTTCAGCGAAATAAACGGCAAACGAACGCATAAGCGCGCCCAATTGTGCTTGACCAACGAAGAGATGCGCAGGGAGCTGGTCAAGAACCTCAAAGCACGGCTGCGTGAAAATCCTGTTGCCACCATTGCCTCGGTCTCGCAGAACGATTGGCGCGGCAACTGTCAGTGCAGCCGCTGCGCCGCTGTTGAAAAAGAAGAAGGCAGTCCCGCCGGACTAATGCTGCGCTTCGTCAATGCCGTCGCCGCCGATATCGAAGAAGAATTTCCGCACGTGGCCGTCAGCACGTTAGCTTATCAGTACACCCGCACGCCGCCGAAATATGTAAAACCCCGGCACAACGTTATCGTCCGCCTGTGCAGCATCGAGTGCTCGTTCAGCACGCCGCTGGCCGATGAGCGAAATAAAAAATTCCGGGATGATATCGTCGGCTGGTCGAAGGTATGCAATCGGCTTTATATATGGGACTACACTACGAATTTCAAACATCACATAATGCCGCACCCGAACCTGCGTGTCCTGGGACCAAACGTCAAATTTTTCGTGGACCACAACGCCAAGGGTATCTTTGAACAGGGCGCTTACACGACTAATGGCGCCGAAATGGCTGAGCTGCGGGCCTGGGTGCTGGCCAAGCTGCTGTGGGACCCGACGCGCGACGGACAAGAGTTGATTGACGAGTTCATCGATGGCTATTACGGCGCCGCCGGCCCGCATATCAAGGCCTACCTGAAGCTCACGCACGACGCAGTCGAAGCCAGCGGCGATTACCTCCGCTGCTTCTCGCAAAACACCGCCAAATTCCTTTCCTTCGCGGTGCTCAGCAAAGGCCTGACCTATCTCAAAAACGCTGAAGCAGCCGTCCGGAACAATCCGGACCTGCGTTTTCGCGTTCAGGTCGCGCAGCTGCCGGTAATGTACACTTTTATGACTCGCTGGGATGAAATGCGTGAACAGGCCGAAGCCGCCGGTGCCGACTGGCCTATGCCCGAGTCAATCAAAGATGCGTTCGAGCACTTTATGAAAATCGCCAAGAAGAAGAACATTACCCGTCTCGACGAGTGGAACCCGGGCTACGGTGCGCTCGAAAAGGCTCTCGAACGCGCCACGAAGTGAGCAAGAACCCCGCAATAAATTGCGGGGCTAAATATGAGTAACAGGTGGTTTTAAGAAATCTGTTGCGAACATCGCCATCCGCGCTTATAACATATCTTAACATAATTCCATTGTCTATCCTTTGAGGAGCAGAAAAATGAACCATCATAAATTGATTTTATTATGTGCTGTTTGCTCTATCCTTGTCGGCGAATGTGGCGTTTTCGGTGCGGGCCAAGGGGTAAATTTTTCCGGCGAACTGAAAAAATGGCACAAGATTACGCTTACCTTTACCGGCCCTGACACAAGTGAAAATGCCGAGCCTAATCCCTTCCGCGACTATCGTCTAAACGTTACCTTCGTCAAAGGCAGAAAACGCTACGTCGTTGGCGGCTACTACGCCGCTGATGGCAATGCTGCGCAGACCGGCGCCGCCGCGGGCAATAAATGGCGCGTTCACTTTGTGCCTGACGAAGAAGGCCGGTGGTCTTACACGGTCTCTTTTCGTAGTGGTCCCGACATTACTCTTAGCAGCGACCCGGCAGCCGGCTCGGCAACAGCTTTCGACGGCGCGAGAGGCAGATTTAGAGTCGGTCCAAGCGACAAAACCGGACGAGACCACCGGGCTAAAGGATTACTCAAATATGTCGGCAAACGTTATCTTCAATTCGCAGAAACAGGGGAGTATTTCCTCAAAGGCGGGGCTGACAGCCCTGAAAACTTTCTGGCCTACGCCGACTTCGACGGCACGTACGACACCGGCGAGCTAAAACGCCAGGGAGAAGCCACAGGCGCAGAATTCCTGCACCGGTACGAGCCGCATGTGAGGGATTTCAAGCCCGGTGACCCAACCTGGAAAAACGGTAAAGGCAAGGGCATTATAGGCGCTCTGAATTACCTTGCCTCCAAGGGCATGAACAGCGTCTACTTCATCACATACAACATCGACGGCGGTGACGGCAAAGACGTCTGGCCATGGACCAGGCCCAGCGAAAAGTTCCGCTTTGACTGCAGCAAACTCGACCAGTGGGAGATTGTCTTCTCACACATGGACAAATTGGGTCTGATGCTTCATATCATTACGCAGGAGCAGGAAAACGACCAGGGCCTCGACGGCGGCGAACTGGGACCACAACGTAAGCTTTACTACCGCGAGCTAATCGCCCGCTTTGCCCATCATCTCGCGCTGGTGTGGAACCTCGGCGAGGAAAACACCAATACCAACACCCAGCAAAAGGCCTTCTGCCGCTACATAAAAGACCTCGACCCTTACGACCACCCCGTGGTGGTCCATACCTTCCCGAAAAAGATTGCGGAGGTCTATGAGCCGCTTCTGGGATATGAGTACCTCGACGGACCATCGCTGCAGACCAACGACACGCACGCCCAGACGGTCAAATGGATAGACCGTTCGGCCTCTGCGGGCAGACAGTGGTTCGTCAGTATGGACGAAATCGGCCCCGCTCACACCGGCGTCAAACCCGACAAGGACGACTACCGGCACGATGAAGTCCGCCACAAACACCTCTGGGCCCATCTGATGGCCGGCGGAGCGGGTGTGGAATGGTACTTCGGCTACAAATTCGCCCACAACGACCTCAATTGCGAAGATTGGCGCAGCCGCGACCATATGTGGGACCTGACCCGCTACGCCTTAGAGTTTTTCCCCGCGAACACCTGCCCTTCACCGAAATGGCCCACCACGACGAACTAACCTCCGTCAGAGACGACTATTGCTTTGCAAAGGTCGGCCAAATCTACGCGATATATCTGCCCTCCGGCGGCACTACAAACCTCGACCTGGGCAACAGTTCCGCAACCTTCGCTGTACGCTGGTACAACCCGCGTACCGGCGGGCCGCTGCGGACCGGCACCGTCGGGGCAATAGCGGGCCCCGGCTCAGTCGCCATCGGCCATCCGCCCGCAGACACCAATAAAGACTGGGTCGCGCTGATAACCCGGCAGTAAGCGGCTGTATAACCGTAAGGGCAGTTACCGCTCCCTTACGGTCGCGGCTCTGTGTCGGTCGCGGCTCTGTGTCGGTCGCGGCTCTGTGTCGGTCGCGGCTCTGTGTCGGCGCGGCTCTGTTTGGTTGCGGGTCTGTGTCCTCGCAGATAATCCATGGACAACCATACCGACCAAAAAAAATCTGTTGCAAATCCCCGTTGTCACATTATAATACCCGCTTGGTCGTGTGTGATGTGTATCAGGCAATACGATATACGAAAATCAAAGAGCAAAATGTAAAATGTAAAATTAAGGATGTCATTCAGCACCAATTTCTTTAAAAAATCGGTGCTGGATTCCTCAATTTTGACTTTTTATTTCTAATTTTTAACTTTTTTTCGCAATACAAAAAAGGGAGAAGTTTCAATGGAACCAGTTGCAAAATCGGAAATCGACTTATTTGCTGACGAATCACCGTCAATGGACGAAATTAGGAAACTCATCCGTTTCGTCAATTCCAGCGAAAGCAATCAGATAGCTTTCTGTGAACAGATAGAGGCAAATATGTCCAAGAGCGGGCAAAAGGCTTGCCTGGCTGCCGGGATCGGCCTTTACATTCTCGGAAGAAACTCAGAAGCAGCCAAGAAGCTCGAAAAAGCAAAGGACTGCAAAGAAAAATTCATATACCTGGCCTTTGCGCTTCGCCGAATAGGCGAATTCGACGAAGCAATCGAAAACCTGCAAGAGAGTCTCAATTACGAGGCGGACACATTAAGCATAACTTTGGAAAAAGCCGCGACATATCGCCATGCAGCAAATTTCAACGCCGCAGCCAAGGAATTCAAAGCCTGTGCAAATTTTGAAAACGTAAGCGCCGAATATCACTACCAGCTTGCGCGTCTTCAAGAAGCGCAGGGGCTCTACGAACAGGCAATGGACAATTACAAGACAGCTTTGGAGCTATCGCCGAACCATCAAAGGGCCCTTTTCCACCTGGCTTACCGCTGCGATCTATCCGGGGATGAAGAAGCAGCCATCGACTACTACAAGCAAATTGCTTCGGGCTCGCCGGTTTATGTGAGCGCGCTGCTGAATCTGGCTGTGCTTTATGAAGACGCAGGGCAGTTCGACAAAGCAGAGCAGTGTGTCGATGCAGTCCTGGAAACCCATCCGAATCATCAAAGAGCAATCCTGTTCAAAAAAGACATCGAAAGCTCCAAAACAATGTTCTACGACGAGGAAAAGGAAAAGAAAAAGAGCCGGAAAAGCCAAATCCTCGAAACGCCGATCTCCGACTTTGAACTGTCGGTACGCAGCAGAAACTGCCTCAAAAGAATGAAAATCAACACACTCGGCGATCTTCTGAATATCACCGAGGTGGAGCTGCTGTCGTTTAAAAACTTTGGCGAAACCTCCCTTAGAGAAATCAAGACCATCCTCGAAT
>JABUBL010000802.1_pt1 | contig 10051 bp, 6 predicted proteins | sample 7240371 | NCBI WGS metagenome assembly JABUBL01 (sample SAMN07256343, study PRJNA390944) | subsurface metagenome | isolation source: Methane hydrate marine sediment | place: Pacific Ocean: Eastern North Pacific, ODP site 1244 | collected 2002 | reverse complement strand
TACCAGCAAATCAAGTCAAGAAAATTGTGTTTGCCTGTGAGGCTGGAATGGGTACCAGCCTGCTGGGGGCATCTCAGCTTAAAAAGAAACTAAGGCAGGCCGAACTTAGTGTGGAAGTCGTCAACAGTCCTGTTCATTCCATCCCCCAGGATGCTCAAGTTGTGCTTGCTCATGAAATATTGGCCAATCTGGCTCGCGAGAAAGCCCCTCGGGCAGTGGTTATTTCGTTTGAGAACTTTGTAGGAAATCCTATGTACGATAAGATAGTTCAAGCCTTAGGGGACAATGTCGATATAATTGCGTCCAAATAATGACATGGAAATCTTATCCAAACGTACAATTCGGCTGAACGCACAAGCCACTGATAAGATAGATGCTATCAGGCAAGCTGGAGAATTGCTGGTCCAGGCAGGATATGTTGCACAGGAATATATTGAAGGCATGTTGGCACGTGAATCCATTACCTCAACCTATCTTGACAACGGCGTCGTCATCCCTCATGGCCAGTTTGAAGACCGGTCTTTTATCTACCACACCGGTGTATCGGTGGTGCAGCTTCCGGCTGGTGTGGAGTGGTCAGACGGCAAGGTGGCGCACCTGGTGGTGGGGATAGCTGCGACAACGGACGACCACATCGGTGTGTTGGCGAATCTGGCGGAGGTGTTTGAGGATCCAGAAGCCTCCAGACAACTCGCATGCACCACCGATCCCACGGTGATCATCGAACGCCTCAATCGCAAACAAGATAAACATTAAGCTCGATCGAACCGAGCGCCGTCGATAACCCGAGCCAGCTAGTGAAACAAGTCGATCTAACCGTTAATGATCCATCAGGCCTGCATGCCCGGCAGGCGACTATCTTTGTCAACGCCGCGAAGCGTTTTGAGTCTGATATTCGTATCCAGCATGGTGATAAGGAGGCAAACGGAAAAAGTATGACCTCTCTTTTGAAGCTTGGTGCGGAAAGCAAGGCGCAGATCCGGATCATGGTGAATGGGCCAGACGAGGATGCTGCCCTTAATGCCCTGAAATCGCTGATGGAGATGGGTCAAATTGAGGATGAGAAGCCTTCTGGACAGGACCAACCGCAAACCGGGCAGGACCTGTCGAAGCCCGCCCAATATTCTGGTTATGTACTGCATGGTATACCAGCTGCCCCTGGCATCGCAATTGGTCCACTTTTTCAATTTCGGCGGGATCAGAGCGTTGTTCCAGAGATGGCGACCAATCCTTCACAAGAGAAAGGGCGCCTGGAAAAAACTATCCGGGCCGCGAGGGCTCAGCTGGACACCCTGCATTCCAGGGCTAAGGAACGCATAGGTGATGCCACAGCAGAGATCTTTATCGCTCAACAAACTATCCTTGACGACCCCGCGCTGATGGATGCTACATATGTAAAGATAAACGACGGTTTCAGTGCTGCTAGGGCGTGGCAAATTACCATCGAAACGAACGCGGCGCAGTTGGCGGAACTTGAGGACGAACTACTGGCAGCCCGCGAAGCGGATGTCAGGGACGTTGGCAATCGAGTGCTCAGTCTTCTCATGGACAGCGGTAACCAGAGGCTGGTTCTGCCAGCCCATGCGGTGATACTGGCTGCAGGTGATCTATTGCCCTCAGACACAGTAAACCTGGATGTCAAGCAAGTACTGGGCATCTGTACTGCGACTGGAGCACCTACGTCCCATAGTGCCATTATTGCCCGTGAATTAGGTATAACGGCACTGGTGGGTATCGGTCCTGATGTGCAGGAAATAGCGACTGGCACGCAGGTCATCTTGGATGGCGAGGCTGGTACCCTGACGGTCGATCCTGATCCAGAAACGCTTGCCGCCGCGATAGTACTGCTGCGTAAGCGTCGGCGCAAACGGGCCCCTGATAAAGAAGTCGCCGTCAAACCAGCCATTACTCGAGATGGCCATGGGATAAAAGTAGGGGCGAACATCAGCCGGGTCCGAGACGCGGAGCAAGCGAGAGCTAATGGTGCTGATGGTATTGGCCTTGTGCGGACAGAGTTTCTATTTCTCGATAGGCCCGATCCGCCCACCGAAGCTGAACAGATGGAAGCCTATCGAGACATTGCCTTGGCCCTTCCAGACCTGCCAGTTACTATCCGTAGCCTGGATGTCGGGGGAGATAAGCCCCTTCCCTATCTTCAATTACCTAGAGAAGAGAATCCTTTTTTAGGACAGCGTGGTATTCGGCTAACGCTCACACAGCGGGATCTGTTACTGACACAAATCCGGGCAGTTCTTGGTGCTGCCGCGGCCGGCTGTGTTGTAAGGATAATGTTTCCGATGATTACCAACCTGGAGGAGTGGCGGACCGTCCGAACATTGATAGAAGAGGCACAGGCAGATCTTAACGCACCAATGGTTGAACTGGGAATTATGATTGAAGTCCCAGCAGTTGCGTTATTGGCAGAAGCCTTTGCAAAGGAAGCCGATTTCTTCTCGATAGGCACCAATGATCTTGCCCAATACACACTTGCCATGGATCGGACGCATCCAGTACTGGCAGAGCAGGTAGACGGGCTTCATCCGGCCGTACTACGACTGATCGACCGCACTGTACGCGCTGCACATACTGAAGGTAAAAGGGTGGGAGTTTGTGGCGAACTCGCCGCAGACCTCCTGGCTATCCCAATATTGGCAGGACTTGGTGTTGATGAACTTAGCGTCAACATCCCATCGATACCAGAAGTGAAGGCCCGGATACGCTCGTTGACTTTCTCAAAAGCACAGCAGCTATCCAAACAGGCACTGGAATGCTCAACGGCCCCTGAAGTACGAAAGCTTGTAGCTCTTATATAACCCCATTTGGACTTGGGAGATATTTCATTGTCATCCAGATTTACGCTTTACCAATCTGCTAATGAACCTATCCCACAAAAAGCTTGGGCCTGGAATTTATACGGACCTGGCGTGGAAAACATTGGCAGAAACGGGAGACCGGAACTTATTCCAATACCGGAATTGAACGCTGACCAACTTTTAGTCCGTATTGACGCAGTCGGATTGTGCTTCTCGGATGTAAAATTAATTAAACAGGGAGGCAAACACCCCAAGCTATATAACCGTAATCTGGCTAGAAATCCTACTCGTCTGGGCCATGAAGTTTCGCTTACTGTGATGAAAGTTGGTGAGAAACTGAAGGGGCAATTTTCTCAAGGGCAGCGGCATACGATACAGCCAGATATTTACCAGCAAGGAAAAAGCACCGCCTACGGTTATACAATCCCAGGAGGTTTGAGCCAATTTCACTTGATAGGTCCGGAGATATTAAGCGCCGATGCCGGGTCTTATCTATTACCTGTGGGAGAGGGACTCAGCTATGCAGAGGCCGCGCTTACAGAGCCATGGGCTTGTGTGGAAGCAGCTTACACACAGCGACGCAGATTGTTGCCAAAAGATGGTGGAACAATGTGGATTCTGGGTGATCCCGATGATGCAACGGATTACAGGTTTGCATCCGGGCTCGAAGCCCCCGCTGCCATTGTGGTTACAGACATTCCCGCAGCGTTGATGAATCTTATTGCTCACGAAATTGACACCACTGGCGTCAGCTTAATAGAACGTAATGGTCTGACCACGGAAAATTATCCAGTCCTTCGTGACGAATTCACCAACGGTTTAGGCTTTGATGATATTGTTATATTAAACCCGCGTTCATCCCAAATGGTGAGTGAGGCCTCAAAGCTGACTGCCCGCCGGGGTACATTCAATCTTGTAGGCCACACAGCGCTTGACGGCCTTGTTATGGTCGATGTTGGCCGAATCCATTATGACTACATCGCCTATATTGGCAGCCAGGGCCCGGATATTGCTGCCTCGTATGGTGAAACACGCAATCGATGTGAACTGCGCGCAGGGGGAACAGCTCTCTTTGTCGGAGCAGGTGGACCAATGGGGCAGATGCACATCCAACGGGCTATTGAGTTGGCAGATGGCCCCAATCAAATACTGGCCACCGATATCAATCCTATACGCTTGAGAACGCTACAAAAAAGATTCACCACATTAGCTGAGAAACACGGCAGACGGTTGGCTACCTTCAACCCGGAAACAGCAGACGGGACCTGGTATGATTTTGTGATGAGGAGAACAGATTCACAGGGGGCAGACGATGTGATCGTATCTGTTCCATCCGCTGAATTAATGGCTGAGTCAGCTCGTGTTATGAAACCCGACGGGATGCTGGTACTCTTCGCTGGTGTACCTAATGGAACAGTGGCATCGTTAGATATGAGTGCTGTGTATTTACATAATGCTCAATTTACAGGAACCTCCGGCTCAAAAATAATTGATCAAGAAAATATTATCTATCAAGCATTAACTGGAAAGCTCTCCCCCATCCGTTCAGTTGCTGCTATTGGGGGGCTTGATGCAGCGCAAAATGGTATCCGTGCAATGATAGAAGGGCGTTTCCCAGGTAAGATTGTTATTTTCCCTCAACTGCGAGACTTACCTCTCATTAGCTTAGCCAACCTTAAGGATAAACTCCCTGATGTAGCACCATATCTGGCTCCAGGGGACGTGTGGACCGTTAATGCCGAGCAGGTGCTGATCGACAAATTTTGGACGCCATGATCTTCACATTGACTCTAAATCCAGCCCTTGATCACGAACTAACCGTACCTGAGCTTGCTTTCGACAAACCGCTGCGTGCTACCGACTTCCGCGTTGACTGCGGTGGAAAGGGATTCAACGTATCGCGGGCACTGTCTGCACTGGGGGAGAAGAGCATAGCTCTTGGTTTCAGTGGCGGCAAAACCGGGGAGAGGCTTGAAGCAGAGCTGGAGTCATTGGGTGTCACGAGAGATTTGGTGCAAATTGCTGGAGAGACCCGGATAAACGTCAGCATTGTTACAGACGATCACAAGCATTATATAAAAGTAAACGAACCTGGGCCAACGATTACACCCGCGGAGCAAGATGCACTATTACAGAAAATCCGAACCCTAGCTCAGTCAGGAGATTGGTGGGTACTATCCGGTAGTCTACCACCCGGCGTATCATCCGATTTTTATGCCACCGTGATAAAGGAAGTGCAGTCCGTTGGCGCAAAGGCATTACTTGACACGAGTGGTGATCCCTTGCGGTATGGTTGTGAAGCCATTCCATTCATGGTTAAGCCAAATGAGTCCGAAGCCACTGCTCTGACAGGGGTGAAGATCGAGGCAATCGATGATGTCCGTGAAGCAGCAGATCAGATACACGCTCTCGGCGTTGAGATCGTCATCATCTCCCTGGGGAGAATGGGAGCCCTGCTTTCTGACAGTGAACACACCTGGCTGGCTGAACCACCTTTGATTATTGAACATAATCCGGTCGGAGCAGGCGATGCTTTAATTGCAGGATTAGTGTGGGGATTATGTCATAATTTATCCTGGCCCTTGGCACTTCGTTGGGGCGTTGCCTGTGGTGCCGCAGCAGCCAGTCTTGATGGAACCGCAATGGGTTCTCATTCGCTGGTAGAGCAATTGGTTCCGCAGGTGCAGATTAAGACATAATATTTGGCATTTTAATAGCGTCTTGCTTCAATTTCAGCAGGGGCAACATAATAGATCTCGTAAACGCCTGAATGGTGGTTTGAACCGACCATCCATCTAGTAGCTAAGCCCATATCCGTATTCAAATAATGGATCATAATCCGGATCGCCCACATTAATCGGTATTTGGGTCATGGTGCGGGGCCATGTATGCGATGATTTTCCCGTCGGGCTGTAATCCCCAAAAATGACATCAGACACACCCTGTCCCTCAGTTCCCGGCAGCCATGCGGCCATGAGGGCATCCCAGTTTTCAATTTCGTCAGCAATACTCAGGGGTCTTCCAGAGATCAGGATCACGGCCACCGGTATTCCCGCAGCTTTTACATTTCCTATGGCAGCAAGATCTTCCGCAGACAAGCTCAGATCAGTACGGTTACCATGACCCTCGGCATATGGGATTTCACCTACGACAACAATCCCAACATCGGCACCCGCAGCACCAGAACCATCGAGAGAATAGGTGACGGATGTCTGGGCAGAGACCGTCTGTTGGATACCCTCAAGGATGGTTGTGCCTGGGGTAATTGGGCCAGTGCTCCCTTGCCAGGTAATGGTCCATCCGCCACATTGGATGCCGATGTCATCCGCACTTTTGCCCGCGACGTGAACATGGGCTAAATCCTTGCGCAAGGGCAGCAGGTTATCAGCATTTTTTAACAGGACAACGGATTGATGCACACATTCGCGGGCTACCTCCCGGTGCTCAGGCGTACCGATGGCGCCAGCAGTTTGAGTGATACCCTTATCGAAAAGCCCCATCATGAATTTGATACGAAGGATTCGGCGCACGGCATCATCGATTCGAGCCGACGCTACGGAACCCTTCTGAACGTGGTCTTTCAGGATACCGATGAATAGTTTGTAATTATACGGAACCATGATCATGTCCAGACCGGCATTAATGGCTGTTTCAACATCGCTGGCGTAGTCTCCCGGCAGCTGGTCAATACCAGCCCAATCGGAGACGAGAAAACCGTCGAATCCGAGCTCCTCTTTCAAAACGGTGGTCAGCAAATAGTTATCACCGTGCGTTTTCTGTCCGTTCCAACTACTGAAGCTAACCATTATAGAGCCCACACCGGCTTTAATGGCCTCCACATATCCCGCCATGTGAAGTTCCCGCAGGGATTGCTCATTAAGTTGGACATCTCCCTGATCCTTCCCCCCTGTTGTGCCACCGTCCCCCACAAAGTGTTTCGCGCAGGCCAGAATGGTGTTATCAGCGCTCAGGTCAGTTCCCTGGTAACCCCTTACGGCCGCATACGCCATTTCTTTGGCCAGGCTAGGCTTCTCACCAAACCCTTCATAGGTGCGACCCCACCGCTCATCCCTGGGAACGGCAATACATGGCGAGAATGTCCAATCGATACCCGTAGCGGCCACCTCCCGGGCGGTAACCGCGGCGGCCTCTTCCACCAGCCCGGAATTACGCGTGCAACCCATGCCAATGTTGTGGGGAAATATAACCGCATCGTAGACGTTGTTATGCCCGTGAACAGCATCAATACCATACATGAGTGGTATTCGTAACGGGGTTTCCAACGCGCGGGATTTAAATTCATTCACCATGCTCAGCCAACCCGCTGGTGTATTACTTGAGGGTGTCGATCCCCCACCACTCAAAACAGCACCGATGAAGTAAGTTTTGATATCATCCAACGTATTGGGTTGAAATGCCGTCCTCTCAACCAATGTCATCTGGCCAATTTTTTCTGCCAGGGTCATCCGGGACAAAAGGTCCTCCACCCGTTCCTCGATGGGTCGAGTGGGATCAGTATAGATCATCTCAGCACCGTTTTCCGTCGGTGGTTCTGCACAGGTCGAGATCGCCAGGACCATGATGGAGATATATACGCGCAGGTAATAGACTTCGGAAAGCATTGATATTTCCTTTTTCCGCCTTGTTAGCAAAATACCAACCGTAAGATCAAACCAACAAAAGGATTAGGGCATGCTTTTTAAAAAGCGATGGGGGTTGGCCATGCTAAAAATAGAGGACACAGTGCACCATTCCAATGGTTTTTTTACCAGCTCTAAATTACTGCCCATCTCCGCCTCACCTCATTGATAACACGCAGTAATGTCTGCCCCGCCGACGGCGGGACCAGGTCACGCCAGTGGACGTCCTCGCGCCCGACCAACCCGTGCCAAAGCCTTTTTTCGAGTATAAGGTGCTTAAAGAAGACTACGACCTTCACAAGTTGGTGGTCATTCCTGGTTGTAGCCTTATTCTATAAACTCGCCGATACGTTCCTGGCTCCTTAAATTCCAGCCGGGCAGTTCAACCGACAAACAGCAAAGGCCGCCATGACCAACCGTGTTCCCTACACCGTCCCGCCAGAAATCAGCTTTCCCGAACCTTTGACCAATCCCTCCGACCCCCGTCTGAAGCACCGCTTCCAGCCGTGGGAAGGCCAGGAGGCCGATGTGGTGCTTATCGGTGTGCCTTTTGACGAGGGGGTAACGCTGGGCGGCGGGCGGCCCGGAGCGGCTGGGGGACCCACTGCTCTGCGGAAGGCTATACTACGCTGCGGCACTACCTTCGACGCCGAACACGGAATTGATTTCGACCACTTGCGGCTGGCCGATGCGGGCGATTTGGATGTAATACCAGATGATGTCGCTGCCACCCATGATCGACTTGCCGAAGTCGTGACTGCCATCCTCGACAGCGGTGCAGTACCCATCACCGTCGGCGGCGGACATGACAACACCTTCGGATCAGTTAAAGCGCTGATGGCAAAGTATCCCTCAGTAGCGGGCATTAACGTGGACGCCCACCTGGACCTGCGGGAGGTAATAGACGGGCGCATCTCCAGCGGCACTCCCTTCCGGCGCATACTGGAAGAACTGCATCTTCCGGGGGAGAACCTGGTGGAATTCGGTTTGCAGAGTGCGGTCAATTCCCGGGCTCACATGCAGTATGCCGAGAAGCATGGGGTCAAATGCTGGACACGAGGCCAACTGCGGGAACAGATTTCGGCCACCATCTTTTTCAAGGAACTCCAGCAACTGAGTACCCGCGCCAACACGCTTTTTATTTCCGTTGACCTGGACGCTTTTGCTGCCGCCTACGCGCCGGGAGTATCGGCACCTGGTACGGAAGGTCTGACCCCGGAGGAAGGACGCCAGCTGGCCTTTGCGACAGGCCGTCATCCCGGCGTGCGCCTGTTTGAACTGATGGAGCTCAATCCCCTTTTCGACACAGATGAGCGCACGAGTAGGCTGGCGGTGCTGCTGCTGTGCGCCTTCCTGGCCGGTCTAGCAACCCGCAAGGCCGCACCTTCGGCCCGGCGGCAAAAGGAGTCAGGATGAACGAACAGGACATTATCACCAACGAGCAGAACAAGTACGACTGCCAGTGTGATATCGGCGCGGAGCTGCAGCGCTACGGCCGACCCATGCATATGGGAGCTAAACCCGACCGCCCCCTAAAGACACCTACCGGCACCACCAGAACTGCCGCCACCTGGGACGCCGAGGCCGCCAAACGGATGCTGTACAACAACCTCGACCCAGCCAACGCCATCGACTGGGAACAGCTCATCGTCTATGGCGGCACCGGCCGGGTGGCCCGTAACTGGCACGAAGTGGAGAAAATCACCGCCGCCCTCGATGGATTGGCCGAAGATGAGACTCTCTGTGTTCAGTCCGGCCGGGCGGTGTATGTGGCCAAAACCTTCCCCCACGCCCCCCGCGTTATCATCGCCAACTCCAACCTGGTTCCCCGCTGGGCCACCCAGGAGCAGTTCAACGCGCTGGACCGGGCGGGCCTGATGATGTACGGCCAGATGACCGCCGGCTCGTGGATCTACATCGGCACCCAGGGCATCCTCCAGGGCACCTACCAGACCTACCTGGCAGCAGCCGAGAAGCACTACCGGGTGCCCTCGCTCAAAGGCAAACTGATCCTCACCGCCGGCATGGGGGGCATGAGCGGCGCCCAGCCCCTGGCAGTGACCATGAATGAGGGCGTGATCCTGGACGTGGAGGTTCGTCCCGAGCGCATCGAGCGCAAGCTGCAGGAAGGCTACTGCGACCGTATGACTGCCGACCTGGACGAGGCCCTGGCCTGGGTGGATGAGGCCCGCACTAAGGGCGAAGCCCTGTCCATCGGGCTGGTGGGCAACGCCGCCGAAGTTTACCCTACCATGGTGCAGCGTAGCGCCATCCCCGACATCGTCTCCGACCAGACCCCGGCCCACGACCTGGGAGCCTACGTTCCTATCGGTGACCTGGCCGAGCTGGACAAACTGCGAGTCCGTGACCCGGCCGAGTACCATTGCCGGTCCCTGGCCTCCATCGCCCGGCACGTGGATGCCATTCTGGAGATGCAGCGCCAGGGAGCCGTGGCCTTTGACTACGGCAACAACCTCCGGGCCCAGGCGGAGAAGGCGGGGGTCGCGGTCCGTCAACCCGACGGTACCTATCAGTATCCCGGTAGTGCTTCTCGGCTGCTGCCAGGTAGGTCTGGTAGGTGCCCTGGAGGATGCCCTG
>JABUBL010000801.1_pt1 | contig 10055 bp, 2 predicted proteins | sample 7240371 | NCBI WGS metagenome assembly JABUBL01 (sample SAMN07256343, study PRJNA390944) | subsurface metagenome | isolation source: Methane hydrate marine sediment | place: Pacific Ocean: Eastern North Pacific, ODP site 1244 | collected 2002 | reverse complement strand
CATCGATTTTGGGGTATAAAGAACATCTTTTTGACAAATCCTACAAAAGAAATAAAACTGATTTTAACCTTCCAAAAGATATTCTCCCTAATATAGAGAATGTGTATTCTGTATTCAACATCGAAAAACATTTATTCTGCTTTGCTATTAAAACTAATAATATTTCCCGGCCCTTCTTAAGGGCAGTCTCTAAATCTCTCTTGGATAGCTACATCAGGGTTCTTCTTATCTTTACAGATGATTGGAAGACTTGTTACTTTACTTTACCTCAATATGAAAAATATGAAGGAAAGAAAAGATTAAAAATATCCACTTTAATTGTGGATACAAAACAAATTTATCGTACTGATTTAGAAGTTATTTCGACCTTAAACATTGTTCAAGAAAAAACCTACCGGGATATCTGGAGAAATTGCTGGCAGCAGGCCTTTAATAAGGAAAGAGTAAATGACCAATTTTTTAAAGATTTCGAAAAAGTATTTTTTGAGTTGAGAAATTTGGTTTTTAATCAGATAAAAGATGTAAAATTAGCTCACGAATTTACCCAGCAGACTTTAAACCGACTTATTTTCCTTTATTTTATTGCAAAAAAGGGATGGTTAACTTCTGATAAAAAATTCATAAGTAATTTTTATAAAGAGTATAAGATAGAAAGAAACAAGAACTATGTTCCCAAAGATTCTTTTTATGAGAATTGGTTAAAGATATTATTCTTTGAAGTTTTCAATAAATCTTTTCCCAGCTTAGGCTTTGCCCGATATATTCCTGCTAACTTAAAAAATAATTTAATAATGTTTCCCTATCTCAATGGTGGCTTATTTAATAAAGAAGATTTTGATGAGGTCGGTGTAAATATTCCTGATTCTACCTTTAACAAAATTTTTACTTTTTTAGATAAATATAATTTTACTATAAAAGAAGATTCGCCTTTAGATGTTGAAGTAGCGGTTGATCCCCAAATGCTGGGTTATTTGTATGAATCGTTTGCGAATATTGCTGAGGAAATCTATGAAAGAAATGATTTGGGAGTTTTTTATACTCCAGTTAGTGAAGTAGGCTTTATGGTTAGAAGGTCTTTAGTAGAATATTTTGCCAACCATTTACAAAAAATACCTAAAGACCTTATTTACAAGTTTGTTTTTGATGAAGATAAAAAAGAAGCCATAGAATATATCAGCAAACACAACTTATGGGAAAATCTAGAATTTCTTATAGAAGACGTGAAAATAGTTGACCCGGCCTGTGGTAGTGGCGCCTTTTTATTAGGTTGTTTAAAAGTATTAGTAGAATTAACTCAAATAACAAATAGGCATTTAGGTAGAGAAAGAAAGGATTTTGATATTAAAAAAGATATTATTGGCAAGAACTTTTTTGGGGTAGATGTAATGAAGTGGGCCTTGCATTGTGCCGAATTAAGACTCTGGCTTTCTATGATTGTGGAAGCGGACTTACCGGAAGAAAGAAGAAAAGAACCGCTTTTGCCCAATTTTAATTTAAGGTTGCGGGTGGGCGATAGCCTAGTTCAAAAGATAGGGGGAATAAGTGTAGATTTAAAAGATCTGACTATTTCAAAAGAAATAAAAAGGAAACTTAATTATTTAAAAACAGAAAAACAAAAATATTATAGCAATGACCCCTCAAGAAAATTTAAAGATTGCGAATCAGTAAAAAAAGAAGAAACAAGAATTTTTCAGGAAATTTTAAAAGAAGAGATACTAAATATAAGTAAGGAAATCCAAGCGTTAAATAATCAATTATATAAGATAAGCCAATTAAATATTTTTGGAGAAACCTCTAAAGATAAAATAAAAAAAGAAAATATTAGGAACGAGATAATATTTTTAAAGGGAAAAAAAGAATTACTCGAAAGGGCTTATGAAGAATTAAAACTCAAAGGGAAACAGTTTGTTATCTGGGAAATTGATTTTGTAGATGTATTTGAAGAAAAAGGCGGATTCGATGTAGTTATCGGAAATCCTCCTTACATTAGACAGGAAAATATTTCTCCACCGTTCAGGTTAAAAAGAGAAGTTAATTTAAAAGAAAAAACTAAATATAAGGATGAACTTATAGATAGCATTAAAATAAAATATCCCTTTGTTAAAAAATTTGACAAAAAATGCGATTATTATATTTACTTTTATCTTTACGGCTTGAGCCTTTTAAACCCAAAAGGAACTTTTTGTTTTATTACTTCTAATTCCTGGCTTGACGTGGGGTACGGAAAAATTTTACAAGAATTTTTAATAAAATATGTTCCCATCAACGCAATATATGATAATCAAACTAAAAGATCTTTCGAACATGCTTCCATAAATACGGTAATAGTATTTTTCGGTGCTCCATTAATTAAAAACAACAAAAACCCTGACTCTACCTGTTTAGATAATGTTGCTAAATTTATTATGCTTAAAAAGCCCTATGAAGAAATTGTTTCTACCCAGAATTTAATAGCAATTGATAATTTTATTCCTGATACCCAAAGCTTATTTGGGAATGTTTTAAAAACAGACCAATTTAGAGTGTACGCTATAAAACAAAGAGATTTATTAGTAGAGGGGTTAGAAATTAGGAAAAATAAAGATGAAATGTTTGATACTCAATTAACCGGGGGATATACTGCTTCAAAATGGGGCGGAAAATATTTAAGAGCACCGGATATTTATTTTACGATATTAGAAAAAGGGAAAGATAAATTAGTAAGATTAGGAGATATAGCTGAAGTGCGTCGTGGTTTTACTACTGGAGCAAATGAATTCTTTTACGTTGAAGATGTAACGGACAAAATACAAATTTCACAAATTAAACCAAAAATTAAAAATATGGGAGATTTTAGTAATGTTAAAGAGATAAAAGAAGTGGGATTGAAGATTATCTATAATAAGAAAGACGATTCTTATTGGTTAATTGAAGAAGAATTTTTAAAGCCAGTACTCACTGAAATAAAGAATTCTAAAAACATAAAAATAGAAACTAATGAATATATATTTATATATCCAGATATTGATTTTAGAAAAACAAAATATAAGGCAAATGATTATATAAAATGGGGCGCAATATTAAAAACTAGTGGTAAACAAAAACAAAAGAAAGGTATCCCCTTACCACAAATAGAATCTTTGCAAGTACGAAAACACTGGTATAGTTTTAAGCCTTCAGAACAACTATTATCTGATATATTTTGGCAAAAAAGAGTTGGTGAAAGATTCGCTATATTTTATTCCAAAAACAAAATTTTTGCTGACCAAAAATTATATCCTTTATTGAATATTAAATGCCTGAAAGATAATTTGATAGTGGTTTTAAACTCTATTATTCAAAGATTATTTTTAGAAATAGATTCAGTTTCTTATACAGGATCATACACACTTATAGAAATTTCTACAGAAAGCGCTAAACGATTACTCACTGTAGATCCAAATAAAATAAAAAATGTATCAAAATATGATTTATCTAATAAAAATTTTAAATCCATATTTCAAGAACTTGGATTTGACCTAATAAAACCTATCAGAGAGCAACAGCCCAACCCTCTTCCTGACCGCAAAGCCCTTGATGATGTGGTTTTTGATGTCTTAGGATTGACTGAAGAAGAAAGGAAAGAAGTCTATTGGGCTACTGCTGAGTTAGTTAAGAATAGATTAGATAAGGCAAGGAGTGTGAAAAAGAAATAATGTCTTCAATGTATATCCCTCAAAAAGTTATCGATAATTCTAAAATGACTTTAGCGAGTTTCTTGCTAGAAGTTTTAAAATCCTCTAAAGATTCGAATTTAGATATTGCCACCGCCTTTTTTAATATCAAGGCCTATGAACTGATAAAAGAAGAAATAAAAGGCCTAAAGCATTTCAGGTTGCTTTTAGGGAAAAGCATCGATTTAAAAGAAGAGGTTACTTTAGGAGAAGTACTTTTAAATAAAATCAAAGAAGAGGTAGAGGGTTTTAATTTAGAAAAAAGCCAGAATGAATTAGTAAGAGATTTAATAAACTTTTTAAAGAATAAGAATGTAGAAATCCGCATTTATACCAAAGATTTTTTACACGGCAAAGCTTATATCTTCGATAATTTGGTAGTAGTAGGTTCTTCAAATTTTACCTGGGCTGGGTTAACTTCCAATACCGAATTAAACATAGTATCTTTAGAAGCGGAGGCTGAATATATAAGAAAGAGATGGTTTGATAAGTTTTGGGACCAGGCTTCTGATTTTAAAGAAGAACTCATCAAAATATTAGAAGAATCTCGTTTTGGAAGTAAAGAATATTCACCCTATCAGATTTTTATTAAAACATTATATGAATTACAAAAAGAAGATTTAAAATTTGATGAAGATGAAGAGAAACTAAAAGAGGGGTATATAAAAACCAGAGTGAATTTAGCAGAGTTTCAGGAAGATGCAGTAAGAAGAGTTTTTTCAAGATTGAAAAAATACAGTGCAGTCTTAGTAGCTGATTCGGTAGGTTTGGGAAAAACCTGGATTGCTAAAAAGGTAATCGAAGAATTTGGATTTTATAAAAGGAGAAATTTCTTAATTGTATGTCCTGCCCAAATCAGAGGAATGTGGACCAAAGAGATAAAAGACTTAAGATTATCTGAAAATATTTTATCGCAAGAGGCTTTGGCTTTGGATGATTTTAAGAAAAAAGCAACTAAAGTTTGCGGGGGAAGTTTAAAAGAAGTCTCACTGGTAGTGGTAGACGAAAGTCATAATTTCAGAAATCCTTTATCTAATAGATGGGAAAATCTATTTAATTTGTTAGAGGAGATCAGAAAAGAGAATCAGAAAAAGCCCTATATTTTATTTTTAACTGCCACCCCTATCAACAATACTCTATGGGATTTATACTGTCAGATAATGTTAATGCTATATTCGAACCAAAAAGCCTTTTTAAAACAGGGAATAGCCGGAATTTTTGAGTATTTTAAAAATGTAGAAAAAAGGCAAGACCCTGCTTTATTAAATGACCTTTTAAACGAAATATCAATTAGACGTACCAGGAATTTTATTAAAGATAACTATCCTGACGCTGAGATCAACGGAAGTCTTATAAACTTTCCTATAAGGGTTTTAGAGAATGTAGATTATGAATTAGAGAAAACTTACCAGGGAATGTATAAAGATATTTCTCATATTATTACTGAGGAATTGACTATGGCTTATTATAGGATTTTAGAATATAAAAAAGTGGAGAAATTGTCTACAGAAGAAGAAATGCTTAAAGGTAGGATGATTGCCTTAGAAGGGATATTTAAAACGATTCTTTTAAAGAGATTGGAAAGCAGTGTAGAGGCATTTAGAAAGTCAGTAGATAATCAGATAAAATTTTTAGAAAAATTGGGAAGATATTTAGAAAAAGGGAAATTGCTGAGAAAAGAATTATTTAATAAATATGTCGTAGGATTAGATGAAGAAAGTCTTGAAGAGATAAAGATAAAATTAGAAGATATTAATTTAGATGATTATGACAAAGATGGGTTATTTGATGATATTAAAAAAGATGAGCAATTACTAAAGAAAATTTATAAGAAAGTTGCTCCAATTACACCCGAAAAAGATGCTAAATTAATAAAGTTTAAGGACATGCTGTATAAGCTAGCAAAGGAAGGTCAGATCGTAGTTTTTACTTATTATGCTGACACTCTCGAATATATAAGCCAGGATTTAAAAGAAGATTTAAAATTTAAAAAATTTAACATAGAGAGTATTTCGGGAAAAGTTCCCTCAGCGAAAAGGGGAGAAATTATAGATGACTTTTTTGACAAAAAGACCGATATTTTATTAAGTACCGATGTACTATCCGAGGGAATGAATCTACAGACCGCGCAATTTGTAATTAACTATGATTTACATTGGAATCCTACCCGGATGATTCAGAGGGCTGGAAGAATTGATAGGATTGGTTCGCCTTTTGAGAATATTTATGTATATAATTTTTTCCCCGAAAAAGAGCTGGAAGATTTATTGAGAGTAGTACGAATTCTGCAGGGGAAAATAAGGAATATAGATTCATCGATTGGTCTGGATCAGACTATTTTGGGAGAGACTATTCACCCGAAGGTTTTTGGGACCATAAGAAGGATAAAAGAAAAAGATAATACTTTATTTGATGAACTGGAAAGAGAAGTATTTGGGGGCGGTGAAAAATTCTATCAACCCTTAAGAGATTTCTTAAAGAAAAAAGGAATAGAAGAGATAAGTAAAATACCCGACGGAGTGTATAGCGGTTTAGAGACACACAAAATAAGAGGCATTTTTTATTATTATAAATATAGCGAAGATTTCCATTTTTGGTATTTATATAATTTAAACGAAGAGAACATAATAAAAAATAAAACAGAAATTTTAGACTTTATAATTTGCAAAGAAAAAGAAGGAAGAATTATTCCAGACTTTTTTAACAAAGTTTACGAAATAAATAAAATAATAGTTGAAGACTTAGAAAGTACTTATAAGCAATTAGAACAGAAAGAACAAGATACTCCTACTCGGGCTTTTTCAAAGGATAGGCGTAGCAAATTTATTATTTCTTTAATCCACGAAGTAGAAGTTGAACTAGATAATTATTTAATGGAATTTCCAGAAGATAAAGAAGTTCAAAAATTATGGGAAGTTACCTTAGAAAAATTAAGAGAATTTCATCAGACTCCCCAAAGATTGAGAAAAATAAGAAGGATTTGGAGAAATTACGGACAGCATAAAAATTGGAAGAAAATGGTTATGGATTTACATAGTTATATTAAAGAGCTTTCTTATTTTGAGGACGATGAGGATATGCTCGAACCTTTTAATATCAATAAATTGAAGCTGGTTTGTTTGGATTTTATTTCTTGAGTTGCTGCAATTATTTTATATAAATGAAATATTTTTAAAGGATAATAATATGATAAATAAGTGTAAATGTAAAAAAATATTTAGAGCGATTGATGTTGATGAAAAAGCGAAGAGAAACGAAAAAAAGAAGAGAAATGAAAAAGAGAAAAAACATGAATTTAGGACCGAATTTGAAAGGGATAGAGATAGAATATTATATTCAAAAGCTTTTAGACGTTTAAGTGGAAAAACCCAAGTATTTGTTACGGGACATGAAGATCATATAAGAACCAGATTAACTCATACTTTAGAGGTTTCTCAAATTGCCAAAACTATAGCTTCATATTTTGGACTAGATATTGCTTTGACCGAAGCTATAGCCCTGGGTCACGATATAGGACATACTCCCTTTGGTCACGAAGGGGAACGTATTTTAAATTTTATTATGAATGGTTGCGAAAAAATAAAAGGGATTAACAATGATATTTTAGATAGCGAAAAAGGATTTAAACATAATTGGCAAAGTTTAAGGGTTTTAACTCAATTGGAAAAAAAGAGTGAAGATTATGATGGTTTAAATCTAACCAATTATACTCTATGGGGAATTGTACACCATAGCGAATTAGAATGGGGAAAATGTAAAAGATTTTATCTTGATGAAAATAAGAAAAAAGTGTGTAGCGTAAATAATAGTAATTCAATAGAGAAATGCGAAAGTAATTTGAGAATTGATTTCTATAAAAAAGATTGTAATAATTTTTTAAAAAAGATTATCGATAATGAAAATAACGAAAGTTGGACATTTGAAGGGTTAATAGTTAGACAGGCTGATGAGATAGCTCAAAGGCATCATGATATTGAAGATGGTATTATTGCTAATTTAATCGATAAAGAAGAATTGATTGAGAAACTTACAGATTGTTTTAGTGAGACAAAGCTATATAAAGAAGGGAAAAAATATGAAAATATGGTAGAAAAATTAGGTAATAACATAAAAACAGAATATTATCTTCCAATTTTATCAAGATTAATTGTGGATTTTTTAGCAATGAATCTGATTAATAATACAGAAAAAAAATTTGAGATACTTATGAATGAATGTGATATCAAAATCAATGAAGATTTTTATGATAAAAAATTAGAAATATACAACAATAAAGAGAAAGACATCTCTAGGATAGTTGATTACAATGAAAATTTTGGTAAACAGGAAAAGAAATTTAAAGAATATTTAAAAAATAGAATATTAAATTCTTTTAAGGCTCAGAGCATGGATGGGAAAGCAAATTATATTATTAAAAGATTGTTTAAAGCTTATTTATCTAATCCTCAGCAACTACCCGATAAAACAATTATAAGTTTTTATAGGAATTACAATGAAAATTATCTTAACAGGGCTATCAACAAAGACAAAAAAAAGGATTTGTATTTTTCACCTGCTTTGGTTGGTGGTTTAAGAGAAAAATTAAAAAAAGACTATTTCAAAAAAAGTAATGATAGTATATATGTGTGTGCTTTATTAAGAACAATATGTGATTATGTTTCTGGTATGACTGATAATTATGCATTAAATCAACATGAATTGTTATACGGAACTAAACAAAGAGAATTGAGAGAATTTAATTTATAAAATAGATATTTTTCATAAAAAAGAAATAATATTATGCATGAGTAAAACTTTTTATTAATTAGACTATATAGATAAAAATGGAGGTAAAAACATGTATGAAAAAATAAAAGAAGAGATAAAGCAGACTTATTACCAGCAAAATTTCAGCAACGATGGACAAAAATTTGTTGCATGGTATTTGAGAAACATTCACCTAAGAGATCCAAATCAGGCAAAATATGACATAACAGATGGTGCTGACGATAAACAGATTGATGCTATTGTAGTGGATGATAACTCATCGGCTGTTTATATTATTCAAGGAAAATTCATTGGATCTACTAGCGTAGATGCTGAACCTCTTCGTGAAGTTTTATCATCTTGGGTACAGTTAAAGGATCTCGTTAAATTACAAGAAGGAGCCAATGAGAGATTAAAACGAAGATTGGTAGATGTCTCTAACGCATTGGAAGATGAATATGAAGTTATTTTTGAATTAATAACCACTGCAAACTTAACAGAATCAGCACTTAAAGATCTTAAAAGATTTCAAGAAGAACTTGCGAAAAATGAAGAACTAACAGCTTCTTTAAACATAGTAGATAATGAAGAATTAAAAAGAAGATATGATTTAGCACTGGAACATGAGAGCCCTGCTATTAATTTTACATTAGAGTTAGAACCGAATAAGTATGTTTCAATGGAAGTTGCTGGGACACATTCTATAACTGCAGCAATTCCATTGAAGGAATGTATAAAATTTCCGGGCATAAAAGATGGCACGCTATTTCGAAAAAACGTAAGGCAATCTTTGGGATTAAACAATAGAGTCAACAAGAGTATTAAATCCACAATATATAGTGATAGACACCGAGATTTTTTCTTTTACCATAATGGAATTACTGCAATATGTAATAAAATGGAATTAAATATTAATAATTTACATCTGAATGAATTCAGTGTGGTTAATGGTTGTCAATCACTGAACACAATTTTATCATGTAGCGAGAGAGTGAAAAATCTTAAAGATACATACATAATGTTTAGATTTTATGAAATACCTCAAAGAGATAGAGCTGAGAAAATAAGTATTTCGACTAATTTCCAAACAGCAGTTAAACCGAGAGATTTAAGAAGTAATGATAAAAGGGTATTGAATTTAAAGAGATTGTTTGAACAAAAATACTCCCAAGGATATTTTATCACTAAAAGAGGCGAAGAATTCCCACCAAGCAAAGATGGAAAATATGTAATTGACCTCGTGGATTTAGGGAAGTATCTTATATCATGGCATTCCCAAAGACCAAACATAGCATATAGTGAGTCAAAGATATTCGATAAATATTTTGAGCAACTATTCAAAAGAGAATATAAACCGGAAAACATTCAGGCTTTAAACTTTTGGATGCAAGAAATAAAAAAAGGATGGGTACCCGAAAACCCTTTCGGATTAAATGAGGCCTTGCTGGCGATGAAAGCGTACGCACCTTATCATCAATTATATGCAATATCACAATTTTTTACTATTGCAAGCAATTACCCTGATAGGGTACCAGCCCCAAGAGCATCATATGAACAAGCAAAAGAGAAAGGTGTAGTGGATCAACTTGTTAGTATGGCAGCATCTTGTTTAAATGT
>JABUBL010000800.1_pt1 | contig 10057 bp, 10 predicted proteins | sample 7240371 | NCBI WGS metagenome assembly JABUBL01 (sample SAMN07256343, study PRJNA390944) | subsurface metagenome | isolation source: Methane hydrate marine sediment | place: Pacific Ocean: Eastern North Pacific, ODP site 1244 | collected 2002 | reverse complement strand
CCACACCTCTTTAGCTATATTGCAGATAATAGGGAACTGAAGCTTTTCATCCTCCTGGGTTAACCCTGCCATCCTCATTCTCTCCATTACCGAGTAGGCATACTCGATGCCATAGCCTATGCCACTGACGGTAGGGTCCATCACAATCTGCGCATCGGGAACCCCAAGATTGCCCAACAGGATATTAAGCTGCTTGGCCAGGTTTATGTCTATAGGGGTTGACGAAACCACCGTATGGCGATAACCGATAGCTGAGGCGCCAATCCTCTTATGGTCTCCCTCCTCAACCGGTCCGATAATCAGGTTCTTCCCCTGGCAAACCTCAGCCACTTTTCTTAGTACCTCGGTATCCTTCTCATGATTAGCCGTGCCCCAAACGATTAAGGGAACATCAATAGCATCGGCCACCTTCTTGACTACCTCGGCGGCTTCATCAGCTCCGCGGTCAAGACCATTGGGGTCGGTGCTGACTAGTTGAAGGGCAATCATCTCCGCCCCGTAGTCATTTATACATTTCTTTGCCCAGGCAACCGGGTCATCGGTTACCCCGGCGAAGGGCTCTAAGGCAGCTTCAGCCCACTCCTCAGGGGGGGTGTCCCAGACCTCCATGGCTATTGTGGGTTGATGGGGCATCTCACCTTCAAATAAGTAGAAGGGGTAGGATGTCTCCCCGCCAGCGGTTACAGCTTTATCTCCTTTGCCCAGTGTTATCTCTCTAACTTTGCCGCTATATTGTGTTTTAGGGATTTCAAATGCCATCCCTTGCCCTCCTTACTTAAGCCGGATTCTTCCTCTTTTCGCTGCCATACCAATCTTTTCCATACCAATACCTCTCACCGGTTTGCAAGTATTTGAGTTTTTCCTTTCTGTCCCTTAGCTTCTGTCTCCATTTTCCAAGTTCCTCACCCTCGGGCTTACCCTCTTCATAGGTTGCCCCTAGCACTTCTACCTTATCCCGGCCGGGAGCACTCTTTTTCTCAATCTTATATTCCATCCTTTCCCCCCTTCTAGGCTAGTCCGGCAGCCAGTTTTGCCGCCTTTACTGTATTTAACATAAGCATGGTTATGGTCATAGGGCCAACGCCACCAGGCACTGGGGTAATGGCTTTAGCCTTCTCCTTAACCGCATCAAAGTCAACATCGCCGACTAAGATAGCTTTACCTTCCGGAGTTTTCCCTACCCGATTAACGCCGACATCAATCACTACTACCCCTTCCTTGACCATATCAGCGGTGATAGCTTTGGGTTTGCCTGCGGCCACAATTAGTATATCAGCCCTCTTAGTGTGAAGGGAAATATCTCGAGTTCGGGTGTGACACACGGTAACTGTAGCATTAGCCCCCTCTTTCTTCTGGAGAAGGATATTGGCTATAGGTTTGCCCACGATGTTGCTTCTACCCACAATCACTACCTCTGCCCCTTCAATCTTAACCCCAGACCTGATTAGAAGCTGTTGGATTCCATGAGGGGTGCAGGGTAAATAAGCTGGCTCTCCAATCATCAATTTACCTACATTCACCGGGTGAAAGCCATCAACATCCTTTTTGGGGTCGACGGCATAAAGAACCCTGGTCTCATTGATATGCTTGGGCAGGGGCAGTTGGACTAGAATCCCATGGATCTTGGGGTCTTTATTTAATTTATCAATTAGAGACAGTAGTTTGTCTTCACCAGTGTCAGCCGGGAGGTCGTATCTTTCAGAATGGACACCTAAAGCCTCGCACGTCTTCACCTTCGCCCCAACGTAAACCTGGGATGCCGGGTCCTCACCCACCAAGATAGTGGCTAATCCGGGTATGAGATTATGCTTCTCCTTGAGTTCAGCAATCTCTTGTTTTAATTCCTCACGAATTTGTTTGGCAATCTCGGTACCGCTAATAATCTGCGCTGGCATTTTTTAACCCCTTTATCTAAAATTTTAGCAACAAATCTCTTCAGCTTTTCTTAAGGAGGTTGTTTATTAACCTCACCCCCTTAATCCCCCCTCTGGGCTAAGGCCCTTAAGGGCAGAGCCTCTCCTTGAGAAGGAGAGGGGGAAGAGATTTTAGAGAGGGGCGAAGCCCCTCTCTTACCTACACTCCCCCTTCCCTTATTAAGGGAAGGGGTCAGGGGGATAGGTTGCTAAACAATCTCTATTAAGAAGCTTAGCCATCAAATCATTGACTGCCCTCACTGCCTTGGAGCTATCGGGCAGGTCAAGCAGTGGCTTTAACTTGAGGTCATACTCATATACTTTCTCATCTAAAGGGATGGTAGCTGTGGGTTCAATTCCAAGTCTGACTAACTCGTCGGTGACGAGGGGGTCCAACTTAGCCGGAGCAAAGTTGATTATTACTGATTGCCTTTTCACCACCAGTTTGAGTTGGGCGACTAAGTCCCTTATCCTGGCAACAGTTCGGAGCCCCTTCACCGAGTGGTCAGAGATTATAAGTAGCTCATCAATATTCTGAGTGGTTCTTCGTGACAGATGCTCCATCCCAGCCTCATTATCCATTACCATATAGGCATAGTTTTCAGCTAAGGTGTCAGTAAATCTCTTCAGAATAAGGTTAGGGTAGCAATAGCACTCGGGACCTTCACCTCTACCCATTGTCACCAGGTCAAGCTCCTCGCTTTCAACTATAATCTGGTTTAGTTTATACTCTAAATAAACATCCTTGGTCATTCCGGGAGGGATTTTTATTTTATCCTTTTGAAACTCATCAAGTATCAAGCCAACCGTCTGTTTTACCTCAAGCCCCAAACTCTCCCCCAGATTGGCATTAGGGTCAGCATCAACCGCCAGAATTGGTCCTGAGCCGTTCTTTTTCAGGTAGCGAATGATGAGACCGGCCACTGATGTCTTCCCGCTGCCACCCTTGCCGGCTACAGCAATATTAAAACTCATATGGTTAGCCTCTACGCTCTTATTTTTTGAAGCTTGCCTAATCTTTTGTATACTGAAGGAAACTCCTCAGCATTGGGGTGCGGTAAAAATAGACTGGCGGTATAGTTATTCATAAAATCAACATTTACGCTCAACTCAAAGTTAGTCATCATGTTAGCCACCCTTCTCGCATCATCAAGTAGATCGCGGGAGAAGGAGGTTAGCCTTGCTCCCAATAGGGAGCCGTTGCCAATGAAGATAAATCTATCCCGAGGTATATCGGGGAGAAGCCCAATAATAATGCTCTTTTCAATATCAATATTACTACCGAAGGCACCAGCAATAATCACCTGCTCTAAATCGGAACAACTAATGCCGACACTTTTAACCAATGTCTGGCATCCGGCATACATGGCTGCCTTGGCTCGAATAAGGTTATCAATATCAACCTCAGTGATAGCAATATCTTTACCAATCTGGGTCTCTGGCGCCCAGGCTAGAACATACTCATAGCCATCACTACCCTTTCTAATTCTTTTTGTCCGGAGGTTAGTGTTAAACTTACCATTCTGGCCAATAACCCCGACTTCAAGTAGCCCGGCGACAATGTTTATCAAGCCTGAGCCGCAGATTCCCTTTGGTTTTGTTCCGCCAATAGTATTGATTACCGGTTCAAAGTTTGATGGATTGATGTCAAAATCTTCAATAGCGCCGTTGGTGGCTATCATACCGTGCTTTACCCCGCCACCTTCAAAGGCAGGTCCAGCTGAACAAGAAGCGGTTACCATCCAGTCTGAGTTCCCAATGACTATTTCACCATTGGTGCCTATATCCATATAGAGTGTTAATTTTTTCCTCTGGTATACCCCTGCCCCGACAATTCCAGAAACAATATCGCCACCAACGTAGCTGGCTACTGAGGGGAAAGCGAAGAGGTAAACCTGCTTTCCGACCTTGATGCCCAGGGAATTTGCCCGTACGGGGGGGAAAAAATTGGCTACCGGGATGTAGGGAGCCAATCTTATATATTTAGGGTCCAGTCCGAGGAGGATTTGAGTCATTGTTGTATTACCAGCTAATATTATATGTCCAACATACTTTATGTCGACCTGGCTCTGGGCTTTCAGTTCCTCGGTAATCCCATTGATGGTGGCAACAATTGCCTGCTGCAACTTTCTTAGCCCACCTGGTTTCTGACAGTAGGCTATGCGAGAAATAACATCTTCGCCATAGCTAATCTGCCCATTGTAATCAAGCCCCTCAGCTCGGACTTTTCCCCGATTTAGGTCCAGTAGTTGTCCACGGACACCAGTGGTTCCAATATCAAATGCTAGTGAGTAATGCTTTTCTCTGGTGTCTCCAGGTTCTATATGTATCACTCTTGGCCTACGCCACTCTTTGGTTCGGGGTTTAGCTGCGGTGATGAGAGTGGTGACAGTGACTTTCCAATGACCGTCTCGTAACACCTTAGCCAGTTTCTTGACTACACTGAAGTCTACTGACATATTACTCAGGTGGTATCGTTGTTTTATACCTCTTAGCAACCGGGACAGGTCGCCAGTATTATCTTTTAAAGTTGGTGGTGGCAGCTCAACAAATAACTTACTCAGGGGTGGCTTAAATCTCCAGCCAGTAGCTAAAGCCTCTAATGGTTGAATGACGCCTACCCTTTCCCGGTCAAGAATAGCCGTCTCCAGTCGCGATTCTACCGGGATGTCAACAACTAAATCAGTAATTATACGGCTTTGACAGGCTTGCCTAAGACCCTGCTCGTACTCTTCTTCAGAAATCTTCTCAGTCCTGGTGCTTTCTACCTGTCCCTGTTTAATTAAGACCTTGCAGGTGCCACAAACGCCAGCCCCGCCACAGGAAGCATTAATATGCACCCCGGCAGCAATAGCCGCCTCTAGAAGGTTGGCACCTTCTTCGACGGCAATGTCAACATTATCGGGGTCGAAGTGAACCCCCCTCTTTTCCCTTGTTGAATCCTTCATCATCTAACTTCCTACATCATCAAGTGCCACGCAGGAACTACTAAAATAGACCGCTGACCTTTCCCGTCTTTACATCTACATCAACCTTTCTAAAAGCGGGGTCAGAAGAGGTTCCCGGCATCAGACTAATAGTCCCAGCACAGGGACAGAGGAATTTCGCCCCGGAATAAATTAATACGTCACGGATGGGCAGCGTCCACCCCTTGGGGACACCCTTAACTGCCGGATCATGGGTGAGGGAAAGATGGGTCTTGACCATCATGGTGGTGTAATCATCATATTGTGTATCGGCCTCAAGCATTTTTGCCTTAGCCTCGGCCTCGGCAGTCCAAGCTACCCCGTTGGCTCCGTAGACTGTCTTGGCAATCAACTCAACCCGTTCCCGTAGTTTCGTTTCCATAGGATACAGGTATTTGAACTCGTTCACCTCTTGGCATGCATCTATTACGGTATCGGCTAATTCTAGAGCACCGTCGCCGCCGTCAGCCCAATGGCTGGACATGGCACAGCGTGCCCCGGCTGCCTCGGTTGCCTTTCGAACCATGGCAATCTCGTCCTTGGTATCAGTGTGGAAGCTATTGATGCATACCACCGGCTTGATGCCCGATGTTTTGATGATGTTAATGTGATGCAACATATTGGGGATGCCCTTCTCCAAGAGCCCCAAATCCTCCTTAGCGTAGGCATCAGGTAGAGGTAGGCCGGCTACTACCCTAGGCCCGCCACCGTGCATCTTCAGTGCCCGGATGGTAGTGGTGAGCACTGACACATGCGGCTTGAGACCACTTAAGCGGCACTTGACATTCCAGAACTTCTCGAAGCCGATGTCGGCACCAAAGCCACTCTCAGTAACATGGTAGTCAAACAACTTCAGCCCAAGGCGGTCGCCAATGATGGAAGACTGCCCCACGGCAATATTGGCAAACGGACCAGCGTGCACCATGCAGGGCTGATATTCCACGGTGGACATTAGGGTGGGGTTAATGGTGTTGCGCATCCAGGCAGTCATGGCACCACCCACCTCTAGATCACCGGTGGTAACGGGATTGCCCCTCTTGTCGAAGGCCACAGTAATATTATCCATTTTTTCCCGCAGGTCGGCCAAATCCCTGACAATTGATAACATAGCCATAAGCTCAGAACTCACCGTGATGCCGAACTTGGACTGCATCGTGTAGCCGTCCATGCGTCCGCCGAGGCCTATGATAATGTTCCTGAGACTCTGAGCGCAAAAATCCATAACCCAGCCCATCTCCACCCTAGTGGGGTCAATGTCCAGGCGGCGCATCCTGCTACGTTTAGCCAGTTGCTCGTCATTGTAGTTGCGCTCGTGCTGCATTCTGGCAGTAAGCGCAACCATAGCCAGGTTGTGAGCATTCATGATATCGTTAATGTCGCCGGTAAGCCCCATGGAGAATTCGGTCATGGGAATAAGTAGCGCATTGCCACCGCCAGCAGCGGTTCCTTTGATATTCATGGTGGGACCACCTGAGGGCTGACGGATACAGCCGCCTACATTTAGACCCCGCTTCCCCATACCCTCTAGGATACCCATCGTGGTCGTAGTCTTCCCCTCACCCAACGGCGTGGGGGTTATGGCGGTCACTTCAATGTACTTGCCATCGGGTTTGTCCTTGAGACGCTCAATAATCTTCAAGAAATCTAGCCTGCTTATTTTACCATAAGGAATTATTTCATCCTTTTGCAGGTTCAGCCTTTCTCGCCACTCATCGGGGGTTGGCATGTTTTTTCCAGCCGCTTCTGCAATCTGCCAATCCTTCATTTTCACCGCATCATAAGCCATAGAAAACCTCCTTTATTCAAAGATTTCCTATTTAAATCTTTGTGACTAGTCTATTGTGTTGATTGCTTGGTAGTAGATAACAAAGCCTGACGGATATTTCTTACTTCATTAGTAATCTGCTGGCTGGAGTCAAGAAGAGGAAGATTGGCCAGGTCAGCATCTATCAGTGCCTGGTCATAGGGGATAAAGCCGAGGAATTCAAAGCTTGGCAGGCTGGAAGTTAGAAACTCCTTGTCTGATTGGCTTCGAATCTTATTGCCTACTACAGCAATATTTTGTAAACCAATATCCTTAGCCAATTCATTGATTCTCAGGGCAGTTTCAATGCTCCGTCGGCTTGGTTCGACGACTACAATCAGTTTATCTACTGCCTTGGCTGTTGCCCGGCCTAGATGTTCTATCCCAGCCTCCATATCCAAAATTACCACTTCATCCCTGGCTAAGAGTAAATGGGTAATCAAGGCTTGTAACAAGGCATTTTCCGGGCAATAGCAGCCAGTTCCACCCCTCTTAATTCGCCCCATTACCATCAACTTAATTCCATTATTTTCTTGGCAATACCTCTCGGGCAGGTCATCAACCTTAGGATTTAGCTTAAAATAGGGAGCTATTTGCCCAGGTCGTACCCCAGTCCTTTCCTCAATAAGGGCGCTCATCTCAGATATGGGGGTTATCCTGTCAGCATTGGAAAAGCCAAGAGTGGCAGCTAGATTGGTATCAGGGTCAGCATCTATGGCTAGAACAGAATAGCCAGACTCAGCAAATGCCCTAGAAAGAAGGGAAGCTAATATGGTCTTCCCAACTCCACCTTTACCACTAATGGCAATCTTCATCAGAATCTTTATTTCACATAATTAAAGCTGAGACCTCTTACGGGAAAGCGCTCAGCTCTAACTAAAGCCTGTTACCTACTGCTTACCCTATATAATTTATCCTATGCCGGGTGAAAAGTCAAACAAATGTGCTCGTCCAGCACTTAGCCCAGCTTAAAAGGGCTTACTAGGGCTCGAGACTAAATTGGTAAGGAGACGAAGCACGAGGATAAGCTAGGTATTTGTATTCTCAGTGGCGACCCCGAGGGGATTCGAACCCCCATGTGCAATACATCGCATACTTGGTAGAAGTTCTCTGTCCTTCAAGCCCAAAGCTCATTATATCACATCACAAACTACCTGCTTCATTGTGGCCGAAGCTTCTCGTGCAGCAAAAGGCGCAAAGCCTCCGTGAGCTAGCTAAGGAATATGGCATCTCCCATGAATCGGTGAGGCGAGCATTAGTTTTGGCAAAGGGCGAATACCACACCAAGATGTAATGGGCACAATATTACCCGCAGCTTCTTGCTCAGTTTACCTATGGGGGCAGGGATTTGAAGCCATTACACAGCTACTAGGCTTGCGAGTTGACACTTGACTATTTTTGGATTATAATCAAGTTAATTGAATATTGAGTGTGTCGCCTGTTCGGCGGAATGTGCACAGTAACGAGGGCGATAACCAAAAGGGGGGCTGACAGTTTGAGTCAGCTCCCTTTTTATTTGTCGCCTTTTATTTTTCCGAGCGAAGTGACAGGGTGATTCAACGAATAGGTTCGTAGTGGCTGTGAGGAGGCAAGTACGGAATGAGGAAGCGATGGGCGGGTAGTAAAGCAGTGTCAATAGAGCCCGGTGATAATCACAGGTCAAAGCCGTGGTCTAGCGAGGAGGAACGTTCTATTGAGCGCGCGTTTCTTCGGCTTGGCGATGTTTTGGCTGAAATAGCAAACGAGCTGGAAAAGAGGAACGCTGACATTAGTGAGCATACGGCAAGGAACAAGAACACCCTAGCTACAAGCCAGCAAACCTTAGACGATGGAGAGAATGGGGATGGGAAATGCAAAAATGGGACAGCACACCACATATCGCACCAGTGACCTCTACTTAGCCGCCTGGCCGTTATCGAATCGATTAGAGCTCCTAGATATCGACCGGCGTAACAAGCAGCGCAACGATTTTATCTTTTTGAATCGGAGGAAAGGGCACAGCTGGTCCGGTCCTTTGTGTGTGGACGGGCCGTGGGTAATCTCCCTGATTTTACTTACTACCCTAAGAAGGCAAAAAACTTGCTGTACGCTAGTCAAGTCTAAGGAGATTAGCAAGGAGATTAGCCTCGTAAGGCCGAATGCCCCGGCTCAGCCAAGCTACGATGGGCATATGAGGAAGAATTAAGAGCAGAGAGGAAACAGCAAAGACGAGGTTCATAAAATGACACGGGTTACTCCCATACGTGACCTAAAAGGGTATCTTGAGCGGCAGCAGGTGGAGGATCTCATCGCCTCTGCCGGTAATCCTAGGGATGCCCTGCTCGTCCGTATCCCGTGGCGAACTGGCATCAGGGTCTCGGAACTTATCGGGATAAAGGTTCAGGACATAGACTTCGAGAACCGGGCTATTGTTATCAAGGTGCAGAAGATGCGGAAGCGGGATGGCAAGGCGATTGAGAGGAGAAGGGTCGTGCCCATTGACCGGGGCACTCTGGATATGGTGAGGAAATACTTGGAGTGGAGAAGGCAGTTCCCCTACAAGGGTGACCTTTTGTTTCCCATTTCACGCCAGAGGGTTGACCAAATTTTCTGGAAATTAGGAAGAAGAACGGGAATAAAGGAGATAGGCGACCCTGCTATTTCCCAACATAGAAAACTTCACCCTCACCACTTGAGACATAGCTTTGCCATCCACTGCATAAAGAGAGGCATGAGTATAGACAGACTGCAAAAAATCCTCGGGCACCAGTCTCCAACTACGACTTCAGTCTACCTGCAGTATTCGGTGGCGGACCTGCACGAGGACTATGACCGAGTATGGGAAGATGAAACAGCAGAGACGAAGGATTAAGAAAACAAGAAAAGAGCCAACCCGGGAGAGGAAACTCAGGAATCCTCCGCAAATAACCATCCCTTGGGGAAGAGGCGCCAGTCTGTATAGGCCTGGCTTGTTTACAAAAAAGTATTTTGAAAAGCAGGGGGAAGCCTGTTGTGCCGGTGTCTATTATGCTTTGAGTGAGGAGCTAGAGCGTCTCAACAAAGAAAGGATTGAGATAGGTGAAACACCTTTTAAGAGGCCAAACTACTCAAGTTTTAGCAGGTATTTCTGGTGGTTTGTCTTACTTGGTCTTATTGAGCCTGTAGACAAGTATGAGGCCGCCATTTACCCCTTTCTCCGTCAGCGGCATTTTTACAGATTAACTGATAAGGGCAAAACTGAGGAGGAGGCATGGCAAGACCCGGTAAGGGCGGCGCACCCGGAGTTTGGTTGATGGGAGCCCTTTCTTCGACTTTCTTTCAGCTAGGAGCCTGTTATACTCCTCAATATAAGCATCATTACAGAATAGACCGCAGCGGCACAACAGGCTTCCCCA
>JABUBL010000798.1_pt1 | contig 10061 bp, 9 predicted proteins | sample 7240371 | NCBI WGS metagenome assembly JABUBL01 (sample SAMN07256343, study PRJNA390944) | subsurface metagenome | isolation source: Methane hydrate marine sediment | place: Pacific Ocean: Eastern North Pacific, ODP site 1244 | collected 2002 | reverse complement strand
GCCGTAAGCCGTGATTTAAATGGCCCTCATTGCTTCTGCCGTAAGGCGTCTGCCGAAAGGCATCTGCCGACAGGCATCCTGCGGACTGCGGACTTTGGACTTCGGATTGCGAAGCAAGATATGGGACATGGTTGATATAGCGGATTCGCGTTAATTCGGGGCCTATACTGATTGATTTGGTATAGGCCCCTTTTAAAATGATAAATGATTATTGATTTGGCCACGGGTGGATATGCGATATTGAATTTTGTATTTCACCTCAAATAGTGGGCAATAACGGCGATTACCACTAAAAGTTCTATTAGTGTGAATCCCTCTCTTTTTTTGCGCATAATGATATCTTTCTTTTCCTTGTTTGAGGGCTATTCTCTCAGTAGTCTCTGTAGTTTCTGAGCCAGACCGGCCAGTCGCCCGGCATGGCACCGCCGGCTTTTGTCCACGGACCGCTTGTGACATACGCACGATGCCATTTCAACGTCCACAACTCCTTGAGTCCTACATCTCTCGTGGACCAATCCATGAAAAGGAGGTTAATGAACCCGTGGTGCCGGTCGATGCAAAAATGGTTCATTTCCCCGGATGTGCCCTGGTCGCCTATCCCGAACCCGTCCATAACCGGCATCGGCTCGTCGGTGTGGCGAGGCCAGGCATCATACCATGTGGAATCGCCGAACACCGGTATCTTATTTGTACTAACTGGTCTGCCGGCGGACTCCCTGGTATCAGGTATTACAGTTGTATTGTTCTGGACATTCCTCCAGAACCATTCCACTAAACGAGAGCCACGGTCTTGAGTCACGGAGTTAGTCCAGGAATTGATTCCATAGCTGAAAACGTAAGAGTCGAGCGAGGCGGCCTTGTAGGTGCCCCAGTCGGAAGGGTTTTGCATGAGTCTTGTGGCCGTCGGGCACAGGAGCATCTTCGCATTATCCTTGTAATACGTCTGCAGTGCAGTCATCCACAGCCCCCCACTCACGTCCCTGTTATTGAAGTAGCCGTCGTAGTCATCTGTGTAGAACTTGAACATAAGGCCCCACTCTCTCAGTCTTGCCCGGCAGCTAACCTTCTGCGCCTGTCCCTTCACCCGTGCCAGTGCGGGCATCAATATCGCCATCAATAGCGCAATAATAGCGATCACCACCAAAAGTTCTATCAAGGTAAACCCTCTTCGGCTCCTCATAATAATACTCCTTCTGCCTTCTGTTAAAAGAAAGTTTTTCAAAAAGCACTAACCAGCAAGAAAAGCCAGTCCCGAAGCACAGGCCTTTTTTCCCGCCCGTACGACAGTCGATTTCTCGATTAGGGTGGGCTGTCAAACTCTTTAAATTTTGCCATCCAGCCGCTTCCAAAGCTCCAGTCCACAGGGTTAGTGATTGCGTAGTGTGTTTTGTACTGCCGATGCCACTTCAGCAGCCACAACTGCTTAAGCCCCACCTTTTTAACTGTGAAATCCAAAAAAACGCAGTTTGTATACCCCTCGTGGCGGTTGATGCTAAAACGCCCCATACTACTGGACGTATTAAAAGGCTCATCTTCATATTCACGAGGTGTGTCGGTTTCCCGCGGCCAGGCATCAATCCAATCACTATCCAAAAGCAAAGGTACACGATTTGCGCCTTTAACATTATCCTTCTTCCAGTAGATATCATTGTTCGGAGATGGGGTACTCAAAACGAAGCCATTTATCCCATAGCTGCCGTAATGACCTCCTCTAACCCACTGGTCATCGTCACCGCCAGGCCGAATGCCCCAGCCAACAAACGGGCACCTGGCATTCGTACGCTGGCCATTCTCATCGTACTGGGATTTTGATTTCGGGGCCGTTGGGCAGCAGCGCAGGTCAGCGTCCCTGTAGTACGGCTCCCACGCCGATGCCCAATGAGTACGATGTGTTTTTGTCGCACCAGGTGATGGAGGCCAATTACCGTATTGGAAATAGCCGTCGTTATCGTTCGTGTACATTGCAGCGGCAGCGCCCATCTGTTTCAGGTTGGACTGGCACATAACGGCCTTTGCCTGTTTTTTTACCTTTGTCAGTGCAGGCATCAATATCGCCATCAACAACGCAATAATGGCTATCACTACTAAAAGTTCTATCAAGGTAAACCCTCTTTGGCTCCTCATGATAATAATCCTTCTGCCTGCTGTGAAAAAAATAAGTTTTTCAAAAATCATAACTCCTGCTCTGGAATTCTATCATATAATCGGCTGCGATTCAAGCGATAAATGGGCATTTTTTCTTTAGCAGTTGTATTAACTCTTCGGCATTTACTTCTCTTTCACGCCGGTCAACGAACATTACCTCATACTTACCATCTGGAAGTTTGCGCTGCATCAGCACTGCACCGCTGTCCTTCGGGTCGAGCCGGTCTCCGTACCATACAACGTCTTCGCTGACCTGGCGGTCATGGCCGAGCCTTCTCATAAACAAATAAATTTGTTTATAATATATGTCAACAAGCTCGGTAGCGGCGGCATGTTCACCGGTCCTTAATCGCCGAGCAAGCGAATCGCGCCTTTGCTCCGAGTGCACCTTCGGCTTGTTGAACTCTCGCAGCTTATTTATAGGATGCGCCGAATCAAAATCCTGTTCTGTTAAATTAAAGGAGTATGCTATAATTGTCCTGCATAAATCTATGGTGAGCAGGACCTCGAACATAATACGACATACAAAATACGAAATACGAAATACGAAACTATGACGTTTTTGCCGGCTAATATCGGTTCGTTTAGTAAGCCCGTTCAGCAGTTGTGGGATTGTATGAATCCCTGCACACTCTGCCCGCGTAGGTGCAAAGTCTATCGCAGCAAGGGCCAAACCGGCTTTTGTGGCATTGCTGATATGCCCCTCGTCAGTTCGGTGGCTCCCCATTTCGGCGAGGAAAGCGTCCTCGTCGGCAGCGGGGGGTCGGGCACTATATTTTTTGCCGGCTGTAATCTGGGTTGTGTCTTTTGTCAGAACTTCGATATCAGCCATCATCGCCACGGCCGCCGGATGTCAATCGAGCAGTTAGCTCAATCTATGCTCGAATTGCAAGATTACGGCTGCAGCAATATCAATTTCGTTACTCCTACACACGTTATCCCGGCCATTACGGCTGCCATTGAATTGGCCAGGAAAAAAGGCCTGAAATTGCCGACAGTCTATAACACCGGCGGGTATGATTCGGTTGAAACACTCAAGCTGCTTGAAGGATTCGTGGATATTTATATGCCGGATATGAAGTATTCAAACCCTGAAGTTGCTAAGGAACTTTCCGCAGCGCCGGATTATCCGGAAGTAAATCTCGCTGCTATTCAAGAAATGCACCGCCAGGTGGGCGACCTAAAGGTAACAGAGGGCCTGGCTACACGCGGGCTTTTGGTCAGGCACCTTGTTTTGCCGGAGAACTTAGCCGGCAGCTTTGAGGTTATTGATTTTTTAGCAGGGCAGATTAGCACTTCAACAACCATTAACGTTATGGACCAGTATCGTCCCTGCTATAAAGCCTCCTCACACCCCAAAATAGACCGCCGACCGACCTTCGAGGAAATCGAATCCGTTCGCCAATATGCAATCAAAAAGGGCCTAAATGTTCTTATGTAATTCGTAACGGGTGGCACCCTCAAACTTTGTTTGGGGGTGTTCTTACTGAAATTGCTGTTTCAATTGTTTTGCGTTTTTTATGGCGTGGGCGTGGGCATCGTTGTTGAAATAGGCGTAGATGCCAAGTGCCTCGTGCTTGTGTTCTTTGAGCCATTTGGCCCAGTTCTGTAAGGTGGATTTTGAATAGCTGCCGGAATATCTGCCGGTTGTGCCGTGGAAGCGAATGTAGATTATGTCGCTGACGATGCTTCTTGGCGATTCATTGCCGGGCATGTCGTGAATGCAAAAGCCAACTCGAAGTTTACAAAGGAGTTCAAACGTGTCTCCAACGTACCAGCTTTTGTGTCGAAATTCAAAGACGGCAGGGGGTTTATCTGGAAGTAGCCTGATAAAGGTTTTGAGCAGGTCGAGGTCTTGGTGCAGGCTCGGTGGGAGCTGATATAACACAGGGCCGAGCTTTTCGCCCAATATGCCAACTGCCTTGAAAAACCGCTCTAATTCTTCTGAGGTGTCTTTCAATCTCTTGATATGAGTTATATAGCGATTGGCTTTTACGGCGTAGAGGAAACCTTTGGGAGCGAGTTTGTGCCAGTTTTCGAGAGTTTCCTGTTTTGGCAGTTGGTAAAAAGTGTTGTTGATCTCCACGGTATCGAAATGCTGTGCGTAGTGCTCGAACCATTTGCTCTTCGGCAGTCCGGCAGGATAGAACAGCTCCTTCCAGTGATTATAATACCATCCTGAAGTGCCTATTCGAATATCACAATCCGCTTTGCTCATAGAAGTATTTTAACACTTTGAATAGTTTTGAAAACCGTTATAATCAACCTTATGAAAAACTCCATTTTGAGCGAGCTTTTTGATGAGATGGCCGATGTTATGGAGATACTCGGCGAGGACCGTTTCCGCATTAACAGCTACCGAAAGGTCGGTCGGGTTATTGGCGATATGCCGACCGACGTAGAGACGCTTCTGGCAACGGGTCAATTAGCAAAGATACCCGGTATCGGAAAATCAAGCCTTGCCAAAATCGAAGAATTTGTAAAGACCGACACGATAACGGCCCACCGAGAATTGCTCAAAAAGATCCCGCCGAAGTTATTGGAATTGCTTAGGGTACCGGGCATGGGGCCAAAGGGTGTAAAAGCAGTTTATGAAAAACTAAATGTAACGAGCGTCGCTAAGCTAAAGACTGCAATTAAGAACGGCTCTTTGGCTAAACTGCCCGGCTTTGGCGATAAAAAGGCGGCGGCAATCACAAGAGGCATCGAATTTTTGGAAAAGTCCACAGGCCGAATAAGGCTCGATGAGGCAATGGGGGCGGCGGAGATGGTTATTTATTTGCTCCGGGAGCTGTCCGGCACACAAAGAATCCAGACCGCCGGCTCGCTGCGACGTCGAGCGGAGACCATCGGGGACGTTGATATACTCGTTGCTGCCGGTAAGAGTAAGAAATCCTCTGAGCGGATTATAGAGGGATTTACCAGCGCAGGATTCGTCGAGGAGGTCCTTGCAGCCGGGCCGACAAAAGGCTCAGCGATTATCCAAACCGAGACCGGACCCGTTCAGGTCGATGTGCGTGTGGTACCGCAGGAGAGTTTCGGTGCGGCAGCGCAATACTTCACCGGCTCAAAAGAGCATAACGTGCGGTTGAGAGAAATCGCCATCAAGGCGAAGTTGAAGCTGAATGAATACGGCCTGTTCAAGGGGGACAGAATAGTTGGAGGGCCGGTCGAAGAAGAAATCTATCAGAAGCTCGGGCTCGATTATGTTGAGCCACTGCTGCGCGAAGACCGAGGTGAGGTTGAGGCGGCAAAGACTAATTCTTTACCTGAATTGATTAAGGCTGGTGACATCAAGGGAGATTTCCACATGCATACAATCGCATCCGACGGCGATTGCGATATATCCGAACTTGCCCGGGCGGCGAAAGAGATAGGTTATAAATATATTTGTATTACGGACCATTCACGGTCGTCGGCAATTGCCAATGGCCTGTCGGCCGAACGATTAGCTCAGCAGATTAAGGAAATCCGCAAGCTTAACGAAAAACTACAAGGTATAACCATCTTAGCCGGAACAGAGGTTGACATCCTTGCCAATGGGTCATTGGATTTTGATGATAAATTGCTCGCTGAGCTGGATTTTGTAATAGCTTCGATACATTCGGGCCTGGCCAGTCCGCGTGAAAAGGTAACAACCCGCACGTTAAAGGCAATGGACAATCCGTATGTTCACTGCATCGCTCACCCGACAGGCAGGCTAATCGGCCAGCGGGAGGCGATGGACCTCGACATTGCAGCCGTAATCAAGCATGCCGCTAAAACCCACACCGCATTTGAGGTGAATGCAAATCCGTGGCGGTTGGACCTCAAGGATATTCATTGCAGGATGGCAATCGAGGCAGGGGTCAAGCTGGTCATCGGAACCGATGCGCACAGTGTTGCCGGGCTGGGCCTGATGGGTTTTGGCGTGGCAACCGCCGGCAGAGGCTGGGCGACGAAGGCCGATGTGCTCAATACCCTTTCGGCTGCTAAAATCAAAAGCTGGGTCAAAAGCAAAAGACCGTAAGAAGTACAAAATAGTAGGGTAAATTCGAAATCCGAAGCACGAATTGGTAACAGGTTATTGGTGAGTAGTGAGTGGTAAGTATTCAACTCACCAATTAACCATTGTGGTTATGTCGTCTAAATCTGCCAAAATTCTGTTAACAGGTCTGCCGGGCTGCGGCAAGACAACCGCTATAATGAAGATTATAGAAAATCTGGAGTGTGAAAAAGTAGCGGGATTTTATACGCAGGAGATTCGGCAAAATAATATTCGCAAGGGCTTTTGCTGGAAGCGTCTCGATGGGGCCGAGGGGACACTTGCTCACGTTGACATTAAGGGACGTTTTAAGGTAGGCAAATACGGCGTGGATGTTGCGGGTTTTGAGGAAGCTGTGGTGCCGGTTCTGGATGCCGGTAGAACAGATGTCGAGTTATTTGTTATTGATGAGATTGGGAAGATGGAATGTCTGTCTGAGAAGTTTGTCGTAGCGGTACGCCAGCTCTTTGCCTCTGAGAAGTCGGTATTAGCCACAGTGGCGCAGAAAGGGGCCGGCTTTATTTCTGAGGTGAAGAAATACCCCAACATCAAGCTGTTTAATCTGACCCGTTCTGATCGTGATAAAACTGTAGCTGAAATCTCAAGAATACTGTCTTTTTTGAGATAGCCTTCGTGATAGACGGTAAAGAGGCCGATTAAAGTGACGCCAAAGCAGAAACTGTTTCAAGCCAGCGGGGAATAATATGGAAACGGTATTCATCGATGGCAGCACCGGTGAGGGTGGAGGGCAGATACTGCGAACGAGCCTGACGTTGGCCTGCATAACCGGCAAAAGTCTGCATATTGAAAACATCCGAGCCGCCCGCCGCAATCCCGGTCTGGCCAAGCAGCATTTGAGCTGCGTTCGGGCTGCCTGTCAAATTTGCGACGGCCAATGCCGGGGAGCTTCTCTGCGCTCGCAAGTGTTGGATTTTCAGCCGGGACCTATTCAGGGGGGTGATTTTTGTTTCGATATAGGTTCGGCCGGCTCGGCGTCTTTGGTGATTCAAACTGTTTTGCCCACTCTATTTTTGGCTGAAAGATGTTCGACGGTTACCGTTACCGGCGGGACTCATAATCCGCTGGCTCCACCGTTTGACTTTCTTTGCGAGACATTTTTGCCAGCTATTGAAACGGTGGGTTTCCGAGGCGATTGCAAACTAATAAAACACGGTTTCTTTCCCGCCGGCGGCGGGAAGATAGCTTTCGATATTCAACCCTGGCAAAAACAGCCGACCAAGATAATCAACTTTTGTGAACCAAACGGGCAGGTTCAAATTTATGGCCGGATATACATCGCTAAGCTGCCCGGACACATCGCACAACGCCAGAAGAAACTATTACTTCGAAGCAAGCTGAACATCCGGGACATCGAACACCGCGAATTAACGGATTCGGATGGGCCTGGCAATTGTGTGATGATTCGGCTTTGCAACGGCGGAAGAACGACAGTATTTACCGCGTTTGGAATGAAAGGCAAACCATCTCAGGAGGTCGTAAGTGAGGTTGTTAATTTGGCAAAGGATTTTCTAGCCAGCGGCGCTGCTGTGGACTGTTTCTTAGCCGACCAGCTTTTAATTTTTATGGCGATGAACTCCCATTTTCTGAAAGACAGCGAAATGGGGACCCGCTCAGAGACCGCTTACTACACGACTAATGAGCTTTCCACTCACCTTCTGACAAATATGGCAATAATAAAGACATTTTTGTCCATTGACTTCAACGTGTACCAGCAAAAACAGGTTTATAGAATTTCCTGCCAATCTGAGTGAAGCCCACTATGTTTTAGCATACCTGGTTTTATGATTTTTGTGTTAAGTTCCAGTTTTACAATATGCCACAAAATATGAACCTTGTGAAAAGAAAGACTTGCCATATTGTGTTGCAGAAGTTAAAGTTCTGCGAAGTATTATTTCCGGCAAGGCAAGTATGAGGCAGGGCAGCCGGCAGGAGCGCAAAGTGCGAATCCATTAACAGGAAAGAGTTATGCAAACCGAGCTTGAATATCGAACCTTAATCGACCTTTTTAATGGGTCCCTTAGTAAAATCAAGCCTTTAGATAAGGAATGCCTGGAAATAATTAGAGCAGAACGCCGGGAAAGTCTCACCTTCGGACAATTGAAAACAAAAGCACAAGATTTTGCGTTATGGCTTATTCAAGATAGAGACATCCGCATAAAAGACAAAGTAGCGGTTTTAGGGAAGAACCGTTCGGATTGGGACGTGGCCCTTTGGGGGATTATATTGGCCGGTGCTGTTCCGGTATTGATTGACCCGGAAAGACCGGTCGAAGGAGTACAAAATCATGTGCTTAATACCGATGCACGACTAATCGTTATGGCTGACGATTATCAGGATGCTGCTTCCCGGCGGGAATTAAAAGAGTGGGCCTCCAGTCGGGACCTGGGTCTGATTGAAATGACCGTTTATGAAAAAGTCAGTTTAGGTGATACCGAAACAAACGAATTGTTAGATAAAATTCACCCTGAGATAAAAGTTGATGACACCGCAGTAATTTTGTGCACTTCAGGTACGACCGGCGACCCGCGGGAAGTTGAGCTGACGCACGCCAATTTTATTGCCAATCTTCAGGGTTCCGTGGAGAAGATAAAGTTAACAAGCGAAGATACGCTGGGACATATTCTGCCGCCACATCACTCTTTTGGTTTTACAATCGGCAAACTGCTGCCATTCTACGTCGGTGCAAATAATGTTTACACCAACCAATACCGCCGAGTGTCCGAACTTATAAGGGACAAGGGTGTAACTATTTTCATCGCCGTACCTGCTCTTTTTACGGTTCTGGCAAAGAATGTTGAGGAAAATCTTTCCAAACTGAAACAAAAGAATCTACTTGTTAAACTGTTTGACCGTTGTTTGCCGAAGCTAGTTGGAAAAAGAATGATAAGAAGGTTAGGCTGGGACAGGCTTCGGTTTTTCTTATCAGGATCGGCCCCGATGCCAAAGTGGGTACTGGATGTGTTCTGGCGAAGAGGCATATTGCTGTATGAAGGCTATGGCACTACGGAAAACTCGCCTGTTTACGGATTCAACGAAAGTCCGGGAACATTAGGCTCTGTTGGTAAACCCATTTCAACTATCCTTGTAAAGATTGTCAACGAAGACGGGCAAAGTCTCCAGGCCGGTGAAAAGGGTGAGATTGCCCTCGGCGGGCCTTGTATTATGAAGGGATACTATAAAAATCCCAAAGCTACCCAGGCTGTCGTTAAGACAGACGAGAACGGCATCCGCTGGCTGCTTACCGGCGATTTGGGCTACCTGGATGAGGATGGAAATCTTTCCATTACCGGTAGAAAAAAGTACCTGATTGTGCTGCCGGGCGGCAAAAATGTTAACCCTGAATTAGTTGAATCAGCGCTTTCGCAAGCCCATTATGTGAGAGAGGTATTGGTGGTTCCGGATTTGCGAAAAGACTCGGTCGGTATAGAACAGGAGACTGTCAGGGCAATTGTCCGGCCGGACTGGGACGTAATAAAAATCCATACCAGTCTTTCCCACTCTGATTTGGCTGAACAACCACAGGTCCTCAAGACCCTCGTTTGGCAAAGCGTCAATGAATGTCAGAAAAAAAGCAGGCGGTTGTCCTCTTATGAAAAGGTATCGTCGTATCATCTTGAAATAAGAATAGACGAATTTCAAAAAACCTCTACCGGAAAGATTAAACGAGAAGTTTATATGAAGGTATGATATTAATGTCCCATTCAGTTAGTTCTTGTTGCGGAAACAGTATTTGTCATTCCCGCGAAACCTGTCCTGAGCGGAGTCGAAGGAGCTGGAATCCAGCTTTTTCGCTCTGGACCCCTGCTTCCGCAGGGGTGACATCGTCAGTTTTTGTTTTCCGCAACAAGCAATAGTTAGTAGTTAACTTTGT
>JABUBL010000797.1_pt1 | contig 10065 bp, 11 predicted proteins | sample 7240371 | NCBI WGS metagenome assembly JABUBL01 (sample SAMN07256343, study PRJNA390944) | subsurface metagenome | isolation source: Methane hydrate marine sediment | place: Pacific Ocean: Eastern North Pacific, ODP site 1244 | collected 2002 | reverse complement strand
ATACGACACCATCTTTCTTGCCCATCCCTTAAACCTGGCTGCAGCTCGTGGACGATTCCAAAGAGTTCGCTAAGATCATCAAATACCGGCAGGTGATAGGTACCCACGCAGATGAATATATATCGGGCTCGACTTATCTTTGGCATTTCTCCCGTCAACTTTTCACTGCTCAGTACGTTGGCCGTATCTATCATGTCATTGCGGATCTGTGCGTAAACCCGTCGAGCAGCAGCCAGGTTTAAGGGATGGGCAAGAAAGATGGTGTCGTATTCAACAAGAAAGCTTTCTATAGAGTCAGCGGGAAGCGAACTGTAGGAAGCAATCACCTTCACGTAGCGTGCGCGGGCTTTCTCGCTTAATGAATGGAGCGATTCCTTGTCAGGGAAGATGCTGTTGAGGACGGCGAAGTGGATGTCCTTCAAGGTTAGGAGGGGATGTGCCCCGGAGATGAGGCGATGCGTTACTTCTTCCCCTAGAGGTGAAACTATCGGATCGAAGGTAGGTATATCCAGTTCTTTTGCGACCCAGGTGAAGAAGTAGAGCTCGGGCAGTACGGGATCTTCCTCCTCACAACCCTCCACAAGGAAAACCCACTCATCTGGATTTTGAATAAAAGGCAGCACGTTGCGCAGGAAGCGGATGATGGCCAGCCTGGACTCGTGACGGATGCCCAAGATATGGATGATGTGATCACCCACAGTATCCGTGCGTTCCTGTATCTTATCCTTTGACATGTCGTAGTCCTCAAAGCGTTCCATTGCGTGGCGGTAGACCTGGGCAAGGTTTGTGCCCTTTTGCTCATCGTAGTCTAAGAGTATATCAAAGGTGCTGATCTCGGTTACAGGCGGAGTGGGGCGGCGACAGCTACCGCTGGCCAGCAGCAGCAAGATAGTGACTGCAAGCTCTGTTATCGTTCGCTTACCCTTTATCATCGGTTAAGATTATACAGGGTTTAGTGATTGTCAACCCGACCATGCTCCTTTTCTCCTTCGGAGAAAAGATCGCAGGAATTAGGTTCGTCTTTCCCTAAAGTCTTCAGCACCCCTGAACGGGAAGGATCTGAGATGGAATTATGTAGAGATCAGCCTGACTTTGATCTTCTTTTAATTGCGATCTTTTAGCCATAGGCTAAAAGGAGCATTGGTGTGTTACGGGTTACGGGTTGACTGAATAATTTCACTGGGGATAATGTATAGATGGTAGATATGAACACCGCCGATGCGGAGGCGATCAGGCTCACCCTGAGCGGGGATAAAGATGCCTTTGCAGTAATCGTGGCAAGATACACGGAAAGGGCTTACCGAATGGCTTTATACGTTCTTGGGAACGAGCAGGACGCAATGGATGTATCTCAGGACGCGTTCATTCGCGCATATCGAAACCTGAACCGTTTCGACACCAACCGCCCATTCTTCCCGTGGTTTGCCACGATTCTCCGCAACCTGTGCTACAACTTCCTGCGGCGCCGTAAACGGAAACAGGCCTATAACATAGAAGACTTTCAAATCGCAGAGCCCTCCTCGCCCTCCTCAGAGCCCTGCTCAGGGATCGCCGTCGAGACTAAGGTTGCTCTCAACAATGCACTTAGTAAACTTTCGCCGCAGGATAGAGAGATCATCGGAAAGTTCTACTTTGAAGACCTCTCCTACAAGAAGATTGCGGATGAGCTGGGTGTTCCGATCGGAACGGTTATGTCCAGGCTCTACTACGCCCGCAAGCATCTGAAGGATCGTATGTTAAAGGGGGAAAGATGACTCACGAGCGCTTCAAGCATCTGCTCTTGAAGGTGGTTGATGGGGTCGCGACAGAGAAGGAGCGAGAGGAGTTTGAAACTCACATCTGCTCCTGTGAAGAGTGCCGGTGTGAGTACGGAGAGTTCAGAAACCTGGAGGAGTTTATGTCTGCCGTAAAGTTAAAAGATTTAAGCGAGGACGCGCGTTCAGCCTACTGGCGCTTGCTTTACAACCGTCTGGAGCGGGGGCTGGGTTGGATCTTCCTATCCCTGGGCGCGATCCTTTTACTGGGGTTCGGCGGGTTCATGTTGATAAAGGAGTTCATTATCAACCCCGCGGTATCGGTTATCCTCAAGATAGGGGTGTGTGCGGTTCTGGCCGGTTTGATCGTGCTCCTCGTAAGCGTGCTTAAGGAGCGATTGTTTGTTCGCAAATACGACAAATACTCGAAAGAGGTGAAGTTATGATTATCGCAACAACTAACGAGGTCCCCGGGTACAAGGTCAAGGAGACTCTGGGGATCGTTAAGGGCAACACTGTTCGCGCCCGGCACATGGGCCGCGATATCCTTGCCGGATTGAGGAACATTGTCGGCGGCGAGATCACAGACTATACCAAACTCCTGGCCGAATCGCGGGAGCAGTCGCTTGATAGGATGATTGAACGTGCCTCCGAGCTTGGGGCTGATGCTATCATCGGCATCCGGTTCATGACCTCTTCGGTGATGCAGGGTGCTGCCGAGCTTCTGGCCTACGGCACCGCGGTGAGGTTAGAGAAGATAGGGTAGAACTAGCCATCTGATCTAGCACGAAATAAGTAGGGGCCGGTTTTTAAACCGGCCCGTAGATTAAATGATAACGGGCCGACCTGATACCCTATGGGGAACTTGGTTCCCCAAGGGGCACACTGAAGTCGGCCCCTACGATTTAATAATAGTAAAGTGATGATTCAACTAAAGCGACGATAGTGAAGGCTCAAGGGGCACGCTGTGCCGTGCCCCTACAATCTCCGAAGGAGAAAAGGTTACAGCCAGAAGAGAGCTATTCCAAAAGTAGGAACACAAAGTAAACCAATAAGAGCCTTACGGACTTGGATATTGCGGCCTTTATCCTTGTAGCAATCGGTATAAACAGCCACGTAGTCTGAAGATTTCCCAAGTAGCGCGGTGGCTGGTGGAGAGGGTTCGAGTAAATAAGCGGCGGCGAGTCCGAGAATGGGAAATATGCAGCCTAAGGCTAACCAGAGTGCGCCGCTGACGTCCCGTTCTGCATCAAGTTGGGCTCGGACGCAAGCGTCCCCTGCTTCCTGGGCCAGCAGTATTGTGGGAACGGCAAGCATGGAAAGCACGATTAAAGTAGATACGATTCGTCTCATGGATTGCCTCCTCTTGGATGTTTAAGATTTATCGGTTGGTTATTGTACGAGGGGGGGGGGTATTATGTCAAGCCCTTTTAGCTTAATTGAGGAGGGAAAGTGCTACCATTCTACTATCTTGACCTCTGCATCCTTGGGTATCTTGAAATCCGCAAGATAACTGGGTAGCGCGACGTCGACCTCCACCTCCTTCAAGCGCAGTTCCTCGATGCGGGTGAGCTTGCCTTTTTTAAACTTGGAGCGCATGAGGTGGGGATACCTCTTCCCGTCTATGTTTCTGTAATCCCAGAGCTTGACCTCAAGGCTCCAGCCGCGTCCGCTTGTTCGATAAAGAACGAAATTCTCGCCGATGCTTCCGGTTACTATCTCCGTGGAAGCCCTGACTTCTGGATTGTTCCAGTGGAGTAGAAGCGTATCCCCTTTGTTTTCCGATTTTGTAACCTTGAATCCAGCCGCATGCAATTGGTGCTCGAAGTCGAGGTTGAACATATGGGAGACCGATGTGTTTCGGGTGGGAAGGGTATCTCGTGAGATGATGCGGAAGAGTTTTTTCTCCTCGGGATAGTAGATATCAACCGTGTCCTGCTTGATCCACATTAACTGGCTTACAGGCGAGGAGACCTCGAAGAGAACCACAGGTCCCTCCAACACATAGATGTTTCCCTTTACTACGTTCGTGGTGGTTTTTCGTTCCGTGATAACTGTTGTAAGGCTGAAATTTGCCTTCAGGGCGCACTCTCGATTATTCGCCGACGAGAGTAAAAAAATCAGAACTAACGCCGTCATGATAGGTTACCTTTTGGGTAATGACGTCCCGCAGAGGGGGTGATTCCTTTTAATAGGCATAGGTCGCCACAATGAGCAGGACGTAGATCGTGTAGATGGCTACTTCAGCTGTTGATCCAATTAAGCAACCTGTCCATGCATTCTTCGTTTGAATCGAACTGCCTTTATCCTTGTAACAGTCAGTGTAGACGGCAACGTATTCTGGCGATTTCCCAAGCATACCCACGGCGGAGGGTGAAGGCTCGATCAAGTAAGCGGCTCCGACCCCGAGGATTCCAAACAAACATCCAGCTCCAAACCACAGCGGGCCGCTGACGTTTCTCTCGGCATCCATCTGGGCCTGTAGGCATGCATCCCCTGCATCCTCGGCAAGGATAATTATGGGGACGGCTATCATTGAGAGGATGATGAGGGTTGAAACGAACTTCTTCATATCGCCTCCTCGCGTATGATTGAAGTTTAACAGACTATTATATTAAGGGGAAGTATTTTGTCAAGTTTTTTAGCTTGATTGGGAGGAGGAGCAAGGGTATTACAGAACCCTCACCCTAACCCTCTCCCAGAGGGAGAGGGGACAATCCCCCTTTAGTTCCCCATTCAAAAGAGGGAGCTGAGAGAAGTCCCCCTTATTAAGGGGGATACATGGGGATCACCTCCTCAATCAAGGAGGAGGAAAATTCCCCCTCCCTGGTGGAGGGGGACAAAGGGGGCGGGGGTTAAGCGATTGCAGGCGGCTTTGTCAAGCCCTTTTAGCTTGATTGTGAAGATAAGTAAGGTAGATAAAATCGGTGGTAGGGAGTAGGGTTGTGCTTTCTGATTGTTGCTTAGGCGGCTATCACTCCACCGTTTTGATCTCTACATCTGCGGCTATCTTGAACTCGCGGAGTTAATCTGTTTTATAAAGGGCAATTTAGTCAGCGGGCTGAGGTGTGAAGGGCACGAGTAGGGTTCTCTGGCGTTCTCTGAACGTTTTTCCCTCCCACTGGTTCTTGTAGACCTTCATGGACATGGTATCGGCTTTGGGGTTGCCCGAGGACTTCTCGATCGTCACCTCAGCCAGTTGACCGGTCGAGTCGATCACCACCCGGAGCGTGCCTTGCTGGGGGAGAACCTTGCCGGCGAAGCCCTCTGCTTCCTCAAGGTAGGGTTCGGCTGTCTTAGCCACAGCGGCAGGTTTTGACTTCTCATCCTTCCGTAACATCCTTTCCGTCCTTAAAGCCTCTGGGGCTGGCTCCCGTTCCGTTGCAACCGCTCCTGCGCCTTTCGTTGCCATATCAGCTTCAGAAGGCATTGCGGCGAGGGGAGATTCCCCGTCTGTCTCAACGGGTTCTGCCGCCAGTATCTCATCGGTAGAGACCAACTTCTTATCCCTCAACTCAATCTTCTGGGCTTCCGGTTCGCCTTCAAACCTTTTGAAGCTCACGTCTGACTTCTTTGGTGGGGCGGTGATCTCTGCGATTTCTTCTTCTGTGAACTTCGCAGGTGCTCGTTTAAGAAACGGTATGCTTATGACTATTGCAAGGAACACTGCCACAGCTGCGGATAGGTATGGAAGCAGCCTGAATCCCAGTGGTCGGGGACGGTGAGGGCGTATTATGGCTTCCCTCCTGGGGATAAGCCTTCTTGTGACGCGATGAGAGAAGCTGTGCCAGTAGTGTTTACCTGGATCAGGGACCCGCTCCGCGTCCCCATCTATAAGCAGCTCATCCAGGGCCCCAAGTTCAGCCAGCTTCGCCTGACATTTTGGACACTTTGCAAGGTGGCTTTCTACTTCTTTTCGCTGCGCCTCTGAAAGCTCTCCATCATGATAGGCTTGAAGAAGTTCTTCTATCTCCTTGCAGTTCATAGCAATCCCTTAAGTTCCTCTTTCACCGCCTGGCGGGCACGAGCAAGGCGCGACATCACGGTACCGATTGGTATATCAAGCACCTGGGCGATCTGGGAGTAAGGCCAGTCTTCATAAACCCGTAACACAAGTACTTGTCGTAACTTAAGGGGCAATCTTGCAATGGCGGCATGGACCTTACGCCGGGTCTCGACCTGTTCCAAGACACTCACCGGGTTATCAGCAGAGGGTTTGCGCTCAAGATCGGCGTCCACCATCGGCAAGCGGCGCTTCTTTAAGTGGTTGAGCGTGAGATTGATCGCGATCCGGTACATCCACGGGCTGAATGGGTAGCGCAGATCGAAGCGGCCTATGGCCTTGAAGGCCCTGATAAACGCCTCCTGGGCCAGATCGTCGGCCTCGGTATGATTTCTTACGAATCTGTAGATCACTGTATACACCCTTCTTTGATAACGCTGGACCAGTTTGCCGAATGCATCGGTGTTCCCGTTCTTTGCTTCGGCTAAGAGTTTCTTTTCATCCTCAGGCGGTTGTGTTGGTTCTGCCTGTGGCTTTGCCTCTTCATCTCGTAATACAGGAATAGGCATGATTTATTCCCGTGACAGGAAGCGCCGCACGTCGGCGTCCATCTCCGCTGGGTCGCGTCCGGTGCGAAGCACGTGGTGTGGCAGCTTACCCTCAGGCTCAAAGCGCTCCTTCATCGCCAGGTATATCTCCCAGGTGGCGTCGGACTGTTTATCGCTCTCCTTGCGCTGCTTGATCCAGGTTCTGACCTGCTCGTCCGAAGCCTCGCATCTGATGAAATGAACCTCGGCTTCCAGCTTCTCTCCCGCCTCTTTAAGTTCAGCACGCTCCTTTTGCTTGCTGTAGGTAGCGTCTATTATAAGTGATTGGTTTTGTGCGAGATAGGATCGAGCTTTATCCTTTAAAGTTCCATAGACCCTGCTGCTCATCTCAGGTGAGTAGAGGTCTTTGCCGAAGGATGCATAGTGATGCTCGTCAAGTGATACGCCTGCCAGAACCCTTCTGAGTATGTCTGATCTGATATGAACCGCGTTCGTCCAGTTCCGGGTTCTTGATGCCATAAGCGATTTGCCGGTTCCTGGGAGACCGTAAAACACGATAAGCTGCGGCTTAGCGAACAAGGTAGAGGCATAAAGCTTGGCCAGATCGAAGTATGCACTGGCACGATTCTTTATCTCCGCTTGATTTACAGGGTTCTGTCCCAATTGGAAGCCGATCACCTTACCCCGAACGTAGGCGCGGTAGCAGCGGAAGAAGTCGTGGAAGCGCAAAAGCTCGTAGTCACCGGTCTCGTCCAGATAGCGGTCAAGCAGGAAATCCGAAAGATTACGTTTTCCATGGAAATCCAGATCCATGGTGAGAAACGCAAGGTCCGCGGCTGTGTCCGAGCAGGCAAAGCGCAGGTTGAACTCGATTCTATCAAAGATATGAATCTTACCTTCGTGCACGAAGATGTTGCCTGAGTGCAGATCGCCGTGGCAGTATTTTATCTTACCATCCTTCTCCCTCTTGCGGAAGGCTGGCTCGTTTTCTGTCAAAAAGCGCTCGATTCTACCCGTGATGAAGCGAAAATCTTCATGCGATATGGTAACACCCCTCACGTCCTCTGTCTGGGCAAAGTTCTCCTCCCAGTTGAAGCGTACCGAGTCCAGGGAGCCTTGGCTTGTGATCTCATCCGACGTTCTTGCTTTCTCGTGGAACTTTGCGGTCTCGCGAGCTAACTTATCTATAATAACGTAGCCTACTTTATCCTCAACAAGCAGGTAGCTCATCATGGTTTCCTGGGGGAGTTCTTTCATAACCACAGCATACTCCACGACTTTCCCGTTCTCGCCCAACTTAAGATTGCCTTTTTCATCCAGGGTGATGGGTTCGACCCCCAGATAGAGATCGGAAAGCTCGCGGTTTAGCTCGACCTCACGTTCGCAGAAGGTCTTGCGTTTCTCTAATGTAGAGAAATCAAGGAACCCGAAGTTTACCGGTTTCTTTATCTTATAGGCACGTTTGCCTGTGAGGAACACCCAAGCGGTGTGGGTCTCGGCCAGGCGGACTTTTTCTACATCATGTAAATAAAACCCCGGATTACTGAAGGCCTCAAGGATTCTTTGCTGCACCGCTGCTCCTCTTAAGCTTACGCCAGCAGGCGTCCGATCTGGGTGGCCGTCTGTTTGAGGTTCTCTTTAGTTGCAGCTATAGCCTTGCTGCGATCGATCGGCCCTGGTTGTATGGATATGGCGGCAGTCCTGCGGTCGCGTGGTGCTATCTGAACCCCTATCTCTCCGCACAGGAGTATCAGTTTGCTGTGCGGTAACCGACGCAGCGCCCCTATTACCTTGTAAGATAGGCTCTGCTTGTCCAGTCTGCCCTCGCCGGAGATTACGATGTCTTCTTTCTTCAGCTTATCCCTGAGGCCTGAGAGTCTTAGGAGGTAGTCTGCCCCGCTCATCAGCTTGCATCCTGCAAGGACGGCGAACCCGAATGCGATGCCTCCTGCAGCACCCATGCCTCGGCGGTGATCAAGCCTCTGAGCGATTGCCAGTTCGGCCACCTCGGCGTAGCGCTGCAGGCTGAGTTCAAGCGCCTTAAGATCTTTTTGGCCGGCACCCTTCTGAGGGGCATAGATCAAGGCTCCATATGGGCCGAGTAAGGGACTGTCGACGTCCCAGAGTATCAGTACCTGTTTCTTGACCCTCGGGTCTATGCCGGATAGATCTATTCTTTCAAGGTCTGTAAGTTCAGCAGGCCCAGGCCCCAGGGGATTATCTTTTGAATCCAGGAAACGAACACCTAAAACCTCCAACGCATCCCTGCCTCCGTCAACCGTGGCGCTTCCTCCCAGTCCAACGACCACCTCCTCCATGCCCTTATCAAGCAGTGCAAGGATAGCCTCGCCCAGCCCTTTTGAGGTGGTTTTAAGGGGGTCGCGTTCCTGGGGGGCCACGAGCCTGAGTCCGAGGATGGAGGCCGATTCAATAAAGGCCTGCCTGCCTGAGATAAGGGCTGTGGTTTTGATCTGCCCGCCGGCAGGGTCGGTTACCTGAAGTGTCACGTTCCTCAAGCGTTGGCCCTTGAAGTAGTATGAGATGCATTCAAGGAATCCGTCGCCGCCGTCTGAAAGTGGGTAGAGTTCGATCTTTTTCCTCTTCAGGCTGCTTTTCAGGCCTGTGGCTATGGCACGTGCCGCAGCAACAGGTCCCAAGGCCTCCTTGAACGCTGTTGGAGCTACAATGATCATTTTGACCTCACCATCAGGTTAAACTCCTCAAGCAGTCTTGCGATGGCTCGCTTAAGGCTGCGCGCACGTAAAAAGAAGGTTAGTTTGAGTTGGGAGGTGGCAAACGCCTCTATGTGAACGTTTTCTGCGCGCAGTACCTCGAATGCGCGTCTTGTGATATGCGCATCCTGTCCTGCACCAGGACCCACAAGCGAGACCTCGCTTATCTGCTTCATAACAGAGAGTCTTGCCGCACCGGTCTCCTTACGGAATGCGTTTAATATCTTCTCGGTTAGCGCAGCATCTTCCTTTGATACGATGAAGGCTAGGTCGAAGGCTTCTGCTTGGGGATGACCATGTGAGTAGGATAGGATATGCACCCCAGCATCAGCCAGACGAGCGACCGCCTGAGTCATCACCGTTGGATTCTTGGGCACGTCCTTAACCGTGAACCGCACCAGTCCTTTCTGCTGCGTGACGGCGCGCACAAAGCGGTCCTCGAGCTCCTTGAAATCCCCAACCTTGGTTCCTCGCTTTTCAGGAGCAAGGCTTGAGCGTACCTCCAGTGGAACCTTGTAGCGCATGGCTAGTGCCGCAGCACGTGGATGCAGCACCCGGGCGCCGTAATCGGAAAGCTCAACAAGTTCCTCATAGCTTATCCTTTCTAGACACGTGGCTTTTGGAAACAGGTGCGGGTCTGCCGTGCACAACCCCTTGACTGTCTTGTATAACTCACAAGAATCTGCGCCCAGAAACTTGGTAAGGGCCACTGCCGTGGTATCCGATCCGCCGCGGCCAAGTGTGGTTACCTCTTTGCCCTCAGCACTTACGCCCTGGAACCCGGCCACTATGGGTATCTCGCCTGCGTCAATGGTTTCTCTTAAGCGATGGCCCTTTACAAACAGTATGCGGGCTTCGTTGTGGCTCTCGTCGGTGTGTATGCCTACCTGTGAACCGGTAAAGGAGCGGGCCTTGACCCCTCGTTCGGCAAGTGCCATGGCCAAAAGGCTCATGGTGATGCGCTCTCCAGCGGTAAGAAGCATGTCAAGCTCCCTGCCTTTGGGTTTGGTAGTTACAGATCGTGCTAA
>JABUBL010000796.1_pt1 | contig 10069 bp, 8 predicted proteins | sample 7240371 | NCBI WGS metagenome assembly JABUBL01 (sample SAMN07256343, study PRJNA390944) | subsurface metagenome | isolation source: Methane hydrate marine sediment | place: Pacific Ocean: Eastern North Pacific, ODP site 1244 | collected 2002 | reverse complement strand
AATATAAGTTTGCTACTATATCTTTGACAGAACGTTATCCCACAGAAAATCATGGCGGAGTTTTCTTTTCCCAGGTCTCAAAAGATCATTAACGAGTTTCAAACGACAATAAATGCAATAGGTGATATTTTTAACGACAAGCTTATGTCATCTGAGTTTAGAAGAGCACCTTTATTCTATAGTCTATTTTGTGTTATTTATGATGCTAAATTTGGGTTGCCGAAGTCCAATCATCCTCGACTTTCTTTAACTAAAAAACGAAACAAGATTTTATTAGAAGAGTTGCAGAAACTCGACAAAGTTATACGCACCAAAGAGCCGGCCAAAAGGTTTGTGTCTTTTGTAGATGCAGCAAAGCTTAGTACAGCAGATCCTGGGAAAAGAAAACTCCGCCATGATTTTCTGTGGGATAACGTTCTGTCAAAGATATAGTAGCAAACTTATATTAGAATGTTATTGGAGTTCTTCATTTATGCCTAGAGTGAGCATCCAACATTGCCTGCGGAACTTCACTCAAAGTGTAGACGACGCTCTAAATCTCCTTGATGAATCTCAGAATTACACACTAATAAGAAGAGATGGCAGTCACGTGTCTATTGGAATTAGAAGAGTGGAAGTATTTGCAGGTGTTGCACTCTTTAGAATTTATATGGCGTGGGAAGATTTCTTGGAGAATGTCTTTTTGCGATACATGTGTGGAGCTGAGACGCCTAGCGGTTTTTCCCCGCTACTAATTGTTTCTTCTAAGCGGTCAATTAATGAAGCTATGAATGAACTACTTGGCAGGGGATTTCGATATCTCAATTGGTCATCTAATAATACTCTAACTCGAGCAAGAATTTATTTTGATCAAGGGGAGCCGTTCGAAACAACTATTAATTCTATCTCGAATCTACTTGGGGAGATTTCTGCCATCCGAAACTCATTCGCCCATAGGTCTGATTTTGCGAGAAATGAGTTTAGAAATGTCGTTCGCAACGCATTCGGTTATCTACCGAGGGGACTTAGCCCCGGAAGATTTCTTTTAACTGCAAATCCTAGTTCGGTGATAGGTGAACCTTTTATAGATTATTATGCTCAATTCTTATTGGGAGCAAGTCAAGCAATTGTTCCATAATATGTAGCGGGCCAAGCGCGCCCAGGACAGGAGGATGGGAGGAGCTATGAAAGAGGAAAGTCTGACGCCTGTTGATCGAAAGCATCTCAGGATAGCCTTTGAGCAGACCGTTATATCGTATGAAGAGGGAGGAATACCAGTCGGCGCGGTTCTCGCGAAGGGTGGTCAGGTATTGAGTTCTGGTCACAACCAACGTGTGCAACAGGGCGACCCAACAGCTCACGGCGAGATTGATTGCCTGCGAAAAGCGGGGCGCCGTGCTCGTTACGATGGTGTGACGCTCTACACTACGCTCAGCCCCTGTATGATGTGCGCTGGGGCGATTCTGCAATTTGGGATACCACGCGTGGTGGTCGGGGAAAACCAGAACTTCCCGGGGAATATCGAGTTCCTCCGATCGCGGGGCGTTGAGGTCATAATCGCTGCTGACGTTGACTGCATAGACCTCATGGCGAAGTTTATCCACGAGTGCCCGGACCTCTGGGACGAAGACATTGCAGGGAGGACCAATGTTTAGGCTCTTCTCACAATTACCCAGAACACCTGATGCCATCAAGGCGCACATCGAGGCCCTCAGTGAAGTCGTCCTTTCCGAAAAGCATAAAGATGTGTTCGACCATCTCTACTCGTGTCTGTCAATCCTTGATGCAAAGTCATCCTCTATGCTCTCCTTCAACTCGATCATCATTGCGGTATTCGCGATCTTCATGACTGGGCAACTCACTCTCACGGAGCGGGTGATTGCGAACGTCGGAATGGCTGCCATTCTTGTGTCGGCGCTTTTACTTCTCTCCGTTGTCTGGGTGCACTGGTCTCCCACCGGAGATCTGGTGGATGCGGAGCAGCATGGGAAACAGCTCCTTCAGGTTCGTAACTACCGAACTGTGAGATACCGAATCGCCTGGTACCTTGCGGTATTTTCGCTTGTGAGCCTTGCTGGATTCCTCCTCGTACGACTCTTGCCAGCATCAGGGTAGAAGGCTCGTGTTACTGGCGCGAGATTACGAGACTAACGGTGGTTTCTATTCGTGATGCCTAACAGCAGCATTACCCCACCGAAGGCTTTGTCACGGTCCTGGCTTGCGCCAGGCCTGCGCCAACTGGCTTAGCCGGCCGCCTTCGCTGGTTATGCTGAACATTATACAGCGAGTAAAAGCAATCTGATCGCCAGCCGGTAACCAACGGAAACTACCCCATACAGGCTCGGTCCCCTTCCTGCTTCCCTGTCCCGCTATCGCTGCCCTAACTTCCCCGCAATGCTGCTGGACTTGTGCCCCATATGGCCCGATCTTTCATGGCTGCTGCCGGGGGCCGTGCTGTATGCCGAGATGCACTACCGCTGGTGGCCGCTGCCCAGCCGGTATTTCAGGAAGGAGCCGGAAATCCTGGCCGACGCCCCCCGGCGGGTGGAGCCGGGCCAACCACTGCCCCTCCTCCTGCTGGTGAAGGACGCCCACCGCTATCCCATCGCCCTGGAGCGAGTAACGGTTGAGGTGGAGACTGGCCAGGGGCGGCAGGCGCTGCCGGAAATCGCCATCGGTAGCGAGATCAGCGACCACTGGTGGCACCGCAGCGTCATGCTGGAACGCCCCTTTCCCACCGGGGATGTCAGCCTGTGGGTGACCTTTCACTACAATGTCCGAGGTAAACCCCGGACCTGCACCACCCATAACCTCCGTTCCCTGAAGGTCCGGCCCCTGCGGGTGTACCTGGCCGGAGAATCCCTGCCGGGGGAAAAGGTGGTCTGGGGCGACCTGCACGTGCATACTTCATTCACCGAGGACATGCTGGAGTTCGGCGCGCCCCTGGCTGCCACCCGGCAGGCCGCCACCGCCGCCGGGCTGGGCTTCGTCTGCGCCACGGACCACTCCTATGACCTGGACGACCTCCCCGGTAACTGGCGCACCCCCGACCCCGGGCTGGCCAAATGGCGCAATTTCCAGGGAGCGGTCGCGGCCCTTAATGAGCAAGGCAACGGAGCCCTGATTGTACCCGGTGAGGAGGTGTCGGTGCGAAATGCCTCCGATCAGAATGTCCACGCCCTCGTGCTCGGCCATCCTGAATTCCTCCCTGGCTCCGGCGACGCGGGTGAACGACTGTTCAGGACGCGGTCGGAGCTGGATGTGGGAGCCCTTACTCAATGTCTCACTCCTGATAGTATCGCCATAGCTGCTCACCCCTGCTATCACTTCCCCCTCATTCAGCAACTGCTCGTGCGTCGGGGCGCGTGGAAAAGCCGGGACTTACAGCACCCCGGTGTCTGCGGCCTACAGGTGCTCAACGGTCGCCTGGACGAGGACTTCTTCAGGGGAATGGCGGAGTGGAAGGACCTCCTCTTGAAGGGGCATCGGAAGTTCATCTACGCCGGCAGCGACGCCCACGGCAACTTCAACATGAACCGGCAGATCAGGATGCTCTTCGTGAACCTGGAAGAGCGCACTACCAACGTCCTCGGGACCTGCCGGACGGGTGTCCTGGACGTTCAGCCGGGCGACGTGGCGGGCATCCTGGCGGCGCTTAAGGCCGGGCGGTGTATCATCAGTACGGGACCTTTTATCAACATGCGTCTCACTGCGGAAGGCCGGACCGCCGCCATCGGTGAGACGATCCGGGCCAGGAAAGTCGAGGTGAGCCTGGAGCTGGCAAGCACGGCGGAATTCGGTCCCCTGGCGGGCTTCCGGCTGCTCCGGGGCCTGGTGGGTCGCGGGGCGGAGGAAACACTGCACGAGATGTCCTTTGACGGCGAGCGGTACAGCGCCGAGTGGGAGAGCGCCTATGAGCTGGAGCCGGGCACCACCTATTTCCGGGCGGAGGTGGAGTCGCGGCCACCAGGCGGGACAATCACCGGCCTGGTGCTGACCAATCCCATCTGGGTGGAGAGTTTCTAGCTTGCCCGGCGTAGGCGACAGCCATAGATGGGTTTCTAGTTTCTAGTTTCAGGTTTCGAGCCGTTAGTCGTGAGCGCTCAGCGGTCTGAGCGTACTCGGCGGTGTGGTTCCTATCCAGCCCCAATCACCAGTCACCAATTACCAGTAACCAATCACCAGATCACTTCAGCAGCAGCATAAGCCCTTATTGTTTCACCTGATTATTCCTGGGGAACTTCTGTTGTAGGAATAACATTGTCCGAACGATGGATATATGTATAAACTGTCTCAAATTATTCTGGGGTAATCTATCGTGAAACGCATTGATTTCATAAAGACCACCACGGGAGGGCTTGTCGGTCTGTCCCCGCTGTTCTCCAAGAGCATTATTCAGGCCCTTGAGGACGGACCGGTCCCGGATGTCGTATGGGTCGAGAACAGCGAGCCTGCGGAATTGATTAACCACGCGGCTGAGGCCTTCGGTGGCATGGGCCACTTTATCTCTAAGGGTGACGTTGTCGTTGTCAAGCCCAACATCGGCTGGGACCGGACCCCTGAGACTGCGGCCAATACCAACCCTGACCTCGTCGCTGAGATCGTCAGGCTTTGCCTGGATGCCGGCGCCAAGAGGGTAAAAGTCTTTGATCATACTATCAACAGTCCACTCCGCTGCTACCGCAACAGCCAGATTGAAACGAAGGCTGAGAATGCGGGGGCCAAGGTTCTGCAGGTCCGCGATCACCGTTTCAAGAGCGTTACTCTACGGCAGGGAACCGTCCTGAAAAAGTGGCCCATTTACCGGGATTACCTGGAGGCGGACAAGGTGATCAACGTGCCCGTGGCGAAGCAACATTCCATGTGTTTGGTGACCCTGGGCCTGAAGAACCTGATGGGGGTCATGGGCGGTCCCCGCGGGGAGATCCATAACGGCTTTGATGCCAAGCTGGTGGATATCACTTCGGAAATACTACCTACACTGACCATCATTGACGCTTACCGTATCATGACCGGCAACGGACCCAGCGGGGGCAGTCTGTCGGATGTGGACAAGCGGCGTACCCTCATCATGAGCCCCTGCACGGTTACGGCTGACTATGTCGCAGCCTCCCTGTTCAATATAGATCCCGGTAAAATAGGGTACATCCGTGAAGCCGTAAGGCGGGGGCTGAACCGGTACGACGTACCCAGTCTGAACATGAAAAAGATCAGTCTTTAGCTACTGTGACAAAGACGAAGATAACAATGGCCCGGACCCGGCGCTGGGTTCAGGTCGGATTCCTGCTCTTTTTCGTGCTGCTTTTTCTCAGGGCGCGCTATCCTTATTCCGGCTCCCTGCCTTCGGACCTGTTCCTGCGTTTCAGCCCGTTAATTCCCCTTTTCGACTTTATCGACAATATCAGGATTTCGTTCCTGTTCTGGCCCGCGCTCATCATCATCGTCCTGACACCTTTCCTCGGGCGCTTTTTCTGCGGCTGGATCTGCCCCCTGGGAACGACCATAGACCTGACCAGCCGTGCCATTAAATCCCCTGACAACAAAAAATCGAAGCGCTGGCAGTCATGGCGTCCTGTGAAGTTTGTGCTCCTCTTCACGACCGTAGTTCTTGCCCTTTTCTCCATTCACTTGTGGGGCCTGCTTGACCCCCTCTCTATTTTCAACCGCGCCCTCACCGTAGTGGTCTATCCCCTGGCAACGCTTGTGGCGGAATCCGTTCTAATTGGGATCGGCAGGGTACCGTTCCTGGAGACGCCGGCAATGGCTGTTTATGATGGATTCAAATCACTGGTGATGCCCGAACCCCAGGCCCACCTGCCGCAGGTTTTCTGGATCGCCCTCTTTTTCGGAATTATTCTGGGCCTGGAGAAGCTGTCCCGTCGCTTCTGGTGTCGGTATGTCTGTCCCGCCGGAGCGCTCCTGGGCTTTATATCCCAGTTTCGCTTCTATGAACGGCTGGTAGACAAGTCGTGTCCCGACTGCGGCAAGTGCCCCACCGAATGCAAGATGAATGCTATCACGGAAGACAATGTCAGGGAAACCAACAAGGTGGAATGTATCGAGTGCTTCTCCTGCGCCGAGAAGTGCCCGCCAAAAATCAAGGCGATCACCTACCGCTGGCGCTGGCAGCCTTACCATACGCCGGTGGACTATTCTCGACGCCAGTTCATCCAGACCACTTTCAGCAGCATTGTCGCCCTGGGCTTGCTCAGCATCGGGATTCGCAGCAAAGATGCCCGTCACCGGATGATTCGACCGCCTGGCTCCATCCCCGAAGATGACTTTTTAGACAAATGCATACGCTGCGAGGAATGTGTGCGTATCTGTCAGTCTAACGGAGCCTGCCTGCAGCCAGACGGGATTCGCAGTAATCTGCTGGAGCTATGGACACCGGTAGCTGATATGCGCGCGGGATATTGTGAGTACGGCTGCAACCTCTGTGGGCAGGTCTGCCCCACCGAGGCCATTCTACCCTTGACACTGGAGCAGAAGCAGAAGACCTCGATGGGTCTGGCTTACTTCGATAAGGACCTCTGCATCCCCTATGCCAAGTATGAAGACTGCATTGTGTGCGAGGAGCATTGTCCCACACCTGACAAGGCCATAAAGATCGATGAAAAGGAAACGACGCTGCCCGATGGTAGCGTGAAGCTGGTCAAATATCCCTATGTGATCGCGGAGCTCTGCATCGGCTGCGGGATCTGCGAGTACAAGTGTCCCCTGCCGGGCGAGGCCGGCATCATTGTCACCGGCGAGCAGGCTCTTCGCCCTGCCAGCCCCGATGAGATTGAAATGCCTGAAGAAAGCGTTTCTATCAACGGCTGATTTTTATGGGAAGCGAAAGAATGATAGCTCGGGGTATTAACCGGGATTACCTGACGCGCGACCACCGCTATTTTTAGCCTACATGTCCGGGTGCAGCTTACTGAGTTCCGTCTCGATCAAGGTTAAGTATTGGGACAGCTGTTGACTGTCGGTTAAATCTAAAGCCCCCCAGATATAATTTCCCTTCCAGGCCAGGGTGATCTCGCCGTGGTAGGGATCGGTGAAGGTATGCGGCCGCCCCTCCTCTAGGACGTGGGAGTACTGGGTGAATTCCGCATAACTCTCAACCATCTCCAGGCAGTCCTGCCGGTCAGTGCCTTCAATGATAAACAGTCTGAAGGTCTGATCATCAAGCCGGTATTCGGCGGTGTAACCCGAGTGGAGAAAGCCATATCCCAGGAAATTCCGGGCCACGAACATCTCGGAATTTGATTGCCGGAGCTCTTCGGGGAAGCAAGCCAGTACGTCCGGCAGGCAGGTCTTGCCGCCCAAATTGCCAACCAGGGCGTGTGAAAAAGTCTCGAGGACCGCCTTGTCCGCCGGCGGATTGCCCATTCCATTGATCTTCACATAATAATCACCCACAATGAAGTTCAGGAGGGGAGCCTCGCAGTAGCCCTGGGCGCCGATGTTCAGGTAAGATCCCTCCCTGGGCCGCTCCTGGCTGTAGATGCCGAAGGCGTGGGCGGGAGTCCGGTGGCGATAGATTTCCACGAGCACCGAGGCCTGTTTCTTCCGGCGGTATTCGGCCACGTGCAGCTCCTGAAAATCATACGCCAGATAACCCACGGCCGCCCCGTTGATATACTCGTAAAGGGTCTCAGGGGCATAGACCCGCACCTCGCCCGACAGCTTCCAGCCTTCCACCCTGGGAAACAGCGCGGTCTGGCCCCTGTCGGCCAGGTTCTGCGAAGCACACCCCGACCAGAAGAATGCTCCGACGGCCCATAGGAGGGCCAGGCGGTAAAAGCGGGCGTTGACCAGACATATGATATGATACATCATTCTAACGAACCTCCCTTATCAGACAAAAAAGGAAGTTGGTACATCCTTGAGCCGGATGACATCACTAATCCGTTCGGCTACGTCGAATCCTTTGGCGCAGCTCACGGTGCAGCCCGGGCAGCCGCTGCACGGATCGGAAGACACATCCAGGGAAAGCAGCAGGTCCTGGGCGGCGCCGAGGTTGCGGTGGCCGTAGGTGTACATGTAGGCCCGCATCATGTCAGGAATGGGCAGGTTATTCGGGCACTGGCCGGTGCAGGTTTCGCATCCCAGGCAATAGAGTCCCGGGATCGATCCCTGTAGTTTGAGATCCTCCTGCTCCTCCTTGGTCAGGGCCAGGTCTTCCATGATCGACAGGTCAGTTTGCATCTGGTCGAAGGTAGTAAAGCCTGGGATGGCGGTGTGCACGTTAGTATCCTGCAGCGCCCATTTCAGGGCCGCTTTTGGATTCACGTTCACTCCTCGCCTCCTACCTCCGCCCAGAGTTTTCATGGCTACGATGCCCAGCCCCGCCTTGGCCGCTTTGGCGATGGCCTCTTTTACTACCCCGCTACCACTATCCGTGAAGTTGTAACCCGTAAGAACCACCTCGTAAACCTTGCTGTCAATGGCGGCCTGAATGACCTCCGGCTGGCGGCTATGGGTGGATACGCCTACGAAACGAGCCTTGCCGGATTTTTTCGCCGCTTGCAGGGCATTGAGAAAAGGTTCGTGAAGCGTATCGCTACGATTACTCGTACTATGGAGATAGAGAATTTCGACATGATCCAGGCCCAGCCGTTTCAGACTGAGGTCAAACCTATCGGCAAAAGCCTTTTCTGTCTCTTTGGCCGATTCCATTTTTTCATCCGGGATCTTCGTGGCGATTACGAAGGAGTCTCTGGGCCGCCCTTTGAGAACTCCGCCGATCACCTCTTCATTTCGGCCTCGCATGTAACCGTGGGCCGTGTCCAGGTGAATTATGCCGTTGTCCAGCGCTGCGGCTATCAGGGCAGGGTTGTCGGAATTCATGACGCCCATACTAATAATCGGCAGTTTCAGCCCGGTTTTGCCCAGCGTCCGGTAGATCACCTTTCTCTTGGCTTGCTGCAGCGAGGGTTCTGTGTGATGAAGGCTGGCGCGGGCTGATCCGACAAAGGCGATTCCCGCTGCTCCCGCGAATGATTTTTTAATGAAACCCTTGCGATCTACTGCTTTGGCTGCTTTCACGATTCTCTCCTTTATACAGTTTTTCAGTACCGGGCTAATGAACCCGGAATGGTCTTGTTAAGTCTTCCAGTAAGGTTTCAAGTCTACAAAAAATCTGGCCCGCTATCAAGGATTGTCAGCCAGTGGGGAGTTCTCCCGTAATAATAAAGGTGGAAGTCCTATCTATTTGCGGCCCATCGGAAGCGTTCAATAAGATATGATTGCACTGCGAAAATTTATCTGTGCCTGAGCTGTATATGGATATCAACTTATACCCTTTAAAAACAGGGCCGATATGACGTGGAACAATCATTAATATTGTATCCTTAATTTATGATAGCGATGTGCGAGGTAACGGCAGCTGTTAATCTGGAGGTTTGATGCGCTTAGCTGGTGTATTGAAAATTACGATTCGGAGCTGTTTGACTGCGTTCCTGACCAGTCTCCTGCTCGTCCGTTGCGGCTACACGCCGCCGGTTATCGGCAAGGAGGATGTATTGGTCATCCTGGCATCCGAGGAGGACCGTCCCCTGCTGGAACCGTTGTTGGAGGATATTTTCGGCCGCACCATGGCCACGCCGGCGCCGGAACCGTACTTCAAGATCAGGTGGGCCTCACCGGCCGAGTTCGAGACCTTCCGGCGCTACAAAAGCCTGGTGGTTGCGTCGCTGTCTAACCCGGCCGATTCCACCGGGGATGTCCTTATCCGGAAGATACTTGGTGAGGAGCGGGTGGCAGAGGCCATGCAAGGTGGGAACCCCATTTATGTCACCAGTGACCTCCTGGCCCGTGGGCAGATTTTCATGGGGCTCTCAGCCTTAGACGCTATCCACGCCCAGAAAGAGCTGTCGCGCCTGCGCAGCTGGATATTCGACCAGTTCGAGCAGCAGCTGCGCATTCGGCAATACCAGGCTATGTACCGGCGCCGGGTGCAGAAGAAGCTGGCACAAGAGTTCGAGGAAAAATACGGATGGCGGCTGCGCATCCAACACGACTATATTCCCATCAAGGAGTTGCCGGATGAGAACTTCGTCTGGCTGGGCCGGGGTTATCCCTATCGCTGGCTGGCGAT
>JABUBL010000795.1_pt1 | contig 10071 bp, 19 predicted proteins | sample 7240371 | NCBI WGS metagenome assembly JABUBL01 (sample SAMN07256343, study PRJNA390944) | subsurface metagenome | isolation source: Methane hydrate marine sediment | place: Pacific Ocean: Eastern North Pacific, ODP site 1244 | collected 2002 | reverse complement strand
TATATCCTGAATAGAGGGCAGGCCGTCCTGCCACTGGAAACCGTGGTAGCGGCTGCCGTCATATTCCATAACTAATAAAATCTTGGTGGTATCGGCCAAGCTTAAAACCTCCTCACTCGACCAGCTCGAGCTGCACCATCGGCGCCCCATCGCCCAACCGGGGACCCAGTTTGGTGATACGGGTATATCCGCCAGGGCGCTCGGCGTACCTCGGGGCAAGATTGGTGAACACCTTATCCGCCACCTTCTCATCCAGGATAAAGGAGAGTGCCTGACGGCGGGAGTGGAGTCCCCCCTGCTTACCCAGGGTAATCATCCGCTCCGCCAAGCCGCGCACTTCCTTAGCCTTAGCCTCGGTGGTGGTAATCTTCTCATGGTTTAAAAGGTCGGTTACCAGGTTGCGATAGAGCGACCTGCGGTGGGCTGAAGACCGACCTAGTTTTCTACCGGCTACCTTATGCCTCATATCGCTTATTCCCCCTCCTCACTCTCGCCCTCTTCAACCGTGGGAACCAGAGACAGCCCCAGTGACGCCAGGCGTTCCTCTACCTCCTGCCTGGACTTCTGCCCGAAATTATGCAGGGCAAGCAGTCCCTTCTCGCCTCGGCTTATCAGCTCGCCTACGGTGGCGATGCCGCCGCGCCTCAGGCAGTTCATGGTGCGCACGGAAAGGTCAAGCTGCTCTACCGGCATATCGTATTTTTCCTCGCTGATGGAGGCGCGAATAAGCTCCTTCTCCACCTCCAGGCGGGAAATCTTGGCGTAATCGATAAAGGGCATTAGCTGGTCCACCATAATCTGGGCGCCGTGGCTGATGGCCTCCACCGGGGTTATGGTGCCGTCTGTCCAGACCTCCAGGTCCAGCCGCTCCCGCCGCATCTCCCGACTAACATGGACGGGTTCAACATTAAAGTTGGCCTTGCGTACCGGGGTGAAGACGGCGTCCACCGGAATCGCCCCCACCGGCAGGTTGTCGCCGGACTCAGCCTCCCGATAGCCCTCGCCCAGTTCAACATCAAGCTCCACGTAGAGCTTGGCCTCGGGCGAATCCAGGGTAGCCAGATAAAGCTCGGGGTTGGCAATCTCAAAGTCGGTGGAAGAGGCAATGTCAGCGGCGGTAACCCGCCCCTCCCCTTCCACCGCCAGTACTAACTTGCCCGGCTGCTCGGAAAGGGACTTTAAGCGGAGCGCCTTAATGTTGAGCAGAAACTCGGTGACGTCTTCCTTGACAAAGGGTATGGTGGAAAATTCATGCTGAATTCCCTCAATCTTAACCCTGGTCACCGCCGCTCCGGGAAGGTAGCCCAGGAGCACCCGCCGCAGGGCATTGCCCAGGGTAACACCGAAGCCCTTTTCCAACGGCTCGACGTGGAAACGGCCGAAGTTATCCTGGCTGTCCACACACTCTATAGTGGCTTTTGCCAAACGAGACAAGACGCTACCTCCCTATGATTTGACTTATCGTGAATAGAACTCAACTATACTCTGCCCCTGGAATTTAGCCTCGATGTCCTCAGGAGTAGGCATAGATAAAACCCGGCCGACCAGCTTGTCCCCATCCAGGCTCAACCAGTTGGGGATGACCTTGCTATCAATACTTGCCGCCATTTGCTGGTAATAGCCGCTCTTTAGGCTCCGTTCCTTCCAGCCGATGACATCGCCTTCTTTGACTAGGCAGGAGGGTATATCGTTTTTGCGCCCGTTAATCATAAAATGCCCGTGCTGGACCAGCTGACGGGCCTGGGCGCGGGAATCGGCGAAGCCCAAACGATAGACAACATTATCCAGCCGTCTCTCCAGCAGCACCAGCAGGTTTTCCCCGGTGATGCCTATCTGCCTCTCCGCCTCCCCGAAAAGGCGGCGGAACTGCCTTTCTAAGATTCCATAGCTATAGCGGGCTTTCTGCTTCTCCCGAAGCTGCTGCCCCCGGTCGGAGAGCCGCCGCCGCCGCAGGGGCTGATGCCCCGGTGGCTTGGCCCGCCTCTCCAGGGCGCACTTGGGGGTAAAGCAGCGACCGCCTTTAAGCATTAATTTCTCGCCGCTACGCCGACATAGGCGACAAACCGCTGACGCGTATCTTGCCATCTTCTACACCCGCCTCCTCTTACGCGGCCGACAGCCGTTATGCGGAATCGGCGTTACATCCCTGATACTGGTTATGGTAAGCCCCGAAGCCTGGAGGGAACGAATCGCCGCCTCACGCCCGCTGCCCGGCCCCCTAACATAGACCTCCACCTGGCGCAGGCCGTGTTCCATGCCCTTCCGCACCGCGTCGCGGGCGGCCAGCTGCGCCGCATAGGGCGTGCCTTTGCGTGAACCCTTAAAGCGGGCGCTGCCCGAGCTTCCCCAGGCGATAACATTCCCCTCGGGGTCGGTAAGGGTAACGATGGTATTATTAAAGGTGGACTGGATATAAGCCCTCCCTGCCGGGATGGACTTACGTTCCCGCCTTCTTGATTTAGCTCGCTTCTTCTGTGCCATTCTACCTCTCCCTTGATTATAACCGAGTTATAACCGGATTACCTCTTGGTCATGCCTCGACGCTGGCCCCTGCCGGCGACCGTCTTGCGGGAACCGCGCTTGGCACGGGCATTGGTTCGGGTGCGCTGCCCCCTCACCGGCAGGCCGCGGCGGTGCCGGGCGCCTCGATAGCTGCCAATCTCAATGAGGCGCTTGATATTGAGGTCAACCTCTTTCCTCAGCTCCCCCTCAACATTATGCTCGCGGTCAATAATCTCGCGCAGACGATTGACCTCTTCTTCCGCCAGGTCGCTCACCTTAGTATAAGGGTCAACCTTGGCCTGGGCCAGAATCTTATGGCTTAAAGAAGAACCAATGCCATAGATATACTGCAGCGAGAACAAGACCTGCTTGTTTTTCGGTATATCTACCCCAGCTATACGCGCCATCTACACGCCTCCTCGCTTCAAGAGTGGTTATCCCTGCCTCTGCTTATGCTTGGGGTTGGAACAGATGACCCTGACCACCCCACGCCGCTTCACTATCTTGCACTTGTCACATATAACTTTAACTGATGCTCTTACTTTCATAACTAGTCTCCCGTACTACTTAAACCGATAGGTAATCCGGCCACGGTTCAGGTCATAAGGGGAAAGCTCGACGAGGACCTTGTCCCCGGGCAGGATCCTGATATAATGCAATCTTATTTTGCCCGAGATGTGGGCCAGCACTTTATGGCCGTCGGGCAGCTCGACCCGAAACATGGCGTTAGGTAAGGGCTCGACTACCGTCCCTTCGACCTCAATAGCCTCCTTCTTAGGCATAAACTCCTTCTCTGGCGGTAAGCACCTCGGCTTCCTCGCCAACAATGGCAATGGTATGTTCAAAGTGGGCGGAAAGGCTGCCATCAGCGGTCAGCACCGTCCAATGGTCGTCGCCGACCCGGGTGCGCCAGCCGCCCGCATTTACCATCGGCTCCAGGGCAATCGTCATGCCCTTCTTTAACACCGGCCCCGTCCCCGCCGGACCAAAGTTGGGTACCTGCGGCTCCTCATGCATCTCGCGCCCGATACCATGGCCGGTATACTCACGCACTACCGAGTAACCCTTCACCTCGGCATAGCCCTGGATAGCCGCCGAAATATCGCCCAACCTAGCCCCGGAATGGGCGGCGGCGATACCCGCTTTCAGGGCACCTTCAGTAGTCTCCATAAGCTCTTTAGCCTTCAAGTCTATTTCTCCCACGCCTACAGTAACGGCGCCGTCGCCGTGAAAACCCATATAAATTGCTCCCAGGTCCAGGGATACTATATCACCTTCTTGCAAAATTCGCTCGCCGGGTATGCCATGCACTACCTCGTCATTTACCGAGACGCAGAGATTGGCCGGGAACCCCCGGTATCCCTTAAACGAGGGTTTAGCCCCCAGCTTTTCAACCGCCTCAGCGGCAATTAAATCCAGTTCTTTTGTTTTCATACCTGGTTTCACCCTTCGGCTCAAGGTGTCCAGCACCGTGCCGACAATCCTCCCCGCCTGGCGCATCAGAGCAATCTCTCGCTCCGATTTAATAATTATACTCATTTAACTATAAACGTTCTCCACCCAGGGCGGCAACTATTCTATTCCCCACCACCTCCACACCCCCCTCGCCAGCTACCTCCAGCAGCTTGCCGGCCCGGCGGTAATAGTCGATAAGCGGAGCGGTCTCATCCGAGTAGACCTCCAACCGCTTCTTGATGCTCGCCTCGGTATCGTCGGGGCGCTGGTAGAGCTCGCCGCCGCACCTGTCGCACCGCCCCTCCACCCGGGGAGGGGAATCGCTCATATGGCATGGCGCCTGGCACTGTCGGCAGACCCGACGCCCGCTCAGACGTTCTAAAAGCTCCTTCTCCGATACCTTAATGTACACCGCCTTATCTATGGCCTTGCCCTGACGAGCCAGGGCTTCACCCAGAGCTTCTGCCTGCTTCAGATTGCGGGGGAAGCCGTCGAAGACCGCCCCTCCCCCACTATCCGGAGCCGAAATCCGCTCCAGAACCATATCTATCGTTATCTGGTCGGGAACCAGCACCCCTTTCTCCATATAGGACTTCGCCTTCAACCCCAGCTCGGTTCCCCGCTCCAGCGCCTGCCGAAACAGGTCGCCGGTAGCGATATGTGCCAGCTTTAACTTCCGCGCCACACTGGCGGCTTGTGTTCCCTTGCCTGCGCCGGGAGCTCCCAAAAAGACAATATACACCATGCACCCTATTTAATGAAGCCCTCATAGCGCCGCATCACCAGTTGCGCTTCCATCTGCTTCATGGTATCCAGAATCACGCCGACAACGATAAGCATACCCATACTGGATAGCTGTATCACCTGAACGTCGGTGATCTCGCGAGCGAGAAAGGGTATCACCGCAACTGCACCCAGGAACAGAGCCCCACCCCAGGTAATACGCTTTATCACCCCGTCCAGATATTCTTTAGTATGCGGTCCCGGTCTAATCCCAGGGACAAATCCCCCCTGCCGCTGCAGTGTGCCTGGCAAATCCTGCTGCTCAAAAATGACCATGGTATAAAAGAAGGCAAAGCCGACGGCGAGCAGGAAATACAGCCCCCAGTAGAATAAGCCCAGTGGTAGCGCCGCGTTGGGATTAAACAGGTCGACGATAAAGTTGGCGAAGTTAGGGTCGGCTCCCACCGGGCTGGCGAAGTAGCTGGCAACCACGCCGGGGAAGATAACCAGCGACATGGCGAAGATAAGGGGTATCATGCCGGCGGTGTTTACCCGCAGCGGTATATGCGTAGAGCCCGCCTGCCGGTACATACGCCCGCCGCGAAACACGCTCCGGGAATACTGGACGGGGACGCGGCGGTGGGCTTCGATAAAATAGACGATAAAAACGGTGGTGGCTAGGGCGATGATAATATAGAATACCAAGCCCCAGGGGAAGCCGGTTGTTGCCGTCAGAAAACCACTACTAATCATTTCCGGCAAGCCGGCGACAATGCCGGCAAAAATGATTATGGATATCCCATTGCCGATTCCGTGTTCGGTAATACGCTCGCCGAGCCAGACCAGGAACATGGTGCCGGCTATCAGCGACATCACCATGGCCATCATGGGCAGGATGGCGGCGCTGCCGACAACGCCCTCGTGCTGTAGGTAAACCAGCTGCCCGTATCCGGAAAGACCGGCCAGGGGAACGGTCAGCCAGTGGGTAATACGGTTAATCCTGTTTCGGCCCGACTCCCCTTCCTGAGAGATAGCCCTCAGCTTGGGGATGATGGGCACCAGCAGCGTCATAACAATGGAGGCCGTGATATAGGGGTAAACCCCCATCGCCGCCACGCTTAAGCGCCTCATGGCGCCGCCGCTGAACATATCGAGCATGCCCAGCAAGGCATTCTGGTCGAACAGCTCTTTCAGGGCGTCGAGGTCTACCCCGGGCAGAGGCACGTGAGCCACGAAGCGGAAGATTATCAGGATGCCGATGGTAATGAGAATCTTCCGCCTCAAATCGGGCAGACTGAAGGCGTCAATCATGGCCTGCAGCAGTCGCGGTCTACTACTTTGCTTCTGGGCCACTGCCCACCTCCTCCGCTTTACCGCCGGCGGCCTCTATCTTGGCTTTAGCCGCCGCCGAAAACTTGTTGGCCTTCACCACCAGGGCGTGCTTAAGCTCGCCGCCGGCCAGAATCTTAATCGGGTGCCGTAGCGACTTTACTATCCCCGCGGCGACCAGCTTCTCCGGCGTCACCTCGCTGTCCGGCTCGAAGACGCTGAGCTTATCCAGCCTGACCAGGCTGTACTCCGTCTTGAAGGGATTAGTGAACCCGCGCTTGCGCGGCAGGCGCTGGATTAAGGGCAACTGCCCCCCCTCAAAGCCAGGGCGCATTTTATAGCCGGCGCGGGATTTCTGTCCTTTAGAGCCCCGCCCCGAATAGGTGCCTCTGCCGCTGCCATCCCCCCGGCCCACTCTCTTCCTGTCTCGCTTGGAGCCGGGAGAAGGGGAAAGTTTATCCTGTAACATCAGTTTTCTTCCTCCACCCTGATCAGGTGCCTCACTTTATCGAGCATACCGCGGACTGAGGAGTTGTCATTATGCAAAACGCTCTTATTTAAGCGGTTAAGCCCCAGAGCCTTTAATGTTTTCTTCTGGTCCTGGGCATAGCCGATGCCGCTCTTAATCAGGGTTACCCTCAGCTTAGCCACCGACGACCTCCCTCTTTTCCTCTCCGGCCTCAACACCGGCATGCCGTCGGGCGAGTTCCTCTTCGGGAATTTTAAGCCGGCTGAGGCCAAGTATAGCTGCCTTAGCCGTGTTAATGCGATTGGGACTGCCCAAGGACTTGGCCAGAATATCCTTGATGCCGGCCGCTTCCACCACCGCCCGGATGCTGCCCCCGGCAATGATACCCGTGCCCGGGGCGGCGGGCTTTAGCAAGACCTTGGCGGCGCTGAACTTAACCGTTATCTCGTAAGGGATAGTGGTGCCGGCCAAGGGCACCTTGAGCAGGTTCTTGCGGGCGATAGAGTTCGCCTTGTTGATGGCTTCGGGCACGGTGTTAGCCTTGCCCACGCCGATGCCCACGTGGCCATTACCGTCGCCGGTCACCGCCAGGGCGCTGAAGCTGAGGCGCTTGCCCCCCTTCACCACTTTGGTCACGCGGTTGATATAGATCAGCTTATCGGTCAGCGTCAGTTCCATCGGGTCTATCCTGCTTATAGGTCCTTTCACTTTAGCTAAAACTACCCCCTAAAACTTGAGTCCGGCCTGCCGGGCCGCCTCAGCCAGGGCTTTAACCCGGCCGTGATATTTGTATCCGCCACGGTCGAAAACGACCTGTTTTATACCTTTATCCAGAGCGCGCTTAGCCACCAGGGCACCGACCAGCTCGGCCTTAGCCGACTTGGCTTTACCGTTCACCCCGGGCTTTATTTCCTGGTCCAGGGTCGAAGCGGTCACCAGCGTATGCCCCTGCTCGTCATCGATAACCTGGGCGTAAATATGGTTCAGGCTGCGAAAAACGCAGAGCCTGGGGCTATCAGTGGTGCCCTTCAGCTTAGCCCTGACCCGGGCGTGCCTTCTTTTACGTGCTGCCCTTACTCCGCCTTTAACCATTATATCTTCTGACCTATAGCCTTACCCGCCTTGCCCGCCTTAAGGCGGACAATCTCGCCGGTATATCTAATGCCCTTGCCCTTATAAGGGTCGGGCGGGCGGATGGCGCGAATCTCGGCGGCCATCTCGCCGACAACTTCTTTATCGATGCCGCTGACCTTGATGTGATTGCCCCCCTCCACATCCAGCGTCAGGCCGGTTAAGGGGGTTACCTCCACCGTGTGGGAATAGCCGATGCGAAGCGTCAGGTTATCCCCGGTCTTTTCCGCCCGGTAGCCCACCCCGACGATATCGAGGTGCTTCTCAAAGCCATCGGTTACGCCCTGCACCATGTTAGCCAGCAGGCTGCGCGTCAGCCCGTGCAGGGAGCGGTGCTCTTTGCTGTCGCTGGGTCTGGATACCGTGAGCACATTATTCTTCAGTTTAATATTCATATCGGGGTTAAAGCGGCGGCTAAGCTCCCCCTTGGGGCCGCTCACCTTGACCATGTCTTTTTCGATGCTCACCGTGACCGTATCGGGCACGTCTATCGGCATCAGCCCTACTCTAGACATTGATAGCACCCCTGATTTCTACCATACGTGGCATAGCAGTTCACCGCCGATTCTTTTGTGCCAGGCTTGCTGCCCGGTCATCACGCCCTGGGAGGTAGAGATAATAGCGATACCCAGGCCGCCGTGAACACGGGCAATCTCGTCCCGTCCCACATAAACCCTCAAGCCGGGCTTGCTCACCCGCTCCAGTCCGGAAAGGATGGGCTCGTTCTTATCATCGTACCTGAGGTGGATTCGTATGGTCCGTTGCGGCTTGCTCTTCAACACCTCGTAGTCGGCGATAAAGCCCTCCTTCTTGAGGATGCGGGCGATAGCCAGCTTCATTCTTGAAGTCGGCACCAGCACGGAATCATGCCGCGCCATAATGGCGTTGCGTAACCTGGTCAACATATCGGCTATTGGGTCAGAGATAGTCATATCCGCTTCACCAGCTTGATTTTCTTACTCCGGGAATCTGCCCGGCCAGAGCTAACTTTCTAAAACAAATTCGGCATAAGCCAAACTTGCGCATATAGGCTCTAGGTCGCCCGCAGAGCAGACAGCGGTTAGGCTGCTGCACCTTGTATTTGGGCGCTCGCTTTGATTTTTCGACTTTTGACTTCTTCGCCATTCCTACTCCGTTTTAGTCCCGTTCAAAGGGCATGCCTAACAACTCCAGCAGTTGCCTGCCTTCGTCGTCGCTCTTAGCCGTGGTGCCGATAGACACCTCCAGCCCCCGTACCTTTTCTATCTTATCGTAATCGATTTCGGGGAAGACGACCTGCTCTTTTATCCCCAGGGTATAGTTTCCCCTCCCGTCGAAGGAATCGCGGGAAACCCCGTAAAACTCACGCGTTCGGGGCAGGGTGACATTTACCAGCTTATCAAAAAAGTGATACATGCGCTCCCCGCGCAGGGTCACCTTCATCCCGATGGTCATTCCCTCTCTCAGCTTGAAGGCGGCGATGGACTTCTTGGAGCGGATGGTAATCGGGTGTTGCCCCGTAATAGCCGATAAATCCTTCTCCGCCGACTCCAGCGCCTTGGCGTCCTGTATCGCCTCGCCCAGGCCGATATTAAGCACCACCTTCTCCAAGCGCGGTACCCGCATCACGTTCTTATAACCGAAACTCTTCATTAGTTCAGGCACGACCTCGGTCTTGTATTTTTCTTTAAGCGCCGACATCTAATCAACCACCTCCCCGCAGGACCGGCAAAAGCGGACCTTACGGCCATCGGCTAAAAAGCGCGCCCCGACCCGGGCCGGCTTGTTGCACTTACCACATATCAGCATAACGTTCGAGATGTGAATCGGCGCCTCGCGCTCGATTATACCCGCCTGCCTGACGGCCCCCCGGGCCCGGCTATGCTTCTTGATAAAGTTGATACCCTCTACCAGCAGCCGTTCCTTCTTGGGGTAGGCAAAGCGCACTCGGCCCCTTTTCCCCCTGTCCTTACCGGCGATAACCAGCACGGTATCGTTCTTTCTGATATTCATTATGCCTCTAGAGGACCTCGGGCGCCAGCGAGATAATCTTGGTGAAATCCTTATCTCTCAGCTCCCTGGCTACCGGTCCGAATATCCTCGTCCCTTTCGGGTTGTTTTTATCGGTTAGAATGACGGCAGCGTTCTCGTCGAACCTGACGTAAGAGCCGTCAGAGCGCCGACAGGGCTGGGCACAGCGAACAATCACCGCCCTAACCACCTCCCCCTTCTTGACCACCCCTCTCGGCGTCGCCTTCTTTACCGAGGCCACGATAACATCGCCCACGCGGGCGTATTTCCGCCTGGTGCCACCCAGGACGGTGATGCACATAATCTCCTTGGCACCAGTGTTATCAGCCGCTTTCATTCTGGTATAGGATTGAATCATAGCAGTCTACGCCGAGCTCTCTTCCTCGGCTTCTTCCTTAACTTCTTCTTTGGTTTCTTCTTTAGCTTCTTCTTTTTTAGCCTTTTCCTTCGCT
>JABUBL010000794.1_pt1 | contig 10074 bp, 8 predicted proteins | sample 7240371 | NCBI WGS metagenome assembly JABUBL01 (sample SAMN07256343, study PRJNA390944) | subsurface metagenome | isolation source: Methane hydrate marine sediment | place: Pacific Ocean: Eastern North Pacific, ODP site 1244 | collected 2002 | reverse complement strand
ATGGTTTTTCCCTGGCTAAACACATACCCCGATGTCTCGGGAGAGATAACGGCGTAGAATCGCCGGTCCCCGGTTGGTTCCGATACATCGGGAGACAGCGTATTTTTCAAAATCCCCCTAAAACCTGCGGAAAACTGAAGGAGATGTTGACTACCCAAGATGTCTTTGAATTTTGCTCAAAAAGCGTGAATTTTTATGAATTTTTGCGAATTTTTGCGAAAAAATGCAAAAAAGTGCGCATTTTTGGGACCGACCTCAAATCCACCTAACGCCTTTTAAAAAAAGGGCTTATAAAAATTTCCCTCCAAAGCCTTGAAGACTAAATGCCGTTTTTTGCTGCGAGACGATACGTTATCCGCTAAACTCTATAAGCTAAATTGATTGACCTGTTTTGGTTTTGATGGTACTCTATCGCCGGCGTAATTAGGGGAGCTGAATCGTGGAATTATCTTGGCTAATGAGGTTGAGAATCGCTGCTGCGGTTGCCACAGGTGTGGTTTTGATTGGTATTTTGGCCTGGCCGCTGGCGGCGTCATCTGGGCCGTTCGGCACTGTGCGTGCTGGCGCCATAAGTTTCGGCGGCGCAGTAATTTTGGTAATCTTGGCGCTTTTGGCTGGCCTTATTGCCTATTTTCTTTCCTGGCCGTACGGCCGAGAAATCGGCATTTTGGCGGCCCCGTCCGGCTTAGCCATCTGGGCTGTACGCTCCGGTAATATGACTGCTCTAATGCAGCTAAATCCAACCGCTGCACAGCGTCAGGCACTTCTTACAACGCTTAAATGGGAACCGATTTTCTGGCTGGTTATTGTCGCTGCCGGATTTGCCGGTGTGCTATTAGGGCAAAAAATCCAGTCTAACCTCAAGCCGGACGAGACGCAGGAAAAATCTAACTCTCAGCCAGGTAAATACTTAAACGCAATAATTGCCCTGGTCGGCTCAGGTTTAATAGCTCAGTTTTGTCTCAAAATATTTGCCCAGGACGTTAGAATATTCGACAACAGATTAGTTTCAGTTATGGCCCAGCCGACTGTCGGACAGATCGTTTTTGCTGTGTTAGTCTCGTTCGGGCTCGCTGCTTTCGTGGTCAAGAGATTTCTCCATGCCAGCTATATCTGGCCCACAATCGCCAGTGCCTTGGTAACCGCTTTTGCCATAAGCATTTACGTCAAACAAGATGTGCTGCAGTATCTTGTTCAAAACTGGCCCGCAGCCTTTTTCTCTAATACGGTTATTTCCATATTGCCTGTGCAGATGGTGGCTTTCGGCACATTAGGTTCGATTATTGGCTACTGGATGGCTGTCCGCTATGATTATTGGCGAAAACATGGAATGAAATAACAAAGTCCGCTGCATCTGGCAAATTTAGTACATCTTTTTTTTCAAGCCTTCTCTTTTACGTAAGTGTATATATTTCAAGCGGTTACACGTACATAATCTTATAATCTATTTTCGTTGGTCCGACAAAAGTAAAATTGGTTGTTTTCGGGCTCGAAATTAGCCGAAAATATAGTTGTGTTTAAGGTTTGGGTTATATGCTGTTTTTGGACTAATGTAGTTATGGAATAATAGTATATAAAAGCGTTTGACGAGCATTTGGATGAACAGTTGACCGGAATTTTTCGTAACATGTTATATATAGTAAGACCAGCCGACAAAAGGAGTTAGTAATGTTGGTTCTAAGCAGACAAAGAGATGAATCGATTATGATTGGCGATGATGTAGAGATTATCATCGTCGATGTCCGCGGTGATAAGGTCCGTTTGGGTATAACGGCCCCGAAGAATATACCTGTTCATCGCAGAGAAATATACGACGCGATTCAACGCGAAAAAAAAGAGTCTCAGAAGCAGCAGGAGAAGGAGCCCCAGACGCAGCGCGGCAAGGAGCTCTAAGAGCAGCAATAAATAAGCGAGACAACCCTCAAGACTTTTTCGCTAACATTCGCACGCCGCCCTGTTTGTACCAATTTTTCCCCATTATCCAGCCCTTTTAGGGTGCATTTCAGTATTTTCTTCTCAAGCGTTTCACCGAAGCCATGTAGCAAGAAGATAACTGGTCATTGTCTCTGGCTGACTTGCTGCTCCGGTTTTTTTGGTGTTCTCAGGTTCGGCGGCTGTATTCTTTGTTTTGATTTGCCTTCTCACATCGGCCGGATTATTCGCGATGTACTTTAACGTCGAGGTACCTAACGCCCCATTCCAGGGCCTCTTGGTGGGAGGCGAAGAAGACGTCGAGCCGGTCTCCCTGGATGGCACCACCCCTGTCGAGAACTTTTACGGGCTGTCCGTCATTATAGCGGGGGATGATCATTTTAGTTCTGAAGGAGTATCGTTTGTCGGCCGCCACGAAGACGTCTCCTGGTTGTATTTTGTGCCCGCAGGCGGTCACGCCGTCAGAATATTGGCCGCAGCATTTTGGGCACGGGCAATAGGCGGTTACACGCATTTGCGCGGTTTGCCATTCGCTGGACTGTTCCGGGGTCCCCAAACGTCCTATATCGCGTTTGGGGTCCGGCTCGGAATTGTCGGCCGGGTTGTCCGTAGTGCTGCTTGGCCGGCGTGGTTTGGACTCAGCCTTTATTCCGGATTCGCTCAGGGCCGATTGCGTGACGGTCTCTGGCTCGGTTACAGTAGTGCTGAGCAAGGTTATCGGGCTGTCGGCCTGTATGTAAGCTGCGCCGACAATACAGCTCAGGACGCAAACGGCAGCTATCAGGTTTAGAAAAACACCGCCAAAACCTTTAACCGTCGCTTTTTCCACTGAATACCCTCCTCACAATCGGGTCATTTGGATTCGCAGAAGTCCGGATTTCTCAGTGTTTCAGTTAGGCCCCCCCATCGGTGATTGTTCACAGCATTATACCGTAAAGGCCGCTTCATTTCAAGCAATCAGTCGCAGAACGGCGTTTGAGAAGCCAATTGTGGGCGTTTGGCCAAGAGCGGGGAGGTTTTATAGGTCCAGAGCGGGAAGTTTTTTGCCGGTGTAGAGTTATCAGGCGCAGTAAAAAAGGCCGCAAGTCCCGATTCGGTCGGGACCCACGGCCTTTTAAACGAGCCGGTTAGTTTTGCGAGCACCCCTTCGTGTTTCTACTTTGCTCTGAGGTGCCCTAATCCGCCGGTGACCATATCATCTTCGTAGGCGAAGTCGTTTCCGCCCATATCAACACCGAGCCGAAGAAACGGCTATACACCACCGGCCCCGGCCATAAATTGGGTTCGGTTTCCTGAAAAACCGGCTCTTACGGTTAATGGGTAGATTACTTCGCAGTCCCGACGAAAGCAGAAGAATCGTTCGAGGCCCCAGAGGCATAAATCTCCCCCTCCCGGCACGACGAGACGAGAGCCGGTCAGAGCAGGAACAAATAAACACAGAAAGCTTGTCGACAAACAGGCTGGAATGTGCTAATTTAAACCTACGGATGCCGAACGAGCCGATCTTGACGCATCTGTTGGGAGAACCCTATGCGAGATAAGAAAGAACACCGGCATGCCGGGATACGAGATTTCACGAGTATTGAACAAACATTGGGAACATTTTATACTGGCAGTAGAAGGCTGTTTTAAACAGACTGTATGATCAACACTCGATAGAAAACCATGATTCCAAACGACAACAAAATGAGAAAGGCGATTGTGGATGAGTACAACAGGTGAATTGGTACGCAATCTAATACAAGCCTTCGTGGCTGGCGATAGTAATTCCTTCCGATCGGCCGCTGAGAAGTATGTTGCCGAGGAACGCCGAAAGAACCATCATATTCTGGCACGCGACATTGAAAAACTGCTCTTGAACGGCGCTTCGACAACTGCTTCGACCAAGACGTTCTCTCTCATTGGCACACCTGTTACCGATCTGCCCCGAGATAAAGAACGTGGTATTGTCTTAGTCGAAGTCATGGAGCCCAAGCGGACGCTCGAATCTCTGGTTCTGGCACAGAATATCCAACACACTCTCGATACCATTATCCAAGAGAACCGAAAAGCAGATATTTTGCGATCTTATGGGCTAAGACCAGCATCCAAGATATTGTTCTGCGGTCCGCCAGGATGTGGAAAGACCGTTGCGGCGGAAGCTGTGGCCCAAGCACTTTATCTTCCTCTTGTCTTGGTTAGATTCGATGCTATTGTATCTTCATATCTTGGAGAGACCGCCGCCAATTTGCGCAAAGTCTTCGACTTCGTCCGGACTCGCCCTATGGTGGCGCTTTTCGATGAATTTGACGCTATTGGGAAAAGTCGCACCGCCGAAGAAGAGCACGGCGAACTCAAGCGTGTGGTCAATTCGTTTCTTCAAATGCTGGACGGATTTCGAGGTGAGACGCTGATTATTGCGGCAACAAACCATCAGGGCTTGCTTGATTCTGCGCTGTGGCGCCGCTTTGACGAAATCGTTTTCTTTGACAGACCTAGTTCCGAAGCTATTCGTGAAGTATTACTCCGAAACATGAAGCAGTTGGGATTGGAACAAGGAATCGATCTTGAGTCGCTTTCACGTGATCTATCAGGGATGTCTCATGCGGATGTCGAACGCGTGGCACTAGACGCAGTTAAAACATCGGTCTTAGCGGACAAGCATCCCATCGATGCTAAGACGCTGAAAGCAAGCGCATGGAATCAGAAAAGGCGTGTAACTCTCACGAATAGCATGACTTCCAAGCCCGAAACAAGAGTTTCTCAACTCCCAAAGACGAACGATAGAGAAACATCCATTGCAGAAAATAAGGAGGAATGCAATGCCTAATAGTCCTTCGGAACAAGCATACCCCCATCTTCCACTTCTGCGTGAAGAACGGAGTGCTGAAAGACGCAAGAAGCCAGGCTGGGCCGGAAATCGTCCTGCCCGTGGTGGCCGCTCGGTCTTTTCTCCTCAATTGGAATCCGCGTCACAAAGACTCATTACCGAATGCCAATCTAGACCAGCGCCATTCCGGGGTATCCAACCCCATCTTGTCTTTCGTATTCCTTATGCCGAGGGTGTAAGCGCAGAGCAATTGATTGAAAGTCTTCAAAAACATACGGGTTTGGAGATTGTAAGTGTCGAACCAGACGATGCTGTTGTTGCTTTCCGAACCGATGTTAATCTGCAAGAATTCAATAGTGCTGTTGATATCTACAAGAAAGGCCCGAGAGAAGGTATCAATCCTACAACAGGCAAACCGTATGCAACAACTGTCGCGGATTTTCTCGAATGCATTGAACCTGAAGGAATGCGTCTCTGGAGCAAGGAAGACCGAATCGGGACAAGGTTGCAGGAAGTGATCGGGTCGGCTGGCGACAGTATCGCTATGACGGAGCGTTATGTTGTCGAAGTCGAGCTCTGGCATCCTGGTGGTGCCGATCGCGCGAACAGCTTCCTTGACGAGGTCCGGCGTTTGGTTGACACGGATCGCCGTGAAGGAGAAAGAGTTCTGGATACATTCAGGGGTGTCTTTATTATACTAGTCAAAATCGCCGTGTTGGGCGATAAGCTCAATCGTCTCATCGAAATGGATGTTGTTGCCGAAGCCGATTTGCCCCCCAGACCAGATTTCGATCCTCTTCAAGCCTCCGGTGTCACGGCTCGTGATTTCCCTACGCCCCCACGCCCACTGCAAGATGGGCCTCGCCTTTGCGTTATCGATAGTGGCATCACTTCCAACCATCCCCTTTTGGCTAACAATGTGGGACACGAAGAAGCCATTCTGACTCAAGACCCTTCACCAGCCGACGCGCACGGTCATGGAACTATGGTTGCTGGTCTTGCTGTTTTCGGTGATGTTCGAGCATGCTACGAAGCCAGAACTTTTACCTCTCCCATTACACTCTTCAGCGCACGAGTGCTAAATGACCGCAACGTATTCGATGAAGAGAAACTAATTATTAACCAAATGCGTGAAGCAATTGAGGCTTTCGTTCAGCCACCCTACAATTGCCATGTTTTTAATATTTCGATCGGGAGCGGAATGCCCGTTATAGATTCGACCCGACCTCGTCAAACGCTTTGGGCTGAGGAACTGGATATTCTCGCGCGAGACTTGAAGGTCGTTCTCATCGTTTCAGCAGGGAATCATAAAGAGGCAGAAGCCGTTAATGCTCCTGATGCCGAGACCGTGCTGCAATCCTATCCCGGCTTGCTATTCAATGCTCGGACTGGCATTTGTGAACCTGCGAGTTCCGCCATAGCCGTGACGGTTGGCGCTCTTGCACAACACAATATTCCAGCTCAGGTTAGAGGTGTTGCCGCCAATGACATCGTTCGACCACTCGCCGCCGTAGATGAACCGGCTCCAATGACGCGAATAGGGCCAGGCATCAACGGTGCTATAAAGCCAGAATTGGTTCATTACGGCGGCAACCTTGTGTTTCGAGGATTTGGCAGCGGCATAAGAAGTGTTGGCCATGAGCCTGGAACAGCAGCTATGTCATTCTCACATCAACCGATGCAAGAGTTATTCTCCTATGATTGCGGAACAAGTTTTGCCGCGCCACGAATAGCTCGTCTGGCCGCTTTGGTCGAACACCGTTTACTGACTGATCTTAATGAAATCCCTTCATCAAATCTGATCCGTGCAGTGTTGACTGGAACAGCGGAAATTCCTGAAGCTGCCATAACTTGCCTTACCAACTCCAACGGTGACCATGCCCCAATCAAAGTATGCGGTTACGGTTTTCCATCAGAAAGTGACGCACTACGCTCGCGGGATCGCCGCGTAACGATGGTTTATCAAGGTTCCATTCAGATCGACTACTTCAATGTGTTCGCGGTTCCAATTCCAGATGTATTTCGTTATGCCAGGGGTATGCGCAAGATCATTGTTTCTCTTGCATACGATCCCCCCGTCAGACGCCGCAGATTGGACTACCTTGGAGTAGAGATGGACATTTTCTTAATACGAGGTAAGACTATCGATGAAATACACGAGGCCTACAGGAAGCTACAACCTAACGAAGATGCAGAAGAGGCTATCACAGGATCGGCAAGAATGCATCTTAAACCAACGGCATCTTCACGCAATGGTGGCTACAGTAGGAAAAAGAGTACACTTCAACGGTGTGAATGCGTGATGAAACGACCCGAAAGATCGGACGTAGATTATGGCAATGAATACCACCTTGTTGTCCGATGCGAGCGAAAATGGGCTCCGGCGGAAATAGAGACCCAGGACTTCGCCCTAGCAGTAACACTCTGCGCCGATGATCCGGATCTCTACAATCAGGTTGCTCTCCGAATCCGTCAACGTATCCGTGCGAGAAGATCAACCTAAAACACTGGCCACGGATTGCGACCACGGGCGGTCAGCTATTCGTCTGGCCACGGGACGGCGTCTGTGGCTTATTTTACTTGACCTTTTACTTGAAATTTGGTATAATATGTAGCTAAATATGGATTGTTCATAGTTCGTTGTTCATAGTTCGTAGTCAATAATCAATAGACAATAATCAATAGACAATAATCAATCGTCAATCCGGGGGGCCTCCTGATGGTCATCATCTCACAGAACGCAGTTAAAAACGGCTTATTTGTCATATCAGGCCGAAATACGAGACACGAGACACGAGCGACGATTAATATGCAAAACAAAGCCAATTTCCGAAAAGCCCAAATGAATGTAAACTCATTTATAACAAAGGATTACAGAAAAAACGACGCTTTCGCAGTCCAAAAAAACAAACCCAATTCAAACCCAATCAAAGCCAATTTAAAAAGAGCCAAAATGGACGTAAACATCTATTACACAGAGGTATATGAAAATATATTGAGCATTCGCCAGTCAATGAAAACAAAGCCAAACAAAGCCAATTTCAAACGCGACGATGGTTTTTCTCCGCAAGGAGTCCCTAGGACTGCTTATTACACAAGAGATTGCCACGGCGCGGAGTTTACCCTGAGCGCAGCCGAAGGGGGCCTCGCAATCACCGCAAGGAATATGAAGTATCGAATAATGAAAGAGAATTGAAGTGGAAAGGTATGAGATGGGGCGTATAGCAGGTCGCGGGTGGATTTTCGTATTGTCCCGGTGTGCGGGGAGACAACGAATCAGCTACTGTCGCGGGTTCATTACTATCACAGCCACATCGGTTAGTGTCTTTATGTCGCAGGCAGGTTTGACCGTTATGTCCCAGAGCAACGGATTTTCGTCATTACTTTTGCATTGGGCCACTGTCCCTGCAATCACAGGGGTACTCAGGAATCCGGGCTTTTTCTGGGCGTAAACAACGTCGCCGGTTCTGATTTTGTACTTCGTCGAGACCAGCCGGACGTTGGCGGAATTGTTGCCGTTGCCCTGCATTATTCTGTCCATGTTTAATTTTGCTATCTTTACCCCTATTCTGGATGTCGGGTCGGTAATCAACTTGACCAGGGCTGTGCGGGAGGCCACGTCGGATATGGTTCCGATGATACTGTTGTCGACCAAAACGAATTGGTCCTTGGCCAGGTCATCTTCTTGGCCGCGGTTGATAATAAGCTCGCTGCGTGACTTGTCGATAGAGGCTGTAATGACATCTGCTAACACAAAATTCACGCCCTTCCAAACGGGTCTATCTTGCAGCCCCGATAGTTTTTCAACCTTTTGACGTTCTTGATTCAACCATTCTGTGACGTTGGCAAGATGGTTATGGAGCTTGTCGTATTTTCTGCGGCTAACGACGTTTGTGGGCGAGCGGCGTGCCGAAGCCGTCAATCGGGATGCGGAAAGCGAAATGTTTCTGCCGATACTTAAAGGCCAGCGAAAAATGCGGACAAAGGCGAACTGGAATTTATTTGTCAGATTTTTTGGTGCAAAGAGAAAAATAAGCCCGGCTAACATAAACCAGGTAAATAACATTTGTCTGAGGACTTTGATCCGCTTCTTCTTCGCCATAATCGTGGGAGCTAAAAACTTAAAGCGAAAAGCGTAAAAGTTTTGAATTTTAAATTATGGTTTTTAGTTTTTAGCTTTTAATTTTTAGCTATCTTTTTATTCCCATCCATGCTCGCTATGGTCCATTGTATCCTTCCATAACTCCAGATTTTCCAGATAGACGCTGGTACCGCGAGCTACCGAGCTGAGAGGGTCGTCGACTCTTATGACTTTCAAGCCGGTCGCATTTGTTAATGCTGTATCCATTCCCCGCAGCAGTGAGCCACCACCGCAGATGTGTATGCCGTTGTCGATCAGGTCGGCAGACAATTCCGGCGCGGCCTTTTCCAGCGTTGCCGCAACCGTATCTATGATTATAGCGATTGGGCCGTGGAGGGCTTCGCGGATTTCCTCACTTGTTATGATAATTTTTCTCGGCATGCCGGAGATGGTGTCTCTGCCGGCTATCTCCATTGTCAATTCCTCTTGCAGCGGGACGGCAGAGCCGATTTGTATCTTGACTTTTTCAGCTCTTGCCTCGCCGATGAGCAGGTTGTAGGTTTTCTTAATATGGTTGATGACTGCTTCATCCATATCGTCGCCGCCGACGCGGATTGATTCGGACGTGGCGATATCGGCCAGACTCATAATGGCTACTTCGGTGGTTCCTCCGCCGATATCGACAATCATTGAGGCGGTAGGCTCTGCGATTGGCAGTCCGGCTCCGATTCCCGCGGCCATTGGTTCATTAACCAGATAGACCTTGCGTGCACCTGCGCGTTCAGCGGTGGCTATGACCGCCTGGCGTTCAACATCGGTTATTCCGCTTGGCACAGCGATTACCACTCGAGGCTTTACAAGTCCGCCGCCGTGCGCTTTGCGGATAAAATAGGTCAGCATCGCCTCGGTGATTTCGAAGTTGCTGATAACGCCGTCTTTGAGAGGTCTTATTGCACTGATCGAGCCGGGTGTTTTGCCGAGCATGTCGCGCGCGACCACACCAACAGCTTCGCCGTTGTTCAGGACGATGTTGGTTCCTTTACGAACGGCAACTACAGAGGGCTCATTAAGGACAATACCTTTGTCGCGGAGACTAACCAAGGTAGTACAAGTACCAAGGTCGATACCCATATCCATACTGAACCAACCTAAGAGATTATTCGGCAGCATTTTCAACTCCTTTGGCGGTGTTCACTTATCGGGCGCCACCACCTTATTGTTCACTTGGGTTCCCGTCCCGATTGAGGTAATC
>JABUBL010000793.1_pt1 | contig 10074 bp, 6 predicted proteins | sample 7240371 | NCBI WGS metagenome assembly JABUBL01 (sample SAMN07256343, study PRJNA390944) | subsurface metagenome | isolation source: Methane hydrate marine sediment | place: Pacific Ocean: Eastern North Pacific, ODP site 1244 | collected 2002 | reverse complement strand
AAAGCCGCTCGTCTCGGCGAAGGCCACGCCGTAGCCAGGGAAGGCTTTGGGGATGGTTTTTCCCTGGCTAAACACATACCCTGCGAAGCAAAGCTTGATCTAACCCCATGTTGTGGGGTCCTGCCAGAACTCACTGTTGTCGTCCAGCTCCTCTTTCCATCTTAGCAGCTCCTTGCGCAGCCGCTGCAGGTCTTCGCTGTGGTTTGGGCTGTCCACCAGATTGTTGACCTCCCAGGGATCCGATTGCAGGTCGAAGAGCTGGGTCGTCCTCTTGCCGCTCACGGCATATTCGATGAGCTTGTAGCGCTCGTCGCGGACGCCCCGATGAATGTCCTTAAAGGCAAAGAACAGCGTGTCCCGGATCTTCCGCTTCCGGCCCCGGATGACCGGAGCAAGACTGCGTCCCTCCACGGAACCGGGAATCGATAAGCCCGTCAGCTCGCAGAGGGTGGGGAATATATCCAGCAGATAGCAGAAAGCATCGCGTTTTTGACCTTTGCCGATACCGGCCCGCCGAAGGCGGGTATGATCATGGCCGGCGCTGCCGGCCCCACCTATAATCAAGGGCACGTGAACACTATGCTCGTAGATGTTCTGCTTGCCCATAAGGCCGTGACGGCCCACGGCCAGGCCGTTGTCAGCGGAGAACACAATAATCGTATTCTCTGCCTGCCCCGTTTCCTTAAGTGCCGCCAGCACCCGTCCGATCTGTGCGTCCACGTGTGTAATCATGGCGTAGTAAGCCCTCTTATGCCTGCGGATTTCCTCCGGCGTCCGAGGCCACGAAGCCAGCTTCTCGTCGCGGGTCTTCATATCGCCGTTGTCGAACGGATGCTCGGGCATGAAACTCTTCGGCAGAACAATCTTTTCAAGGTCGTACATATCCAGGTACTTCCGGGGCATGTCGCGTGGGTCATGGGGCGCCGTGTAGGAAATATATACGAAGAAGGGCTTATCGTCCTTGTACTCGCGCAGAAACCGGATAGCTGCGTCGCTGAACAGCTCGCTCGAGTGCTTTCCTTCATCGCTGTAAATCTTTTCCTTGGGATACCTGCCTGCCGGGTCGAAATCACGGACAGGAACCTTGTAGTGGTCGCTCATACCGCCGAAAAAGACCTTATCAGCAGCCGAGAAACACCGCGCGAATGTTTTTGAATCCTGGTGCCACTTACCCGTCTGGAAGGTCGTGTAGCCGGCCCTTTGCAGAACTTCCGGCAGCGTTACGTGCTCGGGTGGAATTACTTTTCCTGTGCCCTCAAGATGAAACAGGGTTCGGCCGGTCATTAGCATAGCACGGCTGGGCATACACACCGCCCCGCTCATCGAGCCCATAATGTAGGCGTTGGTGAAAGTTGTGCCGTTGCGCACCAGCCAGTCCATGTGTGGCGTAATGATATCCTTGTTGCCCAGAGCCCGAATCGTGTCAAAACGCTGGTCGTCGGTGAAGAAGAAGACAACGTTGGGCCGTTTTCTTTCCGCTCCTGTTGTTCGGCCCATACCGCCACAGCCCGGCAATATCGATAACGCCCCCGCCGAAGCCACCGCAAAACCTATCGTCTCAAGAAAACTCCGGCGGTTCAGCTGGATGTCTGTTTGGTTGCCGCTCCGCGGAGCCCCCCCGCTTCTTCCAGGAGATTCTCTGCCCGTTTGATTGGACATATCTTTTTCCTTAGGTCTTTTTCCATTCTTTCTTTTTTTCGTCGCTCCGCGAATATCCGCGGGCGTAGTCGGCGCGGCAGCGCCGCTCGGTCCTGTCCGGGTGCTCGCCGATTTCCCTGACCAAAGCAGCATGCATCGCACGGACCCGCTTCTTGTACTTTCTCCTGCCCGCAAGATTGTCGAATTCTCCCGGGTCGGCCTGGAGGTCATACAGTTCCCGCTCCGCTGCGTGGTTCGCGTCAGCCGCAGTGTGATATACGTACTTGTACCTGCCCATACGGATCATCGCAATACCGGAGGCTATGTTATGGGCGTAGTATTCGCTGACGGCAATGTCCCTCCACCCTGTCCTCGGGTTGTCCAGCCATCGAACCATGGACTCGCCGTTCCAGTCGCCGGGCACATCAGCCCCGCCGAGCTCGGCAATGGTCTGCACCACATCCACCAGTGAGCAGGCCTTCGTTCGCCGCTGCCCGCCCTTCCACCGCGCAGGACAGCTGACAATCAGCGGCACGCGGCTGGCGTGCTGGTACATGCAGTTCTTCCACCACAGGCCGTGCTCGCCCATGTTCTCGCCGTGGTCGGTGGTATAGATGACGACCGTATTGTCGGCCGCTTCGCTGTCGGCTAAGGACTTCAGAACTTTGCCGACCTCCTCGTCCACCCACTGCGTCAGGCCGTAATAGAGCTCACGGCCCTTCCGCACGATCTCGTCCGGCGCATCCTCGACATTAAAGCCGATGCGGTGATGTTTGTAGTTTAGCACCTGCGATTCGAGGTGACCTTTGGGAATCACAGGCATAGGGACCTTACCCTTGTACGGCTTCCAGTACTTTTCCGGTACAATCAGCGGAAAATGTGGCGCAACGAAGCCGGCTATCATGAAAAACGGCTTGTCAGAAGCCCTGCGATTACTGAGGAACTCCATCGTCCCGGCTGTAACCGCCCGGTCGTGAGTGAGTATTCTCGAATCATCCCCGGTGTGAAAGTCCTCGAAGCGTTTGGAAATCCCCGGCTTGGGCGCAAGGTCGTCGGCTTTCCTGCGACTTCCTTTGCCCTTTTTGTCCGAATTGTTCATATTGCCGCCAATCTCTTTAAAGCCGTATCGGCGGGTGCGGTCGTAGTGCATCTTACCGCAGAGTATCGACTCGTAACCGGCTGCGTTCATAATACGAGGCAGCGACGGATAATCGGCGCTTGGCAGCCAGCAGTTGTTATTCCAGGCCCCCACGCGCGAGGCGTATTTGCCCGATGTGAACGCAAGGCGCGAGGGTACGCACAGCGGCGAGTTACAGTAGCAGCTCTCGAAAGTCACGCCTCGTCGAGCCAGGCCGTCCAGGTGCGGGGTCTGGACAATATTGTTGCCGTAGCAGCCTAACACGCCCGCGTTGTGCTCGTCCGACATAATAACCATAATGTTCGGCTTGCTCGCCGGCTTATCCTTGCCAAACACAAACCGCGGCATCAAAAATGAGCCGGCAACAATTCCTGTGCTTTTAAGAAATTCTCTTCTTGTTTGTTTACCCACAATCTTTTCCTCAATTTCTAACTGAACTTTTTCAGAACTCACAAAAGTTTCGCATAGACATAGTATGCCCCGCGGGACTCACCTGTGTCATCTATAAACCAACTCTGCAGGCGCCCCTTGCCGGCTTTGAGCTCCACCTCGAACGTCACGGCGTGCGCGTCCTTAAAAACCCGCTTGGTCGCATCCACCTCTGCGATCGTGAGCCGGGCCTCTGTCGCGGTAATGGCCTTGCCGCCGGGAACCGCTGCGTTGATAGCCGCATCCAATTCCTTCGGCCAGCGCCGCAGCTCGAACTGGTACGTACCGTCGCGTTCAATCTCGACCGCCCAGAAGCCGTTGGCCTGCATCCCGCTGCGGACGGCGCCCTGGTTCCACGGCACTTTCGCAGTGTGCCAATCGTGGGACATTAATCTTGTCGGATTCTGTTTGTCCGAGCCGATAATGATTTCGCAATACTCATCGAAACGCTCTGAAACATCAGCCCACCACTCTTCGTAAGCTTCGCGCAGCTCTTCAACAACGGCAGGCTTTCCGCCGGCGATGTTGTTCTTCTGGCCCGGGTCGACTCTCATATCATAAAGCTCCGTGCCATTAACCAGGCGCCAGCGGTCGGTCATAACCGCGCTTTTACGCCACTTCTCCGGGTGTTCGATTCGCTGGGAGTCCGTAATCAGCGTACGGTCAGGCCAGCTCTCATCCCGGCCCGTCAACAGCGGAACAAGACTGTCGCCGTCGAACTTCACGCCGCGGGGTCTCTTTAACCCGCACAGCTCGATAAGTGTCGGCAACAGGTCAACGTGGGCTGTGAGCCGGTCAATGTCACCGGGGCCTGTCAGACCGCCGCGGGGCCAGCGGATAAAGCACGGCACACGGTGACCACCATCGTATTCTGAGCCCTTTTTGCCGCGCATCCCCGCACTATAACCGCCGCCCGAGGTCCCGTTGTCGGTCATAAAGATGAGAATGGTATTTTCCTCCAGGCCCAGTTCCCCTAATCGATGCATCAGCCAGGCCATATTATCGTCTATATTCGTTATCATACCATAGAACTTGGCCTGTCTCTCCGGCAGACCTTTGTCAAGGTACGGCTTAATGTATTCGTCGGCAATATTGTATGGGCCGTGCGGCGCGTTGGTTGGTATGTAACAGAAGAAAGGCCGATTTTTATTGGCTTCGATGAATTCCACCGCCCCGTCGAACCACACGTCGGTACAGTAGCCCCCAAATTTTTCCGTCTCGCCGTTGTGGAAGTACGTGTCGCCGAAGTAATCGTTGCCCCAGTAGTCGGGACCCTGGCCGACTCCACCCCCGCCATGGATTAACACCTCGCCAAACCCCCTGTCCTGCGGCCGGAACGGGTAGTTGTCGCCTAAGTGCCACTTGCCGAAGATGCCCGTACGATAGCCACTCGCCGAGAAGACATCGCCCATTGTCACTTCGTCCTTGCGCAGAAGTGACCGGCCCATAATCGTATGCCACACGCCTGTGCGGTTGCAGTAGTGCCCTGTCATCAGCGCCGCACGCGTGGGCGAACAGGTAGGCCCAACGTGAAAGTCCGTCAAACGCACGCTCTGCATATACAGCTTGTCCAGATTCGGCGTTTGAATAACCGGGTTGCCGTGGCAGCCTAAGTCCCCATAGCCCTGGTCGTCGGTCATAATCAAGATGACGTTGGGCCGTTTTCTCTCCGCTCCTGTTGTTCGGCCCATACCGCCACAGCCCGGCAATATCGACAGTGCCCCCGTCGAAGCTGCTGCAAAGCCAATTGTTTTTAGAAACTGTCTTCTTGTTTGATTGTCCATATCTTTATCTCCTCATTGTCTGGTAACCGGTGACTGGTAAATGGTAAATAACCAATAACCAACTACCAATTACCCCGCAGGTCCTATGGAAAGTTGTGTAAAATCACCCGGGTTAAACTGCTCTATCAGCGAATTAATATCGTCAATGGTAACGGCCTTGACAGCACTAATATCGTCTTCGACAGTACGATACTGCTCCAGATATAACCAGTTAGAACCCAGGTCACCCAGCCGACCCATCGGCAGCTCATTTTTAATGACCAATGCGCTCAATATCTTATTTGTTGCCTTTCTTAATTCATCTTCGGTTACGCCGTCTTTAGAGAGACTATCGAAAATGTTTCTGACCGTATCGAGCACTTTGCAAACATTCTCACTGCCGCAGCGGATATAACTGTAAAACGTTCCTGTGCCGTCCATCGCCACGGATTGCATTGCTGCAGCTTCCGCTAATGCCTTATCGACCAGCTCCCAGAAAAATCGTGACCCGACATCGTCGCCGACAATAATGCCTAAAAGCGAAGCGGCAAACCTCCTCGGGTCCTGAGCCGACACACCGGCACTCATCAGACATATATGTTCGCGAGCCAGATTCGACTTTTCGATTCTCTCTTTCTTTTTGCTGCCCCCGTAATGTTCCAGCTTTCTGGCAGCAGCCTGCTGTTGCCACTTGCCGCACGGTACTTCCACAACCGAGCAGATTTGGTCCCAATCAAAATTGCCTGCACAGGCCAACACCATATTGTTCGGTGCATAACGCCTGGCGAAATAGTCCCGCATCTGCTCAGCAGTCAGATTGCCGACGCTCTTTTCGCTGCCAAGCACGCTATTGCCGCACGGATGACCGTCAAAGTGCAGACGTCTGCACCTGTCCATAACGTCAAAGCTCGGCAGGTCCTTATACATCGCAATTTCTTCTTTGATTACGCTTTTTTCAATATCGAAATCTTCATTTCTAAGGGCCGGCCTCATCAGCTCTATCCACAGCTCCGTTACCTCGACTAAATATTCCGGAAGAACAGCGGCATAAAAGACAGTATTTTCCTCACTGGTACAGGCGTTGAATTGTGCCCCCGTCCTATCGAATGCCTTATTGACTTCGAGTGCACTTAGCTTTTCAGTACCTTTGAACAGCATATGTTCCAGGTAATGTGACACGCCGTTTATCTGTTCGGTCTCATCCCGGGAGCCGGTTTTGACGAAAAAACCCACCGCTGCCGATTTGGCGGATTTGTTAATCTCGCCAATTAAGCGTAAGCCGTTTGCCAATTCCTTCTTCTTAAATTCCATACTTTGCTCTACTTAACAGTTACTTTCTTTGGGCCGATTGTCACTACCGTAAAGTCTTTGAACTTATTATTTCGCAAAAACCCTAAAACCGAATCGACCGTAGTCTGCTCGATTTTATTTTTAATTTCATCCAGCCCTCGAACTCTGCCTAACATATAATAATCGGCTCCGATTGCGCCGGCTCGACTGCTGGACGATTCGCTCTGCAGTATCAGCGCACTTTTCAACCGGACTTCGGCTCTGGCGATTTCTTCTTCACTGATACCTTCGGCGAGCCGATTAAACTCGCCGATTATCACGTCCAGTGTTTCTTGACCTTTTTGCGGCATCGTGCCTGCATAGCACATTATACCAGCCGCTTCTTTCAGGCCGTGATACCTCGCTCCGATTGCGTAGCACAGACCTCGCTTTTCTCTTACCTCTGTAAATAATCTGGCACTCATCCCACCCGAAAGAACCGATACCGCCACTCTTGCATTGTAGTAGTCCTCATCGGTTGGCTTGACCGTCTCGGTCATAAGGGCGATATGCACCTGCGCGCTGTCATCGTCTATGTGCGTGTATTTCCCGGCTTTGTCCCGCACCGAAACCGCCGCGCCGCCGGGCACAGGTTTCGTGCGGGAAAATAAATTTTCCATCTGTCGGCAAATTGCATCGAAGTCATATTTGCCCGCAACCGTAAAAATCGTCTGCGAAAGATTGAAATTGTCTTTTATAATCCGCCTTGTTGTCTCAACCGTCAAGGCCTCTAATTCTGCGATTTGCCCCACAGTACTACGTCCCAGGGGACTGGGATAAAACTGTTCTCGCAGTTTGAGCATAACCTTTTGCCGGGGATCATCGTCCAGGGAGCGTACCCCATCAATTGCCAATTGCCTGGCCAATTCAAACTGGTCCTCTTGCAGGCTGGGTCTAAGTATAATATCCGCATACAGCTCCAAAGCTTCTGCCAGGTTGCCGGCTTCCAGGGCCACTCCAATACCGATATGCGAGCTGCCGACCGAGCAGCCGCGTACCAGCCCCAGCCCGTCAAGTGCGTCACCAAGCTGTCTGCTGCTTTTATCACCGGCACCTCTGAAAATCCAATCGGCAATAATGCTTCCAGCCCCGCAGCAACCCTCCGGCAGCAACGCCGCTCCCGCCGGCAGCATAAAACCAAAGGCCACCGACTCAACCGCCTCCATCGGCTCGCCAAGAAGAACCATCCCGTTATTCAGTACGCGCTTATCAAAACTTTCCGCCATTATTAGCTCTCCTAATCTTCACGAAAAGAAAACGGATTCTACCACTAAGCTGGGATACTTTCAAGTTCGGGATTGAATTTTCCAGCCATTCAACGCGCTGCGAAGAACAAGACAGACCGGCAGCGTGCACGACGCAATACGAAGTTAATGGACCCCAAGTGCCTCTACCTGTTCTATTAAATTACGGTACATGAAAACTACAAGGTAAGAAAACAAAATAGCCAGTGCAATAACAATAACAGTGACAACCACCTTGGTAATTATTTTATAACGCGGGTTGAACCATACTAACGGCAGGCCAAGTGGGCCCAGGCACAACAAAGCAATTACGACAGCAGACGTGGCAAAATACCATTTTGTTCCTGGCTTGCGCGATTTATCAAGAAACTCTCCACAAAAACGGCACTTTACCGCCTCATCCTGAATTTCCTCTGCACAAAAAGGACATTTCTTCATAAGTCCGCTTCACTCTAACATTCGTTCTTTCTTTGAGTATCACGGTCTCGCAGGAGTGTAACTCAAAAGCCCAAGAAGTTGCTAATTAGCCACCCAGCACTCACGACGCAATACGAAATACAACCTACGCAATACGCATCACGCACGACGGAATACGAGCTATGCTACCGCAGCGGTTTCCTTTTCTTCGGCGTACTGGCCGAATCTCACGCTTATCTTCTTGCTGACCCCTCGTGTCTGCATCGTTACCCCGACCAGCACATCCGCAATGCTCATCGTTCGCTTGGCGTGAGTGATTACTATGAATTGCGAATCCTTCTGAAATTCCCGCAGCAGCATATTGAAACGCTCATTATTCGCCTCATCCAGAGCCGCGTCAACTTCGTCGAGGAAGCAGAAAGGTGATGGTTTTGTCTTGAAAACCGCAAACAGCAGAGCAATCGCCGTCAGCGACTTTTCACCGCCGCTCAGCAAAGAAATACTCCTTGTTTCCTTGCCGGGCGGCCGGGCTATTACTTCTATGCCCGCTTCGAGGATGTCTTCGGCGTCTTCAAGCACTATGTCGGCCCTGCCTCCGCCAAACAGCTTGCGGAAAATCTCCTGGAAATGACCTCTTATTTTCTCAAAGGTCTCTGCGAATTTCTCCCGGCTTTTCTTGTTAAGACGATTTATCAATTGCTGCAGTTGAGCTTTACTCCTGTTGAGGTCTCCAACCTGGTCACTCAAAAAGTTATGTCGCTTTTCGAGGTTTTCCTGCTCATCTATCGCGTCAACGTTTACATTGCCGAGCCGCTCAATCTTACCCCTAAGTTCAACTATTTCTTCTTTTATCTTCTCCCAGTTGTCCTCCTGGCCCTTGTAACTCTTGTAGGCCTCGGCCAAATCAATCTGCAATTCGTCCTGCACTCTCTCAACCAAATCCTGCTGCTTTACCTCCAGCTGGCTCAATTCTATTTTAAGCTCGTTGATTTTTTGCCCAGTCTCGTTCTTCTCGGCGCATCTGAGCCGGACAAGCTCTTCCGCTTGTTTTCGTTCTTCGAGCAGCTTTTCTATTTCTTTATGCAGCAGCCGGCTGTTCTCCTGGTTCTTTTCTTTTTCGACAAACAGCTCCGATACCGCCGCTTCGCAGTTAAGAATATCCCTTTGAGCTTCTGTCAATTGCCCGCTGCAGCTTTGAATTTCCTCATGCGCCGTCTCACCGGCCGTCCGGTTTTCCTGGATCTGGCTTTTCAGACTCCCAATTATTTGCTTCAATGATTTGCTTTGTTCTGCAATCTGACCCAGAGCAATCTTCAAATCAGTAAGTCTGTTCGCCAGTGTTTGCTGTTGTTGTTTTTGTTCGGCGTACTTTACCTCAAGCTCTTCTATGCGCGCCGAGCGCTGGCTGTTTACCACCTCCAGCTCCTGCAATTTTTGTTTCGAGTCGTATTCTTTTTGCACCGACTCAAGCTTCTGTGCTTCCAGCAGGTCAATTTCACCGGCTATCAACGGCTCCTCTTCCTTCAGCCGCTTGATATTTTGTTCTATCACGCTAAGCTTTGAGCTTACCTGCATCTTTTGTGTATTCGCTTCATAAATAGCCGTTCGCAGGTCTTTACACAACTGGGCCAAATGCGCGTTGGTCTGATTGTTTTTTTCAGTTTGTTCTTCGAGCACCGCGATTTCAGACGTTATGTTGGCGATAGTCTCTTCCAATTGGCGCAGTCGGCTCTTGCGTGATATCAAACCCGTTGCCTTCCCTAAAGGCCCAAGTTTTATCACCCCGTCGCCGCTTAAGACTTCACCCTTCAAAGTTACAAATTCGTATTGGCTTCCTATATTCTCATCCAGCTCGATTGCCTCTTCTAAAGAGTCAACAATTATCGTTTTGCCGAGCAATTTCCAGGCCAGCGGCGCGTATCTGCTGTCGAACTTTACAAATTCAACAAGCCTGCCCTTTACACAGGCAAATTCCGACAAATCATTTTTGTCCACAAACGGCTCTATTTTATCAAGGCATATGAAACTCACTCTGCCGTCAAGCTTTCCAATTGTTTCCGTATCAGCTAACATTTTGCTTGAGTCGTTGATTACCAGGGCGTCAGTCTGGCCCTCA
>JABUBL010000792.1_pt1 | contig 10078 bp, 7 predicted proteins | sample 7240371 | NCBI WGS metagenome assembly JABUBL01 (sample SAMN07256343, study PRJNA390944) | subsurface metagenome | isolation source: Methane hydrate marine sediment | place: Pacific Ocean: Eastern North Pacific, ODP site 1244 | collected 2002 | reverse complement strand
CAGGTGGTCAGGATGTGACTGATCTGATAACGTTTAAAAGTCTCGATGTTGGCCTGGGCAAGGATCTGATACAGGTACTCATTGCCTACGCGCCTGGCCGGGTCTCCGCAGCATCCTTCTTCCATTCCCAGAATAGCGAACTTGATGCCGAGATGGTCGAGGATTCGTGTCATCGCCTCTGCGACTTTTTTGTTGCGGTCATCATAGGATCGAATGCATCCCACGAAGAACAGGAGATCGATTTTTTCTCCTGGAATTTCCGAGAGGATGGGGACGTTCAGCTCCTTCACCCAGTCAGCCCGGGCGTCACGCCCCATACCCCATGGATTCGAGTTGTTTTCCAAGCCTTTGAAGGCTGCGGTCAATTCTTCAGGAAACTTGCTTTCCATGAGCACCTGATACCGCCGCATGTCCAAGATCTTGTCCACATGTTCGATGTAGACCGGACAGTGGTCCATACAGGAACGGCATGTTGTGCAGGTCCAGAGTTCATCTTCCTGAATGATGTTTCCCACAAGAGGAGGAGCGTCTTCCAGATCATTCCCTTTCGCTTGGGCTTTGATGAGCTGAGGAGCTCTCAAAGACATATGGTCCTTTAAGTCATTGATAACTTTTTTGGGAGAGAGAGGTTTTTCAGTCAGGTGGGCCGGGCAGTGGTCCTGACAGCGGCCGCATTGCGTGCAGGCATCGAGGTCCATCAGCTGCTTCCAGTTGAACTCCTCGATTTTGGTCACTCCAAAGCTCTCCGCTTCCTCATCCTCCAGGTCTAAGAGGTTCAGGGCTCCCTTCGGCTCCAGGGAACGGAAGAGCATATTCATCGGGGAACTTACGATATGGAAGAGTTTGGAGAAGGGGATCGTGGCGATGAAAACCAGAACGAGAACAAAGTGAATCCTGAAGACGATTATAGCCATCAGACCCTTGGTACTTGTGCTCAGGCCGACAAGGTTGAGCAGCGCGGCAAGGGCCTGGCCTACAGGTGCCCATGTACGAACATCGTTGCCGATCACGGACAGCCTCAGTCCTTCAAGGAAAATTCCAGTCAGAAGAATGAGCAAGATCAAAACAAGGGCACTTAAGTCATCCAGGCGGTTATCCAGGCGTGGAGGGCGGGACACATAGCGCCTGTAAATGGTCAGGACCACACCCGCGATCGCAGCGAGTGCGATCAAATCGAGGACAAGGGATAAAGGTCGGGCGATCCAGGGTGGCAGAGCGAACATGAATTGCGTTACTACGATGACTGTGAGAGGCATCAATACCCCCAAGAATAGTAACAGGTGCAAAAGGCCGGGGAAAAAATCCTGCAGGATCCTTTTGTGGGCAATTCCCTCCACCAAGAGAGATTTTATCCGAGGGCCTGTAGGACCGGAGAGTTCATACTCTTGGCCCACACGCCACAGGCGGAATCTTCGGCTGATTCCCCAAATGAAGACCATGAGTGCGAGAAGGATGAAGAATACATCAAAAGTTTTGATCATGCTTTCTTGTTTCTGCCGGAGTTTATCGAAACCATTCGTCTATTCTCAAATCAGCTAGCCATCCTGACAGAGTTCATCAGGCAAGTCCTGAGGCCTTCATTACCAACTCTTCCCGGGGGCCAGCATGACGTCATGGCAATTCAAACACTTCTGGTTTTTCGGTGGCCCCTCGAATTCCCTGATGTGGCACTCAATACACTCCATGACTGTGGGACGGTTGGTTCCTCCGGTCATGTATTGATGTCCTGCGGTCCGGTGACAATCCACACACTCAAGGCCTTCTTCTCGGTGATAACGGTGGCTGAATCGGATCACTCTCTTTTTGACAGTGTAATCGAGCTCAAGAACATTTTCGTGACATTCCAGGCACCTTTGGGAAGTGAGATCATCATCAGCCAGATATTCCGGAGGCGCAAGTGTGTCGCGGTAGTGCCGAAACACGTTCCACCCTTCAGGAGCGAGAACAATCTCAAGGGAATGACATTGATAACAACTGGTCTGGTCTGCAGGATGTCCGTTGGATTGTTTCCACAGCTCTGAAATCTCGGGATGACACTGTTGACAGACACGTTCGCTGGTGGCGGAGTACCGTACCAAGTATGCAGTAATCGATCCTGTCCCGATCAGGAGGATGAGAATGATGAGAGCGAATATTATCCGGAATTTCGCTTTGAATCTCCGAGCAACCATTTTATTATTTCACATCAATGTGAAGCATATAAATTTCAGGAGTCTCTTTGCCCAGGGGAGGGCCGACGAGAAGAGCTCTGTTTCCTGTGAAGCTCATGATTCGGGCTCCCCAAAAGGCGGGGATACGCGGGAAATCCATCGGAATCAGGCCTCTGATGTATCCAGGAGTTTCCTGATCAAAAGCCACGGTTTCTCTTCCAGTCCGGAGGTCTAGCACTATTCCCTTATATATATGTTTGTACAGGATAATGCGGCCATTCCCGGAAAGGTCGAAAAACTCAATCCTGGGGGCTATTCCGGATTTAACATACCTCAATCCGGACCCATCGGTATTCACCACGTATGTTCCCATGCCGTCAATTTTTTTTCCGTTATAGTAGAAGACCAGAATTTTCCCATCGTGACTGATGTCTGCCAGGCTGAACCACCGGTCGTGGAAATCGGTTATCCTCTTCATTCCTTTCCCATCCCAGCTCACCGAGTAGAGGTCGTAGTCGGTTTTTTCCTCTGATGATTGAGCTCCGAAGACCAATTTTTCTCCGTTCCCGCTCAGGCAGAATGACCATCCGCCCCCGAGGAGCGGACGGCGGGGAAAAGACGGCCATTCCCATTCTGTGCCGTTGAAATCCGGGCCAATGATGGGTCTTTGCTTTCCGTCTCTTGCGTCCAGGAGTATGATTCCGCTCGCGCTGCCGTATCTTCTCGGGCCCAGATGGCCCTTAAGAAGACAGGCGATCCGGTGTCCTTCTTTATCCACTGCGTAGTTCGAGATCCGTTCCCAATCCGAGCTTTTAAACTCCAATGATTTGAGGTCTTTTTGGTTTAATGACTCGATGGGAAAAGAGAAAATCCTCAAATCGGTACCGTCCGTATCGAGGATACCCAAATAGTGGTCGATAACGTTTTCAGGTTCTCCCAGAGTGAGCGAGAAGACGGCCACCTTTCCGTTTCCGCTGATGAGGGGAGGCTTGGAGCCGACCAAAAGCGGGATGTTTTCGTATGGTGCGGGTGCCATCTTCGTTCCGTTCCGGAAGAGCTCTCGTTGCTTGCCGTTTTCAACATCCATCAACATCACTGCTTTGATCGTTGTGTCGCCCTCCTTGATATCCAGCACATATAGCATCCATCGTCCGTCATCACTCAAGCATGGGTACTCCGCCACGTTGTTTCCAGAATAGGTCAGTCTTTGTATTCCAGCGCCGTTTGTGATCGCAAAGAGTGATGCGGTCATCCAGAGGAAAACAAATGCCGCAGCAATCGGTGTGTATTTTTTAATCATTCTCTTTGGCCTCCTGATAACTTCTCGATCCGGACCACTGTATCCTTTAAGGCCAGACCTCCGCCGACAGGATCGCGCTTCGCCTCGATTATTTCCATCGGGTTCACGCCGTTCCCTTTTTTATCCCACCAGATCAGAGAGGTATCCCTGTCTTTACTTTTGAATCGTTTGCCTCTGGCCACGTTTCCCACTGCGGTATGACCCAAACCTTCAGCGAGAGCGACTGAATCCGGATGGATCCGGCTGGTTGTGAGAACTTTTGCTCTCAATGAATCCACCGGTGAAGTCACACGCACTCGGTCATTATTCTTGATCCCTAACTGCTTGGCGATTTTTGTGTTGATCCACAGGCGGTTTTCATGGAGTATTTCCCGTGCCCATTTGCTGTTGGCTGTTCCGCTTCCCATGAGATTGGATTTGAACGTGGTGAGGATGAACTCGTTCCTGTCTGTGTGTTTATGCAATTCAATCGTCTTGTAAACGGGAAGGGGAGAGGCACTCTTCTGCTCAAGAGAACTTGAACGTATCCTGACTTGGAGAGTTTTTTTGGTTTCTTTCGTGTCATTGAAGGAAGAAACTGCGCTCTTCTCTGATGTAGGATCCATCCAGAATCCCTTTTTCTTCAAGGTTTCCAGGCCTTCCTGAATCCCAGAACCTGAGAGGGAGGTGATTTGCTTGGCGACATAATCGGATGTGTTAATGAAAGGCAATTCTCTGGATAAGCGTCCCCCGATTCGACGGGTGAGCTCCAGGGACATGTTCCCGATTTCAACGGATTCACCCATGGGTTGGAAGGACGGCTCGAGGAGCTTTCCCACATCAAAAGCCGGGGACCGTAACGCCTTGGCCACGCTCATAAGAGAGACCACCGGCTGTCGGAGATTCAGGATAGGAATTCCATCCAGGGGAGGAGCATTGCTCAAACCCCATCCCTCGAGAAAAGTCGCTGCAGGGAGGATTAAATCCGCCAGATTCGCTGTCTCAGTCATATGAGTATCCATGACAACGAGGAAGGGAACCGCATTTTCATCTTTCAGGAAGCGAGAGGTCGATTGACAGTCAGGTTCAGAGTAAGCGGGATTGGATAGATAGGCGAAATATGTATCGATCGGGATGTTGGTTTTAGCGAGATCCGGAATTCCCCTGATAGTGTTCCCTGGGTTTGATGGGATGAGAGGCGACTGTTCTACGCTTATCTGTTGAGCTGTGGAGCGCTGCGGGAATAAAAGACCTCCGTCCTTCTCGAGGTTTCCGACAAGCCAGTTCAAGAGGGAGACACATCTTGCATTCTGGGTTCCGTTCTGATGGTCGGTTATTCCCCCTCCAAAAATCGCAACGGATGGTTTGCGTGTCGCAAACTCCACAGCCAACCGCTCGATGTCTGAAGCTTTGATTCCGCTTTCTCGTTCGGCCGATTCAGGGGAATAGGGGGTGAGAAGACGGTGGAGATCCGAGAGAGTGAAGTCAGTCTTCTTATCTATAAAATCCGAGTCTGCCAGTCCCTTGTCCACGATCACTTTTGCCATGGCCAGAGCGACGATGCCGTCGGTTCCTGCCTTGAGTGGATACCAGGCATCGCTTTTTGCAGCAGTTTCGGACATCCGTACGTCAAACGTGACAAGCTTTGCACCTTTCTCGATCCTGGCAAGGACCAGTCTCCAGGCAAAGCCGATGAAAAAATCATGATTGGAAAACGGGTTGGCACCGAAATTGAGAACCGTGCGGCTTTTTTCGATATCTTCAAGAAGAGCCGGAGCCCCGACCATTGACATAAGGGCAGCATTTCGGTTCAGGTTTTTAAGTGCATTCCTGTCGATGATACGAGGTGCGCCGAGAGCTGCGAGAAACAGGTCGAAGAGAGAGTCGTCCTGTCCCTTATCGATAACGAACTCGGAAACCCGGCCCTCTTCCAGCATCTCGCGTATATGATGACTGAGTGTGGAATACGCTTCATCCCAGGTGATCCTGGTCCAGGCGCCGCTTCCACGCGCACCCACTCTTTTAAATGGATGGAGGAGGCGTTCGGGGTCGTTCACCAGGTTGATTCCGGCAATCCCTTTAGCGCAAATTCCTCCCCGGTTGTTGGGATGGTTCGGATTACCGAGAATCTGGACCAATCTTTCCCCGTCCAGGTAGGCGATGATCCCGCATCCTGCCGGGCACTGCTGGCACGTCGTGGGGATGGCACGCAGGGATTTGAGCGAGGTTCTGGAAACAGCAGTAATTTCCTTCTCGGAAGCAGCCTTTCCGATGGACCCGAGACTCGTGGCGATTCCTGCGATCCAGGCCAACCCGGATTTCATGAATTTTCGTCTGGAGATTCTTTTTATTTTCATCCAGTCATACCTTTTACAACAATGGGATAAATTCTCCTGCGACCACCACAACATAGCGCATGATGAAAATCCCCACCACCACCAGGATCGAGGCGATAACTACTGTTGTCAATCTCCGGAACCTGGGAATGACCAGGAGGATGAAAGGAACGATCTTTCCGAGCAGGTTCTCGATGATCAAAAAATGGGCGCTGAATTTTCCTCCCAATATCAAACCAGCGGCCGCCTGAGCGTCTGAATGGGAGATTAGGAGCACAAGAAGGTCACTGCCCACGAGGAACAGGTCGAATACGATCATCCAGGCCAATAATTTCCCGAGGTTCATGATCAGTTCCAGGTCTATCTTTTTCGTTTTTGAGAAGAAACGGTCCTTCACCGTGACGACAAGTATCATGAGCGCGATTCCAGAAACAATGGCTGAGGCAAGAAAGAGGATCGGCATCAGGGCGGTGTTCCACAGGGCCCTGGCTTTCCCGAAGGCCAGGATGAACCCGGTGTATCCATGGACGGATATGGCCAGTGGAATTCCGATGAACCCAAAAATTCGCGTCCGCTTGATGTTTTCCTTGAACATGAAGTAACCGTAGATGATGCAGTTTATCGGATAAAGGAGAAGAAGGAATGAGCCCCAGGTGATCGGGGAGGACATGTTTAAATACACAAACAGGTGCCATGCCCGATGGGGCATCCCGATATGGATCAAAAGGAAGAACGGAGCGATAACCAGAAGGAGAGTGGCCAGCACCACACCGACCCGGCCGATGGCCTTGTACTGGTTCATGCCGAAACCATAAGCCAGTGTGGAGAGGATGAATGATCCCGCGCTCAGCCCGGTGAGATAGAAGTACATGGCGATGTTAAAGCCGAAAGCTTCCTGATGAACGATGTTGTACAAAACTTGAGTATCCATAGGGCTTTATTTGTCCTCTGTCTGTTTGGCCTCGACTGATTCAATATCCAGCCCAATATAAAATGTTTGCGGCTCTGTCCCGCTCTCCGATTTGATCACCTGCACAGCATTCTCAGCCACAGCCTTTGAGATTTCACTTTCCGGGTCATTCAGGTCACCGAACATGAGGGCACCAGTGGGACAGGCTTCCACGCATGCAGGTTCGAGGCCGGCATCCACTCTGTGATGGCACCAGTAACATTTCTCTGCAATTTTTTTTGTGGGATGAATATACCTTACACCGTACGGACAGGAGGCCATGCAGTACCGGCAGCCGATGCACCTGTGCGGGTCAATATAGACTATGCCATCCGGACGCTTGATACCGGCATTGACCGGACAGACAGTCACACAGATCGGATCTTCACAGTTATTGCAGAGGATAGGAAGGAAGAATTCCCTGGAGTGAGGATAATGTCCTTTTTCCACTCTTTTGATCCAGCTCCTCCAGACTCCGAGCGGAACATCATTTTCACTTTTGCAGGCCATGACGCAGGTGTTGCATCCGATGCATTTCCTGAGATCGACCAATACAGCCAATCTTTTATTCTGGGCCTTCATTCTGTTTCTCTCTCCCCTTCATTCCCGTTGTCGTCTTGCTCTTCTGTTTGCTTCAGGATTTGGCCTTCTTTCTCTATCTGTTGCGTTTGTTCTTCTTGTTCTTGACCTTCCTGCATCTCCTGTTCGTGTTTTATCTCTTCTTCCTTGACTTCTGGATCCTGTTCGGGCGGAGGTTGGGGCTTTGGTCCCTCCTTTTCCTGCACTTCTGCGTCTTTTTCATGTGTTTCTTCTTCGATTCTCATGCCCTCAAACCAGGACTTCACTCTATAAACAATGCTTTCCCTTGATCTGTAACCGAGATATGCACAAACGCCCACAACAAGAGAAAGCACCAGCGCGCTGCTCAAATAATTGAGAGGAGACGCTCTGAGCGAATCCAGGTGTGTTGGGCCCGTTAAAAAATTGGCCATCGAGCGCACATCATGACAGCGGGAACAGAAATCCTTGTGCACGCGTTTGGTGCCGTGGGCAGAATCCTCATAATGACAGTTGATGCACACCATCATATCGAATCTTTCAGAGATGTCACCTTTGCGGTGGCCGGATATTTTTCCCAGGGAGCCGCCCTTGGAAATCCTCTGGACCATGACTTCGGCATGGCAACTGCCGCAGGTTTCGCCAATGTTATTTTCGTGCACTGAGGATGCGGGATCATCATGAGGAAGGACATGGTGTTTGGTGTGGCAGTGAAAACAAAGGGGCAATTCCTTTCCTGGAGAGGGAGCGGAAAAAGTCAGATGGACATTTCTCTGAAATTCTTCTGCTTCCTCCGGGTGGCAGTGCGCACAATCCACATTGACGTGTCCCTCTCTAAAATGGAGATAAGGATTGGCCTGTGTATGGCAGTCCACGCAGAGTACATTGCCTATGTGGTGGATGTCCTGGCTCCATTTTCCCGGGTCGACAAAGAGCGAGCGAACCTTACCATCACTCATAATCTGGGAAATTTCAGGTTTGCCGTGGCAAGAGAGGCATTCTTTATCCGCATAAGAATGCGATTGAGAAAAGGACTCCTGTACAAAGAGGGATAACGGGATTATGAGAAGTGTAGCGAGTCTTTTCAAACGCATGCCGAACAAATGCTTTGTCCGTTTATCGTTCAGGTCACCCTGGTTCAAGGTTTTCCGTTTCCGGTCACGCTTGCATTCAAAGGTCGGCACTCGTGATTCCAAATTTGGGATTCATCCACGTTCAAATTTGGAGTAAGCCACATGCTAACACAATGTTTCTTGGTTGACAAGGGAAATGTAAGGGGTCAGCTCACTGTCTTCAATCCCATCCGCCCATGAAAAAAGAAAGTTTTTAAATTGTGTTCAAAATGATGCAGGAGATGAGTATAATTATCCCATCCTTTATTATTCTTGTTGTGCGGCAGATCATGAATCTTCATCCTGTGAAAGCATCGAAAGTGGTTTTTCGATCAAAATTTAACCATATCATAATCTGAGTTTATCGAGGAGAGAAGATGGATAAGAAATGGGATTTAGTGATAATCGGCGGAGGCCCGGGTGGCTACGTGGCGGCTATAAGGGGGACGCAGCTTAAAAAGAAGGTCCTTCTTGTCGAAAAGCATAAAATCGGGGGAACATGCATGAATTACGGATGCATTCCCGCCAAATATCTTCTGCACCAGACAAAAATCTATAAAGGACTTAAAGAAAACAGGAATCTTGAAGGTCCTCTCTCAGGCATCAAGCTCGACTGGAAAAAAGTTCAGCAGGAGAGAGGCCGAGTCGTGGAAAGGCTGGTGAAAGGGCTGAAATTCCTTATCGAAAAAAATGGAGTGGAAATCGTCAAGGGACAGGGATTCGTAAAAAAAGAGGGCCAGGTGGCTGTGAGAGTTGATGGGGAAGAGGAAAAAGTTATTGATGCCGAAAAAATCATTCTCGCCACGGGGAGCAGGCCGGCAGAGCTTCCGTTTCTCCGACCTAACGGAAAAGAAATCTTAACATCCCGGGAGGCGCTCGAACTCGAGGACGTGCCCAAAAAAATGGTTGTCATCGGTGCGGGTGCGATCGGATTGGAGATGGGAACGATCTTTCAGAGGTTGGGCACAGAAGTCTCGATCCTGGAAATCCTGCCCACCATACTTCCCGGAAGTGATGGAGAGTCGGTGAAGCGCCTTGAACGAATACTCAAAGCGCAGGGGCTCGATATCCATACACAGATCAAGATAGAGTCCAGTCAGATCAAGGAGGGAAAGGTCGTCCTTAAAGGGACAGGCCTAGAAACTCAGTCTTCTTTTGAAATCGAGGCGGAAAAGGTGCTTTTGGCCGTCGGCCGGAATCCCAATTCCGAGGGTTTGACAGAAAAAAATGGAGGGATCGCCCTGGATGAAAAGGGTTTTGTCCGTGTGAACTCCCGACTCGAGACGACTTTTCCTGGAGTGTATGCCATCGGAGATTTGATCGGTGGGAATCTTCTCGCGCATAAAGCGTCGCATGAAGGCTTACTTGTTGCGGAGAATGCCTCTGGAGCAAAAAAGGAGATGAGTTACGAGGCATTACCGATGGCCGTTTACACGGATCCAGAATTTTCATCCGTCGGTTTGACCGAGGACAAAGCTCTAAAGAAGGGAATAAAAATCCAGACAGGTTCATTCTCACTTCAGGCTAGCGGCCGCGCTCTCACGTTGGGGAGACAGGAGGGAATGGTCAAGATCATCGCGAATGAGAAGGATAAGATTATTGGGGCCCATATTCTGGCTCCGAATGCGAGCGAGTTCATCCCTGAGATCACCCTCGCTATGAGCAAAGGTCTGAAGATCCAAGATGTCTCGTCT
>JABUBL010000791.1_pt1 | contig 10084 bp, 6 predicted proteins | sample 7240371 | NCBI WGS metagenome assembly JABUBL01 (sample SAMN07256343, study PRJNA390944) | subsurface metagenome | isolation source: Methane hydrate marine sediment | place: Pacific Ocean: Eastern North Pacific, ODP site 1244 | collected 2002 | reverse complement strand
ATTAAAGGGGGGCAGAGTATTTGTCCATCCAGATGAGGACATTGATGGATTTTATGTTCTAAATGGCGACCAAATGCTATTCTATGATAAGCGGTTGGTCGAGATTGACGGCATGAAGGTCCCTGGTGAATTGCTGACAGATGTTTGGACAGACATATCGTGGAACGGCATTGCTGGCGAAGGAAACGTTACTCTTAAATTTGGTAAAAAGCCCGAAGCATTGCTTCGTCGAGTTATTGAGCTTGCTAGTAGTCCTGGTGATTGGGTCTTGGACTCTTTCCTGGGAAGTGGAACAACAGCTGCAGTTGCACACAAGTTGCGGCGTAAGTGGATCGGAATTGAGATTGGAGAGCATGCTGAGACGCATTGCTTACCCCGCTTGAAACGAGTAGTAACCGGAGAAGATCAAACAGGTATCAGCAAACAGGTAGGCTGGAAAGGAGGAGGCGGCTTCCGCTACTGCGTGCTCGGTGAAAGTGTGTTTGCCAAAGATGAGGACACCGGCCTAGTGATGATTAACCCCAAATATACGAACGGACCTCTAGTAGCTGCAGTTTGTAATCTTGAGGGTTTCTATCTTAACAATGACAGCCTTTTTCATGGCGTGCGAGGCAATACTTACGCACACATTACCGAGGACAAGGTTATGCAGGCGCATCTGGATGCTTTGTTAGAAAAGTTACCTGAAGGAAAGACCCTGGTAGTGTATTGCCTTAAGCATGCCACGGGCCTTGAGATGCCTCAAGAGGTCAATGTGAAACGAATACCAAAAGAACTGCAAATCCCACGGTTTCTTACGCTGGTTCTTAGCAAAGGAGCATGACATGACGCTGAGCAAACGACAGGATTATGGTCACAATAGAGGTATGCAAGCTCCTAAAGGTACGTCTATTGAAAGATCTAAAAGACTTGTTAAAGAAATACAGAAAGCGTTAAAACCGTTCGTTGACTCGTGTGAAATGTACCAGTCCGATGAAACAATTAGTGGTGCTCCAGCAGTTAGGATTGATAAAAATCGGCTAGCTATTGCACCTGACTTGAAATGCATATCAAAGGGTGGGAGAGGTTTTTGGGTCGAAATCAAAGATAAGTCTCAGCGTTTTTACTATCCTGACACAGGGGCGGATCTGCATCAAGTTTTAGGCTGGTATGACATATGGGGAACTCTCAATGAGCCTGTTCTTCTAGTATTTCAAGATCCAGAGCTAGAGAGTTGTATGCCTAAAGGTACGGCACCCAATACAAAAAGAACGCAATTTGAAAAGAGATGGCATCAATTCGAAGGTGCGCCTTATGGCAATTGGCTATCTGATTGTCTATCAATCAAAGAGAATTACCCGCGAGTATTTGCGGAGCGCTCAAGAGATCTAGAGATGTGTATATTGTACTTTCATATCTCTAGTATGATACCTCTGAATAATCGTTGGAAGCAAATAACTAGCGACTTTGACCATGGAGTTGTAACGGCATTGCCTAATAGTATTCGTGCTTACTCGGGTAGCCCACCGAGGCTTCTAGGTGAGAGAGAAATTAGGAAACTGGCAATTGGACAATGAATAATTCAATAGATATTGTATCCAGTTTATCCACGGATATGAGCCTGTGGAAGCCCCAAAGAGAAGGGTTGGAGGTATTTGATGCTGTTACGCAGGCTTTGCCAATGGGAAAAGGCGTTCCTAAAGCAACCAGCATTGGGGCACTGGCTGGACTACCTGCAATTCAGAAGCAGATCAAGGAAAGGCAGTTCGATCTGAATGCTGAACTCGCTGGGAATGGGGGCACGGATTTTCCCTCGTTTTGTTTCGCTATTGCCACCGGCGGTGGCAAGACTCGGTTAATGGGGGCCTGCATTGCCTACCTTTACCTAGTCAAAGGCTTTAAGAACTTTTTCATTCTCTCCAAAGGTGAGACAATCTACAACAAACACCGTATTGAGGACTTCAGTCCCACTTCCCCCAAGTATGTATTCAAGGGACTAACGGGATTTCCTACACCCAGAATTATTGACGGGGATAATTATGAGCGCTCCGCCTACCCTGAACTCTTTTCCGATGACCTCACACTCTATACCTTCAACATTGAGAAGATTTTCAACGAGCGGACCGACGTAGAATTTCGCTTCCATCGCTTCCACGAAAATATCGGAGGAAGCTTTGCTGATGTGCTTCGTTCTAAGCCTGACCTGGTGTTCCTTATGGACGAAAGCCACAATGTTCGGGCCGAGAAGTCGCTGAAAGCTATCAATGTCCTCCAGCCGATTCTAGGACTTGAGTTCACAGCAACACCCAAGGCGGCTAATGTGATATATGCGTACCCGCTTCGGGAGGCAATCAACGATGGGCTGGTTAAACGCCCGGTGGTGTTGACTCGCAGAGATGATGATAGCCTTACCGGCGAGCAGGAGGACATTAAGCTCGCCGATGGTATTCGCAGACATGAGCGCAAAAAGGCGGTGCTGGAGTCCTATTGCAGAAATAACTATCTTCCTGTAATCACCAGCAGAGTGCTTGTTAGCACGCAGGATATTGCTCACAGCGAGCGAGTCAAAGCGAAGCTGGAGAATGACGATTTTCTGCAAGGGCGCTACAAAGGTAAGGTGCTCCTCGTCCATTCGGGAAGCGAAGACCAGCAGATTCAACAACTCCTGAACCTTGAAAAACTCGAAAACCCCTTCGAGATTGTGGTTCATGTTAACAAGCTCAAAGAGGGTTGGGACGTAAAGACTATCTATACGATAATTCCTCTCAGAGCATCTGTCAGCGAGATTCTCACTGAGCAGACCATCGGCCGAGGGCTACGCTTGCCCTTTGGCAAGCCTGTTAGCCGGGATGCAAGTTTGAGCGAGGAGGAACGGAAAGAGCTTCTGGATATTGATACGCTGGAGATAATCTCCCATGAAAACTATTCAGCGGTGTTGGCAAAGGTGAGGGAAGTCCTTGACGTGGTGGGTGTGGGAACTGACGATGGGATACAGTTGGAGTCAAGAGAAATTGCACCTGATGGTAGTCAGCAGTATAGCCTTAATATCCCTAGAATTCGAGCGAAATTTCACTCAGCAGAACAGCTCGACCTCTCAAACATAGAAGTAAGTTATGAGAAATTTGAAGACCTAGATGTAAAGCTAGTGGGGAAAGACATTGCTTCTCTAGAGGAGCGAGACTACGACAGGATTCTGGAAGAGTGCAACGGATCTTTGGTCAACTTCTTCGTAAGAATTCTCATCGAGGAGACAAACGAATTCGATATTCGGGATAAGGATAAATTACAGCGTTTTGTGCAAGCCTATATTGATAAAGCCCAGGTTTCAGCCGATGGCAAGAAAGAGGAGATACTGTTCAAGCACCGTGGGAAAATAACTCAGGATATTCTGGGTCAGATACGGGGGAGGATTGAGGAGAAAACAACTATAGAATACGAGGTGATGAACATACTTGTAGAGTTTCACAGCCACCGACGAAATGTGCCCAAGGGCTATGTAGAGAAACATAAGGACGCTGTCGTGAAAGATGAACTGACGCATAATATCATTAGCGGGTATTCTAGGACGATCTTCTCTAGGAATGTCTTCGATGCCAAGCAGGAGAAATGGGTAGCTGACATCCTTGACCGAGACAGTGACGTTGTGCGATGGGTGCGCCCTCCTACTGGACAGATGCCAATTGCCTACAAATGCGGCAACTATAATCCAGACTTTTTGGTGGAGACCAAAGAGGGTGAGTTCTACTTAGTTGAGGTGAAAGCAAGAGATGAGATTGGTAATGAGGATGTTCAGGCAAAGGCCCGGGCAGCAGTAGCGTGGTGCACCGCTATGAGCAAAGCAACAGATAAATCATGGGGATACAAACTGGTTCCTCATGATTCTATCAGTCTTACACAAAGCTTCCTTGGAGTAATCTCCAACGCTGTTGCTATAACTGAGTAGGTTGGCTTAATACGGAGCGATGCGACGAGGTCACAAAACTGACTTTTGTGCAATCTCTCTGCATTGCAACAGAAACTCATCCTGCTGGCTTTCTTTGAAGAAGTAGAAAGGCACCAGCTTGGCTAATCAGATCTCCTCATAATGGCTTGGGCCTATTTCTGGATATGATATGAACACAGGGTTTGACCAGAGATCTTCACCAGTGTCTACCTAGTCCAGCCAGCAATCTGATATAATCACAATAGTGAAGAATAGATTCAAACACCTATGTTATCAGGCTTCGTTTGACCGTTTAATCATCCTACTTGCGTCTGTTTCTTTGGTCATTGCACTAGTATCGGCCGGGCAAGTAAGGACAGTTTCTATTCGCACCTTCTGTATTCTGGTCGTTATCTTATTTATCCATCTTCTCATATACTTGTCTAGGAGTCTACGTAAGAGCAATCCGAATTGCCATAGAGCTCAGGAAGCAATGAATATTATGGTGGAACTAGCGAATGAAATGAATGTCAAGCTACATCCGACCAAATCACTTGAAATTGCACCTGAATTGAAAGGCGCTATGTCTACACCTCGACCATTCTTCTCGGGTTGTAGAATCCATTTTGGAGGCACAGTGCGCATAGGTTGCACTATTCTTTGTGGTCTTGATAATCTTGCATTAAAAGGTATTCTTGCACATGAGTTTGCTCATCTAAAAAAGAGGCATTCTATAAAAGGTTTGCTATCCCTTCTCATATCTATTCCGGTGCTAGTTTATGGATTTGTCTCAAGTTCCTGGCCTATAATTCCAATTCTTCTCACTGTTACCCTATTGATGCTCGTATTCTCTTTGATTTCTTGGCATCATGAATATGAAGCTGATGCCGTAGCAGCTGAGTATGTCAGGGAGAAGGATATGGCCTATGCACTTGAACAAGCTGCAGGACTTATTCATAGACCTGGAGATACTCTCCTCCACCCTTCTTTCAAGAAGAGAATTTCACGCTTGTTGTCAGACAAAGAGTGAATTCTTTGACAGTACACAAATATGTCACGCTAGTAAAACGTTGTTTTCCAAAACCGTTACAATATTGCATTGTTGAGCCGAGCCACACAAAATAGCGAAATGTTACCTAGGGGAGAAACCTGTTCCTTTTTTATTTCGTTCATATATTAGACACATTAGAGCTACCCCCTAATGTGTTATGATAGATAGAATCAATATGGGACCTAAAAATGCGTATTAGTTTTTGTGAGCTATCCAATCTCAAATTTTCTATAATAAGAGAACGATATCTGGGTTACGGACTCAGTATAAAAAGGGTGCCACGCAATATTGGTCAATTTATAGATGAAGAACGTGGATTTACAGTCCCATTCCCGGATAACCGCTGGATGATATATGGTGCTCCACGATATGACTCCACAAATCTTGAGGAAGCTGAAATCGCTAATAAAATCAGAGTATTAATTGATACGTTTCTTATCTATTGTGGAGAAGAGGTGTATCCAGGAGCTCAATACGGATATGAACATGGTCGTGGAAAACGAATTGATAAAGTCAGGAATAGTGTTTCAAAAATGTATGGTGGAATCTTAAATGAAAGGTCCATGATTCATGGTGAGATTACCATTAGTAGTCGACAAGTTAAACAAATTCAAGAGTTGTTTGCAGCACTTGTAAACGTGGAAGAAAATGACTTTATACGAATTCCTTTGTCATTCTACAGAGAAGCTTGTATATCACGCTATGTCCCTTGGAAGATTATTGTGTATTTATGTATTGCTTTGGAATCTCTGTTCCTTATGGGTGAAAATAATAAGGCATCCGAGTTATCTAAAAGAGTGGCTAGCTATTTTAATCAGAATAATCAATGTGATGGCGATATCTATCTCAAAGCCTTTGCGCTATATAAATGTAGAAATTCTATAGTACATGATGGTAATCTGTCCCCAACTATCGAAATTACCAACCTGAACTCGAATGTACATTCAAGTTATTCCATTAATGAGTTAACTACAAGCGGATATGAGGTACTAAGAAATACTTTTCAGAAGTTGTTACGTGATAACATTTTAGATAAGAAATCTTTGATACATTCAATACGTCAATTGTCTGCCTATTATCAATGGCCTAATCTAACAGCAGAAGTGGTCAAAGCATAGTTCATTACCTACACACAAAGTATTGGTTTAATCTCGATACTAATCCATTCCTTCAGCTACGAGAGGTGGCCGATTCGACCGACACGTTGGCCTACTTTGGAGCGGAATGGTGGCCCACTTTCACCGGAATACGCAACCGAAACCCCCATCGTGACTTCTCTTCGGCAATCAACCATACTAAATCGGGAATATTCCTTATAGCTTGTGCCTCCCCGTCACTGATGATACAATTCGTTCGAAGATAATCAAGCAGATAAAAATGGGGTAGAAGTGAGCCACCGATGAACACGGATGAATATAAATTGGAACCCGTCTTCGATTTTGATGCTTGTGAATCAAGTGTGTTACTTAATCAGGGCCAGGCAGAAATACGCATCGACGGAAACATCTACACAGGTGACGGCGAGGTTCGTTTGGACCTATTACCCCGTGGCAGGCTCCACTTTTATGGCAGATTCCAAGGGCTCCCCCTCGACGACGCGTTGATGCCAATAACAGGACAGAAGAAGATTTCAAGCTTTTCTATTAATAGCTGTCAAGTACAAGGATTCGCCGTGAATATCGGAGGTGGAGAAACATCTCAGGAAATGACAGTAAAATGGTGCGCGAGTACCGAGCCTGTCGTGGGGTTGGGAGACGAATCAACGCAGATGATACGGGTTGTGTTCCACCTGTTCAATTTCACGGACCTAATTGGAACTCAGCGATCTATGGAACAGATCGGAACGTCAATGAACGCCATTGAGCATGTCGATTTGGCCTGTGATGGATGGAAGGTAGAACTGAAATCACTGCTTTCGACACGAGCTAATATCAAGGCGCTGAAAGCAGAAGGAGGGTACTGCTTAACGCATGTCGGCAGCCTTGAGAAGGCAGATAGCACTCCGTTTTCTGGCAAGGATGCTGATGATCATTTGAAAGCGCTTCGGTTTTTCTTGTCCTTTGCCAAGGGCGACTGGTGTGAACCGATATGCGTGGTTGGCTACGATGCATCTGGCAACCGCACATGGGAATCTTGGTCATCTCCCAAAGAACCCTGGCACACACCACCATCGTGGTTTGATCCACATAACAGTTCTCAAATGGTTGTGCTTTTTCCAGGTTTCATGACTCGATGGGCGAATGAAGACTGGCGTAAAGCATTACATGAAGTCATTTACTGGTACTTGAACGCGAATCACTCATCTCGTGGAATTGATGCAGGGATTATTCTCGCTCAAGCCGCGATTGAGCGGCTATCCTACGAATTTGTCGTGAAGGACAGAAGACTTCTTACGGCGAATGGGTTTAAAGATCTTTGGGCGTCAGACAAGTTCCGTTTGTTGTTCTCTTCGCTTGGTATCCCGCTGGACATCCCGGTTGAGACTCCCGAATTACAGAGCCTAGCCACCAAAAGTCAGATGAATTGGCTCGATGCTACGCACGCCCTTACGGAGATAAGGAATTCTTTGGTTCATCCAGAACATAAGCGGCATGGTCAGTTCGTAAGAGGGTATTATGAGGCATGGAATTTGAGTTTGTGGTACTTGGAGATGAGTATCCTGGCTATCTGTGGTTACTCCGGGACTTATGGTAATCGGCTGAAACAGCGGTGGGTCGGGGAGGTCGAAGATGTTCCATGGAAGAAATGAATTCCAGGTGGCAATTTAACACTGGCTACAGGGCAGATATTGTACTATAGGGGGATGTAGTGTTTAAATGGGCGCTATCCTAAAGGGCTTAGTCTTGGTATAGACAATTAACAATATCAAATGATCCAGTTAGAAGATGGCAACAAATGTTATCGTAGTTCTGAAGTAACATCTGCTTGAATTGTCGCCCCTCTGAACGAGAGTCCATTTTGTTTAGTCGAAGTCACAATTGCTTATTATGTGCAATCCGGTGCCCTTTGGTTGGTCTTCTCCCTTGCGTATAATGGAACTTATACGCACTTGAGGAGTAGTTGTTAGGAGAGGTCAGTCGTGGAAATTGAGTTGATGCTGCTCGGCTGGCGATGGTGGTTATCGGGGTAAACAGGGCGTCTTTTTCTAACCAGATTATCGGCATAGTTTGCTGAGTAGTCCACATCGGTCGGGCGTATTGGTCGAGGACTAACCCTACACTAATTTTCGGGGAGGGTATTTTGGTGGACAAAGACCCGGGTACCCATCTCGTAATTTAGGACCAGGGTGGAAATCGTAAATCCTTCCCTGGCCATCCTTGTACTAGCATCGCTGTGCTATCCTAACCTGTTGCACGATGCAACAGGTTAGGATTTCCACCTGAGTGAGACAAACTCAAAGCCCCTTACGTTCGACGATTCTTACTCGCTGCGAGACAGGCCGGATAGGTTCTCTAAGTGAGCTGTCCCGAAGTCCTCTCACCATATCCTCACCACTAGGGTCAAAGTCGGTGAGCTGCAGGACTTCAATGCTATGGCTTTACAGTCGAGGCAAAGACGGTTCATAGGCAACCAGTTTTCGCCATTTCTACCCTGGATCGTTGCAGCATCATCTCAAAGCCTTCCCTGGTATTGTCGAACTTGAACTTAACCAAAGTCGTGAAATCTTGAGTTATTGCCACCGCTGCGTGCTTCTTCTTGTGTGGATTAGATTTGGTGTGTTATTCGGTATACATCTCTATTGTATCCGGAGCCATCACTATTTCTTATTCCATATACTAAAACATCGGAATGTTGGATTCAGGTGGTTCCTTAAAGTGCCACCTGTATATCTAGTTTCCGGGTGGAAAGGGCAGCCGGGTAACGCTATAATATGCTAACAAGTCTGGCTCAGCTTCACTCTCATCAGCCAATATTGTAGTTGTCGTTAAAGAGGAGCCTACCAAAGATGCCGAGGAAGAAAAAGAGAAAGAAACAACCGACCTTACGTTCACTTATTGTGAGCCTCATTGTCGAAGAAGGGCCGAGGAAACTGAGTGGCATGACGAGAATCCTGGGGTCTTCGTACCAGAGCCTCAACTCCGAAGCCCTTAAATTGCGGAGACTCGGTGTGCTGGAGAAAGATGCTGATGGTGTATTGTCACTTGCTCCAGGTGTAGACCCGGTAGCGTTCGGAATTGAATTGATTACTTCAGATCCGGCTGCTTTAACACTAACTCAGCCTGAGAGTCCGCGAACTTTAGAGCATGAGTTCAGGGACGTATTGATAAGCGTAGGAGTCAAGAAAGGTGCTCAGGTCATCGCAGAACTGTTCTTCGCTGGAGACATATGGAACATGCGGAGGCTTCATCGTGTTCTGTTAGATGATGCACGAGGCTTTGTGACTGAAGCCCAAGGCAAGCTAATAATGGGTTATTGGGCGTATACAAAAGGGGTCCCTTATGAATACGAGGACTTCTTCGAAGACTGAAGACTTACCACAGTGGTGTTCAGAAGACTGTAAAGGCGGTCTTTCAGCCCCTCCACACGCATACACCTAGTACCTCCCCCCTCTTCGGTCTGTTGTAGCTCATGAGGGTCAGTTTTGTTGGGATTTGATATCCGCGGAATGCAATATAACTTTGATTGGTTGTTGTGACAGATAATCTTCTCAATAAACTACCATAAACGAGGCCATTCATGTATCTATTTTCGCCTTCTACCTGCCATTCATGGGGGAAATCTGTTGTAGCTGGTTCCACGACTTCTTTTTGTATTCCACTATAGATATTGCTCGGGGAGTCTCCTATCTGATGACATAAGGTTCATTATGACATCATACTTCAACCTATGCCTGCCACCTTTACTACTACCGTTGTTCCTCTACCAATCCATGATTTCACCAAGAGTTTACCGCCGAGCAAGCGGGTGCGCTCTTGCATACCGATAAGCCCTAGTTTACCCTCAGTAGCAAAGTCGCTCAGCATATCAGATAGTTCAAAGCCCCTGCCGTTATCAGACACCGTTAGTTTGACTTTGCTCCGGATGAATTTAAGCCTTATTGCAGCCTCTGTTGCTCTGGAGTGCTTCTTGACATTGCGCAGTGCCTCTTGAGCAATACGGAACAGCGCCAGTTCTATCTCAGGTGTTAGGCG
>JABUBL010000790.1_pt1 | contig 10089 bp, 10 predicted proteins | sample 7240371 | NCBI WGS metagenome assembly JABUBL01 (sample SAMN07256343, study PRJNA390944) | subsurface metagenome | isolation source: Methane hydrate marine sediment | place: Pacific Ocean: Eastern North Pacific, ODP site 1244 | collected 2002 | reverse complement strand
TTTCTATTTGCAATCCCACTAAAAAAACTGCAGACTTCAAGTGGAGTAACAAGAACTTCACCCTGACCTATTGAGAGATTTGCAACCATACCTCTTGTCGGGTCAGAGATATCAAATTTTTTCTTGTACCATTCTTTATCGGGGAAAAAACCGCATTTTTCTTCAGGAAGGTCAATATCAGTTTTTTCAAAAAATCTCAATCTCTTTACACCTTTCTCAAGATTGCTGAATCCGAGTTTCATTCCAACCTGGTAAAAGAATACATTGCAGGATTGAACAATGGCTTTGTGGGTTTTTATAATCCCGTGTCTCTTCCAGCAGTTAAAGATCCTATTGCCTATCCGTAAACTACCACTACAGGAGTTCATCCTTGTATTCGCAATAATAACTCCATCCTCTAATGCTATTGCAGCAACTACAATTTTGAATATTGAACCTGGTGGATAGATACTCATTGTTGCCCTATTCCAGAAAGAGGAACCCTCTCTAAAGACCATTTTCCTAAGACCCTCGAAAGAGATACCTTTCACCAATATGTTCGGATCAAACCCGGGCTTGCAATATAACACCAGCACGCTACCATCTTGCGGATTTATTGCGACAACTGAACCACTTGTATATTCAGTAAAAAGACTATCAGCCATTTTCTGTAGATTAATATCAATTGTTAATCGGACTTCAGCTCCCGGTTCGGGTTCAATAGATTTCATCTCTTTAATAAGCCCTATCTCCCTTCCCTTTGCATTCACTTCGATATAGTCAATCCCCGGGCTGCCCCGTAGGAATACATCATGCATCTTTTCCAATCCTGACTTTCCTATTATATCTCCCTCTTTTAATTCGGGTCTTTCTTTGAGTTCTGATTCTGTAATTTCTCCTGTATAACCAATAAGGTGTGAAGTTATTGTTCCATACCTGTAATCCCTTAATGGTTTCCTTTCTACACTAACACCCGGGAGGTCGGTGATATTTTCGACAATGTTTGCTATTTCGGAAACTGTGAGGTGCCTTTTTAATACAACAGGTCTGTAAAAACTTTTTGCATTTTTCAACTTCTCCCGTATCTCTTTTTCTGGTATGTGAGAAATCTCACTCAGTAGATGGATTATTTCTTCTCTATTTTTTATAAGATATGGATATATCTCAAGAATGTAATCAGGTATATTGCCTGCAAGCACAAAACCATTCCTGTCTACAAATTCACCTCTATTCTGAGGTAAAAGAACGATCTTTATTATGTTCTTTTCCGCAAGTTTTCTATAAAATCGACCCTGTACTATCTGTAAGCCAAAAATTCTTATTACGAGAATAACGAAAACTATGCCAAAAAAATATAAGAGCAGATTAATTCTTGACCTATGATTATCGGATGATAATTTAATCAATTACCCGGAGCTAAGTGTGGGGTTTTTCTTAACAGAGAAAAGAGGAAAAGACTGATGAGTATTGAATAAAAAACTCGGGGAATACTATATCTCAGTATATTAAGAAAGAAAATCCCTACTGAAAATTGCCATAAGAATAGTGCATATACTATTTCGTATAGTAATATTGTAATTGCAAATATTATAATATCAACAAACACATTATCTTTGTAGAATCTTGCTTTCATAGAACCAATGACGAAACCAACAATAAGAAAAAGACCCATATTAAGCCCAAAATTAGTCGAATCGAACAAATCCGACATAAATCCTGAAAAAAAACCTATCCAGATGCCGTATGTTTTACCTAAAGAGAAGGCAACAAAAAAGACAAAAATGAGAACTAAGTTTGGTGCTATCTCTTTAATGGAAATTATAGGAGCTAAACTTATCTGTAATGCTACAAATATGATCATAAAAAGAATAACAAGGAATACTCTCATCGTAAAATTAGTTATTAACTTATTCGTTATTAGTTATTAAAACATAACATCATTTATATTCCGCAATGCTGATGACCTGCATTTTTTAAAAAACCCAATCTTTTGATTAAAATTATCAGAAAGGTTTAAACTGAAACTTTGTGGGTTTTTAATTACTTTAAACATATCAATATGAACCATAATCATCTTCAGATTATCAGTAACTGAGATTGATAAAATGGAGGATGTACTGCTCTCAGTTATAGCAAACACGGACTCAAGTAAAGAGAAATCAACAAAAGGCTCTATCTCTATATGCATAACAATCTCTTTGGGGCTTTCTTTAACTTTAGTTACTCTTCCAATAAATATTCCTTTCGGGAAAACACCGCCCATACCCGAAGTTAAAAGTGTATCTTCAACCTTTACATCAGAATGTAGAGGAACATCATCTAAAATTAAAACTTTTTCCCTCTGCCATTTGACTATTCCCTGAACCCTGCTCCTTAAATCGATAGCACTAACAAAAAAGTTTCTGTTGTAAAGAGTTGATAATTCACTCGATTTTTGTGTGGTTTCAATAATTTTCCCGACTAAGCCATTGGCTGAGATAACAGGCATGTTCTTCCCTATCCCGTCTTCTAAGCCTCCGTCTATGATGAGAGATTTATTATACAAACCAGGACTCTTTCCTATAATTTCACAGTGTATCAAATTAAAGTCAATCATGGGTTTAAATCCATACAGTTCCCTTAAGATTCTGTTTTCTCTCTTTATATTTGCACACCTTTGTATCTCAAGAGAAATGGTAGCAATCTCATTCCTTAATGCTATATTCTTTCTGTAAAGAGCAAAGATATTCTTTATAAATGTAATACTTTTTTCGAATGGATACAGTATTGACGCGAACTAATCCCTCGTGTAAAATCCAGTTTAAGATTTCCTCTGGCTGTGTACGAAAAGATAGAAAATAATAATAAAACAATGAAAACCCAAAGATTGAAACTTTTCAAGTAGTTTTTTTTATGATTTTTAAGCACTACTCTCCACCTGTTATTAAAACATCTTCATAGTCATTCAGGTTTTCTACAATTATCCCAGCACCTCTTACAACACATTCAATCGGATCATCGACTACCTTTATAAAAAGATTTGTTTCCTCTTTCAGTGCTGCATCCAAACCCCGTAAGAGCGAACCCCCACCAGTCATCACTATACCTTTATCCACAATATCAGAAGCAAGTTCCGGAGGTGTAGTCTCAAGCGCATGCCTAACAGCTGTGAAAATCATACTTATTGGTTCCTGTAAAGCAATCCTCACCTCTGAAGAATTCACTTTTATTGTTTTGGGAATTCCCCTTACAAGATCATTGCCTCTTACTTCCATATATTTTTCTTCATCAAGAGGAAAGGATGAACCAATCTGTATCTTTATACTCTCAGCTGACCGCTCACCAATAAGAAGGTTATATTTTTTCTTAATATATTGAAGTATTGCTTCATCCATTTCATCGCCGCCTACCCTGATTGAGCATTTTGTAACAATTCCTGAGAGTGCAATTAAAGCGATCTCTGTTGTACCACCCCCAATATCAATAACCATATTTCCAGAAGGGTCATTGACTGGAAGACCTACACCAACAGCAGCAGCAACAGGTTCAGCAACTAAATAGACCTCTCTTGCACCTGCATGTTCAACAGAATCACGAACTGCTCTCATCTCAACAGCAGTGATCCCTGTTGGAACACAAACAATCGCACGTGGTCTCATTAAAAGTCTCTTTTTCATCGTCATTCTTATGAATGATCTAAGCATCTCTTCAACCATCTCAAAATCTGCAATTACTCCATCCTTCATCGGCCTTGTTGCTTTTATTTTTGGCGGTGTCCTACCGAGCATCTTTTGCGCTTCTTTACCAACTGCAATACATTTACCTGTACTCGAATCCATTGCAACTACTGATGGTTCATTGAGAACGATACCTTGATTTTCAACAAAGATAAGTGTACTTGATGTACCTAAATCAATTGCCATATTGTTACTTACCAATCCACTAAATAATTTTCGAAAGAATCTAAATCTCATTAAACCTCCTTTATTTGCATCAATAGCTTAGATGTATATGACGCAGTTTCTATTCTAAATAATATATACACAATGAAAAGTATTTTGTCAATAAAAATATATGAAATTGGCACAAATATAAAAGTAAATCCGAATTTATTTTTCATCTTTTACTTGACACTACGAAAAAAATCTGTTATTAAAAGAATGTTATGAAAAGGAGGTTTTTTATATGTTGAACAGAGCCCAGTTAGAAACGTTTGTAGAAATGATGTTCAAGGAAAAAAGAATTGAACTACCTGAGGACATTGAACTCGAAGACATTGTTGAAGCGTTCTGTAAATATTTAGATGATGACCTTAATGAATGGTTGAAAATGAGGTTTTCTGCTTTTTTCCTTTTGACCTCAGGTGAAGGTAGTATTGATTGGAACTGGGTCAGAGAAAACATCAACGCGTTATAATAATTATAAAGAATAATTGTTTTTCTTCGAAAATCTGTAAGAGAGTAAAATATCCTTTACGCCTACTATAATAATTTTGAATGAGGTATTAAGTCTAATGTATATTTGTTAACTGTTAGGATAACTTTTGCTTTTTACCGTTCCCTTGTTTGAATCATATATATATTCACCTTGATAATAGATCTCAAGATTAAGCTCTTCCAATGAAGACGGATTGACTTCATTCAAGTTTCTGAAAATTACAATTGCATCCCTTATTTTTTTCAAATCATTAATTGCTTTCAGTTTATCAGGAAGTTTTATCTTCTCTTCCATTGATTTCTCGATCTCAACCTTTGTCTTCTCTCCTTTAGAACATGCCAATGGTAGAAGAATAACTAAAGATAACAATAAAAACATACTATTTTTCATCATCTCATTACTCCTCTTTTTTTATCTTGTTGAATCTCCTCCTGTGTCTCCCCCCTTCAAAATCTTGAGAAATCCATACATCAACAATTTTCGTAATGCGTTCTTTGCTTAACAAGGATGCTCCTAAGGCAAGAATATTGGCATTGTTGTGTAACCTTGACATTTTTGCCATTTCTTCATTCATACAGAGCGCTGCGTATGCTCCCTTCACCTTATTTGCAGCAATGGACATACCTATGCCTGTGCTGCATAGAAGAATTCCCCGTGTTATTTTTCTTCTTGAAATCTCTGAAGCAAGAGGAAATGCAATATCAGGATAGTCACAGGAAACATTGCCTTCCGTTCCGAAGTCGTCTTTATTTTGTATCCTTTTGCCTCCAGATATTTCTTTAAAAACTCCTTTGTTTTGTACCCTCTATGGTCAGCACCTATTCCTATTTTCACAACTCCCCTCCTTTAGCTATTAAGCTATTCACCCATTCTCCGTTTCTCCCTTTCACCGTTTCCCTTCTTCCTTCCCTTCTCCCTCCAGGACTATTAGTGAGAAATCGGCAAAACTATCGAATAGTTTCTTTATTTCAAGGAGCATTAAAATTCTATTATTTTTTATTTTAACATCTTGTGTCATAACAAGACAGTTGTCGAAAAAATTATCTATATGTGTACGAAAAGAGAGTAAGGATTTAATTGCTTTTTTGTATTTATTGTATTCCATTGATTCAGAAAATTTCCCATTTATTTCGTCATACTTTTTCCATAATATTTTTTCTTCTCTACAATCAAAAAATGCTTCGTTCACCTCTTTATGACTGATTTTTACACCCCTCAGGATGTTTGCTACTCTCCTCTGACCAATCACAAGTCTTTCAAAATCTTTGCTATCCTTCTCCTCATTAAGAGCTTTTATTCTTGCAATTGCTTTTCGTAAATATCATTAAAATAGACGAAAAAAACAGCATCTGTAATATCGTATCTTATCCCCAGTGATGTAAGGTATGTGCTGAGCCTATTGGATAAAAACTCTTTTAATCTATTCACTGTTTCTTCGTTATTCACTTTTATAGAAATATCTTCCTGTGAAGTGTAAAGAGAAATATTTTTATTTACCATCTCCTTAAACTCAAATCGTATCTTAAATTCATCTATTATTCTTATAAGACCATTGGCACATCTTCTCAATCCAAATGGGTCTATGCTACCTGTGGGTATCTCACCTAAGAGAAAATTTCCTACGAGTGTGTCAATCCTATCGCTAACACCCACTATTGCGGATTCTATTCTTGATGGTAATGCATCCTGAGGAAATCGGGGAAGATAGTGTTCACTGATGATAGCAGCCACTCCCTTTTTCTCATGAGATTTTAATGCATATTCCCTTCCAATAATACCTTCAAGCGTTGTAAATTCTTTTCCATCTTTTATCATATTAGTTACAAGGTCGGTTTTTGAAAGGAGTGCACCTCTTTTAATGGTATCTTTTTCACCTCTATTTAACAACTTTACAAGATATAAGGAAAGCTCTACAAGTCTCATTGTTTTATCAAAAACCGTTCCGAGCCCTCTGTGCCACTCGACACCATTTAGTTCTTCAATTCTCTCCCCAGGTGGTTTTTTCAAATCTTCCAGCCAGTAAAACTTAGCATCGTTCAGTCTTGCGTGCAAGACCTTGTTGTGATTTTTCATAATCTCTTTCAAATTATCATCAAGACTGTTCGATACACCTATATATATTGGTTCAATTCTTTTTCCTTTACCCAAAACAGCAAAATATCTCTGGTGTTCTCTCATTGCAGTAATCAAAACATCCTGTGGTAATGAAAGAAATGCTTTATCAAATTCTCCTTTGAAGACAGTGGGGTATTCAACTAAGTTTGCAACTTCATCAAACAATCTGGTATCTTCTATCACAGTCTGCGAACTCTTTAAAAGTTTTGATATTCCACTTTTAATCATTTTCTTCCTTTTCTCAAAGGAAGAAATCACATAATTCTTTTCCATTATCCTTTCATATGATGATGCGTCACTTAAAACAATCTTCTTTGAACCCTTAAAACGCGGTCCAAAACTACTATTTGAAGAAGTAACTCCTGCAATGTTAAATCTGATAACATCCTTTCCAAAAAGTAATACTATCCACCTTATAGGTCGTGCAAACTCAAGCCCGCTCTCTTCCCACCTCATCTTCTTTGGAAAAGTCAAATTGGCAATGATAGCCGGAAGTATCTCTTTTATGATTTCTTTTGTTTGTTTCGGTTTCTCTTTGATTTCTAGATAACAGACTTTTTTGTCCTTCTTTATTGCAATCTTTAAATCACTGGGTACTTTATTGTAGGACTTTGCAAATCCAATGGCAGCTGTGGTTGGCTTTCCATTATTATCAAAAGCCGTATCCGCTGGTGGTCCGTAAATCCTTTTGGGCATTCTTTTCTCATAGTCCTCCATTTTTCTGAAAAGGACGGTAATCCTTCTTGGCGTAAAAAAAACCACACTTTTTTCAAACAGTATACTTCTTTCATTGAAGGTAGAGGTAAGTTTTTTAGAAAATTCTGCTGCTGCTGGCTTTATATATGATGAAGGCAACTCTTCCATGCCGATCTCTATCAAAAGGTCTAATTTCAACTTTTTATTCTCCCTTTGTTCTTTCCCTTTTCTTCTCTGCTACACGTTTTGAAAGTCTTCTCACCTTTGCAATATATTCTTTTCTTTCCATAACACTTATTGAACCCCGTGCATCGAGGAGATTGAAAATATGGGAACATTTTATTACATAATTATATGCAGGGTAAATAAGAGCCTTTTCAAGCAATCGCTCTGCCTCTTTTTTATACTGTTCAAAGATTTCCTGATACATATCAATATTTGCCTCTTCGAAGTTATACTTGCAAAATTCATATTCACTCTCTTTATATACATCCTTCCATAAAATACCAGGTGCCCACTCGAGTTCAAAAACTGAATCGGTCTTCTGTATAAACATTGCAATTCTATCAAGTCCGTATGTAATCTCTGCAGGTATTTGTTTCAGATTAAAACTCCCTACTTGCTGGAAATAGGTGAACTGCGTTATCTCAAGTCCATCAATCCATACCTCCCATCCAAGTCCCCAAGCACCGAGTGTTGGAGATTCCCAATCATCTTCCACAAAACGGAGATCATGGTTTTTAATTTTTATCCCAAGAAATTTAAGACTTTCAAGGAAAATATCGATAACAGAAGATGGTGAGGGTTGAAGAACTACCTGGAATTGATAGAATTGTTGAAATCTAATTGGATTTTCTGCATACCTCCCATCTTTTGGTCTTTTACTGATTTCAAGATATGCAGTTTTATAGGGTTTATCCTCGATGACCTTGATGAATGTAGCAGGATTAAATGTTCCGGCACCAACCTCGCTGTTATATGGCTGCATAATAATACAACCGTAGTCCGCCCAGAACTTTTCAAGTCTGAGAATCATATCCTGATAATTAATCAGACAATACCTCCCAGTCTTTCAATTTCCGCAAGAAGAGCTTCCCTTCCCCACGGTGTTGTAACATTACAGTTAAATGAAGGGTTGAGTTTCTGAACTTCAGAAAGAGCGGAAGAAAAATCACCCAGGCTGCAGTGCGATTTCGCTTTTACAAGTCTCACATCCTTATAGTCTATCTCGCTGTCATGACCAAAAAAGTATAAAGAATCTTTCTGGATAAGGGCTGCTGCAGCATCCACTGCATTCTGGTGGTCAGGCAAATCTGAATAAACAAATGCAAGACCTGCATACGGGTCAACAAGTGAGTTATCCTTGTCAAGTGCAGTATTGAAATTATCCACTGCAGTTGAAAGCGAACAGAGTATACCATAACACCATCCGAGACCATTGTACGCCTCTCCATTATCCGGTTCATCACCAATAACATCCACGAACTCGTTGATAGCTTTCTCATATTTCCCATCTTCATAATAACCCCATGCCCTCTCAATACTTGCAGGTCCAATCCTCGGGAAATCAGGGCAACCTGCAAAGATTATACATAGTATAATGGGCATAATTTTCCTTACCATAACTGACTCCTTACATTTTGTTTTCTATCGCATCAAGATTATCTTTTTACTCTCTTCATATTTTATTTGACTATTGGACAGAATTATCTTCAGGAAGTAAACTCCGGATGGGAGTTTTCCATTGTCAAGTTTACAGGAACCTGTATACATTCCGTAGTCCCTGAAAGCACCTTGTTCAATATTCTTTACCCTTCTTCCGGAAACATCATAGAGAGCAATATCTACATACGACGCGAAAGGAACAGCATAATCGAAAAAGATATTTTGAGAAGCAGGCACAGGATAACAGTTAAGCGAGAGTCCTTTTGTAGTAAATTCACTGCTCCCGCCTTTTCCAGGCCAGAGGATAAGGATATATGAACCAAATTCGCTCACCTTCGAGTATGCATATCCGTTAGAAACATCAATCTCTGTATTTATGTATTCAAGTTCATCTCCATTTTCCCTGTAAATTCCTATATCTTGAAGTTTGTTATCATTAAGGATCTCTTTATCAAAACTAAACCGGATAACAGAAGGAACGTTAATGCTCTTTCCATCCGGACCACACTTGTATACATTAGAGAGAGGCGTATAGGAAGATGACGGTAATCCCATTTCTTCTGTTGCAATTACAATCCAGTATGTATTGTCATACATATCCTCTGGAATGGTGATCCTGAATCGTGTATCTTCGCTTTCTGCAAAACCACCGATTCTACCTATGACCTTTGTAACTGTAAAATTTCTTGTATAACTTCCTTGTGTCCCGGATGTATCCCTGGCTGTTACATATACTGTTGCTGTGCCAGATGTGTCAAAAAAGAAATCTGTTCTGTATGTCTGTTCAGCAACCTTTTCGAAACTATGATAGCTATCCTCTCCAGCAAGTGTTACCTTGCAGGGGTCAGGCATATCATTCAATAATGGTCTTTGTGACACTATCCATATATCAATATACTGTTGATTATATGGGTTCTGTATAATTGGCATTGATGAAAACAATAGTTCAACTCCCAGGCTGACAGGAGGATTGATAAGTCCGTGACCAAAGTATGTATCATATCCGGGAGAACCTAAGTCTGTTGTAGTCGAATATATTGTCTGCTTAATTGCTGATGGACTTGTTATTCCATGGGAGATAAGAAGTGCTACGAGTGCAGAGACATGTGGTGCTGCCATTGATGTGCCCTGAAGAAACCAATAATCAAAGGTATCAACCGTTGCTTTGTAATAACCATCATTAATCTGGGAGTATGTTGATTGAAGAATTCCCGCTCT
>JABUBL010000789.1_pt1 | contig 10093 bp, 10 predicted proteins | sample 7240371 | NCBI WGS metagenome assembly JABUBL01 (sample SAMN07256343, study PRJNA390944) | subsurface metagenome | isolation source: Methane hydrate marine sediment | place: Pacific Ocean: Eastern North Pacific, ODP site 1244 | collected 2002 | reverse complement strand
CCGTTTTGCCCATTTATGACCACGCTAGAGGCCACGGTGGTATGCCCCGCAGTGAACGGTCTTATTAATTACCTTTATCAAACGCCATACCATCCTCATGGTCTATTGTCCCAACCTCCGGATGCTTCTGTTGGTAAACCACTCTCCAAAAAGGAGAGCCCGGAGAACTTTATGAGCTCTCGGCAGACTCTGTCGGAGTCAGCAAGGATGGTTGAAGAGGTTTACCAGGTGGGGTTGTTGTCTGGCGCCGATGGCTGAACAGGGGGCGACGCAGGAACGAGGGGACATCCAGTTCCTCTTCAGTCTTCAAGCCTTTAAGGAGTTGTGTGAGCTCATCATCTTGGCCAGCTCCGGTCAGTCCTAGCTTGGAAATGAATCCGGTGGCAACCAGGGTAATCCTTACCTCATTATCCATATCGGGGTCCTGAGCCACCCCAAAAATGATGTTAGCCTCGGGGTCTACGGCTTGTCCAATTACATCAGCGGCTTCATTAACCTCAAACAGGGTGAGGCTACTGCCACCAACAACATTGAATAGGACGGCTTTTGACCCGTTAATGGAAACATCCAATAGAGGGCTAGCTAGAGCTTGATTAGCTGCATCTATAGCTCGGTTTTGACCTGACCCTCTACCCATGGACATCCAAGCCGGACCAGCATCCTTCATTACCGACTTAACATCGGCAAAATCGAGGTTAATCAGCCCAGGGGTGGTAATAACTTCAGCAATAGCCTGAACGCCGTGCCTCAGCACATCATCGGCTAGCTTAAAGGCGTTATCCACTCCTGTCTTCTGGTCACAGAGGTCCAGTAGTCGGTCGTTAGGGATAATAATAAGGGTGTCAACCTTGCCCAACAGGCGGGTAATGCCTTCATTGGCTACCTGGCAGCGGTGGTTACCTTCAAAGGAGAATGGTTTGGTAACCACGGCGATAGTAAGGGCGCCACTTTGCTTAGCTATATCAGCAATAACAGGCGCCGCCCCGGTGCCGGTACCACCACCCATGCCACCGGTGATAAATACCATATCAGCCCCGTCAACAAGTTCCTTAAGTTCATCACGGCTTTCCTCGGCTGCCCTCTGACCCAAAGCATGGTCGCCACCTACGCCCAGTCCTCTGGTGAGTTTCTCCCCAAGCTGTAAGCGGGTTGGAGCTTCGGTGACGGACAGGGCTTGGGCATCAGTATTCATAGCGATGAATTCTACCCCCTGAATCTCCTCCCTGACCATACGGGTTATAGCATTACTGCCACCACCGCCCAAGCCAATAACCTTAATTTTGGCTGGATTAGCAACAAAACTTGTTTTTGCCATCTCCTCCTCCTTTTTGTACCAGTTATAGGTAATTTCTTGGATTTCCTAGCGGAACAGACTCCTGATCCGGAAAGCTAAACGCCGTAAGGCTGTACCAACTCCCCAGGACTGCCAGTTCTGCCTGCCTTCATTCTTTGCCGCCCACAGCAGCAGGCCAACACTAGTGGCATAGGCAGGGTCGCAAAGGGTATCGGTGATGCCAGAAATATTGGCAGGAGCACCTACCCTTACCGGGAGTCGTAGTATCTCACGTCCTAGAGCGGCTATACCAGAAAGATTAGAGGTACCGCCAGTGAGCACCAGACCTGCCGGGACCAAATTTTCGTATTCAGAGTTTGGCAGTTCTAGCAGGATAAGCTTTATGATTTCCTCGACTCGAGCCCGGATAATGTCACACAGGTCTTGATAGGAGACACCATGTCCATCTTGTGATATGGCGGTAGTGCTTTCTGCCTTAGTTTCATAAACTGGCATAACGCTGCCGTACCTTTTCTTCATCTCCTCGGCAATATCAAATGGCAGCCCCAGACCTATAGAAACATCTCTGGTGAGCTGATAGCCAGCTACAGGCAGAATAGAGGTATGCCAGATGCTTCCACTTTTGAAAACAGCAATGTCTGTAGTCCCACCGCCAATGTCAGCTAATATGATACCTACTTGCTTCTCATCCTCAGTCAGTACTGCCTCACTGCTTGCCAGCGGCTCGAGGACGAGGTCTTCAATATCAATACCGATGCTGCGAATACACTTTACCAGATTCTGGATAGAAGTTATGGCGGCGGTAATGACGTGTGTCTCTACATCAAGCCTGAAGCCATGCATTCCTACCGGGTTTATGACTCCTGCCTGACCATCAACGGCATAAGACCGAGGAATAACGTGAAGGAGCCTTCTGTCACCTGGGACTTTGACACTTTGGGCAGAGGCGAGAACACGCTTCAAGTCTTCGGGGCGTACCACCCGGTCATTACGGGTAATGGCTACTACTCCCCGGTTATTCATTGAAGCAACATGCCTCCCGGTCACACCGACATAGGCTGATTCAACTTTATAGTTACTGGACTGTTCCGCTTTTTTAACTGACTCACGAATCGATTCTCTGGCTTCATTGATGTTGACCACCAAGCCTTTGTGCAATCCCACAGATGGGGCGACACCAACACCTACAACTCGCATAGCACCCTCATCATTTACATCGGCTATAGTTGTGCATACTTTAGTGGTACCAACATCAATAGAAACTATAGTTTGTTTTTTCATCTAGTCCTCCTTTTAACTAGATTCTAACCCTTTCAAACCCTGATTTTTTACATTTTCAGAACCCTCCCTTTTTGTAATCCCGAAATTTCCGAACAAGCTAAGCCGCTAAGAAGACTGTTTCGAGCTTCTTCAGCAAAGCCGGTCTTCTCCAGGCTCTAGCCTCAGTCCTGACTAAAAAATCCTCCACCTCAGCGGTGCCATAGCAATCATCCTGGGTAATAATGTGCTCAGCCGCTCTCAATCTGGCACTGCGACTACGCGGATTAAGTTGAATCTCTGATGGTGAAGGAGTAATGACCCTCTTATTGATTAATCTCAAGCGAGCTTTATGACCACATACACAGACTGGCGTACTTAAGGGACAAATACAGTCCCTTGCTTCCCGTTGCATGAGCTGTTTCACTATGCGGTCTTCAAGAGAGTGATAGCTAATAACTACCAGTCTGCCCCCGCACCCGAGCAAGTCAATCGCCTGCCTTAGAGCGGTTTCCAGATGCTCGAGTTCGTGATTAACGGCTATTCGCAGTGCCTGAAAGGTTTTGGTAGCTGGATGGATTCTACTTCTTCTTTTGCCAATAGCCCGCTCTATTGTCCGAGTCAAGTGAAGAGTAGATCTTATGGGACGCTCACTCACAATGCGCCGCACTATTCGGTGGCTATAGCCTTCCTCACCATATGTTCTGATAAGGTGAGTTAGTTCAGCCTCGGATGAAGTGTTAATGATATCGGCAGCAGTAACTTCCTGGCTGGGGCTAAGCCGCATGTCTAAAGGTGCATCATGCTGAAAGCTGAAACCACGCCCATTCCCATTAAGCTGAAGAGAGGAGAGACCCAAGTCAAATAAGATGCCATGCACCGGAAAGAAGTCGTATTTAATACAGTTCGCCTGCAAATTGGCGAAGTTTTCATTAACCAGAAGAATTGAGCTGGTGTAGTCTTCGAGCCTTGCCCCGGCTGCTTTTATAGCCTCTGGATCAGCATCAATAGCCAATAATTGTCCACCGGGTGAGCTATGCTCTAAAATAGCTAGGGCATGCCCACCTCCCCCCAGGGTGCAATCAATATAGCGCCCCCCGGGCTGGACAGCCAGTGCCTTCATTGCCTCTTGGAGCAGAACCGGGACATGGCTGGTGGTTGACATATTTTCACCCATCAGCGTCCCTCTAAGCTTTCTATAATCTGCCAGGCTTGCTCCTGACTAGTAGTTTTCTCTTCCTCCCAGAGGATATCGTTCCATATCTCAAGATATGTATTAGCTCCGGCGATAACTACATCATCAACAATCTCAGCATACTCTCGCAGAGGCACGGGCAGGGCAACTCTCCCCTGTCCATCAATATCGATGCTAAAAGCAGTAGCAAAAATAGCTCGATTTAGCCTTCTCAGCTTACTGCGCGTTAGTGAACCACCGGTAAGTGCGGCCGCCAGCTTTTTCCACTCGGATAACGGGTAAGCATTGACGCATTTCTCCGCCCCGGCCGTTAATACCACTCCATCTTTTAATTCCCTTCTGAACCGGGGTGGAATAGGCACTCTGCCTTTTTCGTCAATCTTATAATTAAATTCGCCGTAAAACATTTTTCTCCTGGTTAGTCTTCCCCTATTTTCCCACTACTTACCACTTTTCACCATTCTATAACACGCTTACCCCCTTTTGTCAACCCCTTTTGACACTTTTTTTAAAAAAAACTTAATTTTGCTATATGCTTTATATGTGGTAAAATAAACTTTGTTCCAAGAAAGGCAATTATCATGCTTAATGTGGGTATACTTACCATCAGTGATAAGGGGTCATACGGACAGCGTCATGACGAGAGCGGTGAGGTAATCAGGGATAGCCTCTCTCCTTCAGATAGTCATGTCATTAAGTATGAGATTATTCCTGATGAGGTGGATATTATTAGCCAGAAACTTGCTGAGTGGGCTGATGAAGGTCAGTTAGATATCATTATAACCACCGGTGGCACCGGATTGAGCCAGCGTGATGTTACCCCGGAAGCAACTCTTTCTATAGTGGACAAGGTCGTGCCGGGTTTCGCTGAAGCGATGAGAGTAAAAACCCTTAACACAACGCCAATGGCTATGTTGAGTCGGGCTACGGCTGGAGTCAGGGGACAGTGCCTTATTATCAACCTGCCGGGTAGTCCTAAGGCGGTTGGGGAGTGTCTTGAGGTTATACTGCCTGCCATTCCCCATGCCGTTGAAATTATCAAAGGGGAGGTAACCGAGCACTCCTAGAAAGTGGGGGGAGCTACGCCGATGCGCATTGATATTTTGAGCCTTTTTCCTGAGATGTTCCAGGTCCCGTTCAGCACTGGTATTTTCAAACGGGCTATTGACCACAAGCTAGTCAATATTAACCTGCATAATATTCGAGACTATACCCATGATAAACATCACACTGTTGATGACTATCCTTATGGAGGCGGTCCCGGCATGGTACTTAAACCCGAACCTATTTTGGAGGCGGTAGAGTCAATAAAATCAGATATTAGCTCTAAAGAGGAAGCTGGCACGTTACCAATTATCTTACTCACCCCGCAGGGACGTCTCTTTTCCCAGCAAATCGCTCAAGAGCTATCAAAATATAGTCACTTAATCCTGATTTGCGGTCACTATGAGGGAGTTGACGAACGGGTCCGAGAGCACATGGCTACCGATGAGATCAGCATTGGCGATTATGTGCTTACCGGTGGCGAGCTGCCGGCTATGGTAGTAGTAGATGCCGTGGCCAGGCTACTGCCGGGGTTTCTTGGTTCAGAGGCTTCACCAATGGATGAGTCCCATGTCAACGGGCTGCTGGAATACCCCCAATACACCCGCCCACCGGAATACAGGGGCTGGTCAGTACCTGAAGTTTTACTCTCCGGAAACCATGCCCAGATTGCTAAGTGGCGCCGTGAGCAAATTATCCGGCGCACGCTAGAGCGCCGTCCCGAGCTGTTAGATAAGGCTAATCTATGTTCAGAAGAAAGACAATTAGTAGACAGGTTGAAAGATTGTTTAGTTAATAAATATAATGGAGTCTAATAGAATGAGTATGGCATCACTGATTGAAGTCAAAAGAAATCCCAATATTCCTGACCTTGCCCCCGGTGACACGGTAAAGGTCAGCAGTAAGGTTGTGGAGAGTGGGAGGGAGCGCACCCAGCTATTTCAGGGAGTAGTAATTAAGGTCCAGCGCGGCGGGGTTAACGCAAACTTCACGGTAAGACGCGTTGCCTATGGCGTAGGCGTAGAGCGTACCTTCCCGCTTTATTCACCACTTGTGGAAAAAGTAGAAGTAATACGACACGGAAAAGTACGCCGGGCTAAGCTCTACTACCTGCGTGAGCGCAGCGGTAAGGCAGCTCGCATCAAGGAAAGAAGAGTAGCCCGAAAAAAGAAGGCAGTACAAGCTGAACCCGAACCGGAACCGGTAGAAGCTCAAAATGAGCTAGTTCAGGATGAGCCAGAAGCAACACCAGCGCAGGAAGAAGTAGCACCAGCTCAGGAAGAACCGGAAGCGGTACAAGAACAGGAAGAAGTAGTGCCGACTCAGGAAGAACCGGAAGACAAGCCAGAATAGATGTACTGTCGTAACTTAACGCGACCAAAGCGTCACTTCTCTTAATGCTGGGCAAGAGCAGAGTAGAGACAGCCGCTGGAGTACAGGATGAGATATGCTGAGGTTAGTGTTAATTCGCCAGTAGCCCAGCGCCGGACATTCAGTTATGCTATACCCCCCGGTTTGAGCATTGATGTGGGGCAGGCAGTATGGGTCCCCTTTGGTGATAAAATACTCCAAGGTATCGTTTTAGAATTAAGCCCTTGCCCCGCTGTAGAAGAAACCAAAGAAATAATTGATGTTATTGAGTCCCGCCCGCTATTATCCCCAGCCCATATAGTGCTGGCTCGCTGGATAAGTGAACACTACCTCTCTCCCCTCTTTAATGCAGTGGCTTTAATGTTACCGCCAGGATTTGAGCGTAAAGCACTCGCCTTTGTCTCGACAACCCCAAACCCTGACGCCCGTGATATATCCTCTCTTTCCCCGGAGCAGGGGCAGGTCTTTGAATCAGTCCGAAAACAAGGCAAAATTGGTCTGAAGGAACTGCAAAAGAGGCTGGGTAAGAAGAAGGCCCAGACTATCGTCTCCCAATTAGTTGGACGGGGGCTCTTAGTCAGGAGCTATGAACTGGAGCCGGTTAAGATCAGTCCAAAAAGAGTGCCTTACCTGCGTCTCAATGTTACCCCCAGCCAAGCCCGAGAGATGGCGGCTAGGCTGCGTGAAAAACGGGCTATCAAACAGGCAACTATTCTCGACTTCCTAGCTCAGCAGTCCGAACCGGCACCCTGGGCTGAGGTTAGACAGAGACTTGGCTGTGAGAAAGCAGTTGCTGAGGCTCTAATCCGTAAGGGTTTAGTCACATTTCAGCAGATTGAAGTAAAACGCGAGCCGATTTCCTACCGGGATATCACTCCAACTTCCCCACTGAAACTTACTGCGGCTCAGGAACTAGCCTTAAAATCTATCAAAGAAAGCCTGACACACAAAACAAAAGAGCATCCGGATGTTTTTCTGCTGCACGGGGTTACCGGGAGTGGCAAGACAGAGGTCTACCTGCAGGCGCTGACAGAGACAGTGAAGCTGGGCAAGCGAGGTATTATCCTAGTCCCTGAAATTGCCCTCACCCCCCAAACTATAGAGCGATTTGCCTCACGTTTTCCCCGTAAGGTAGCCGTCCTGCACAGTAAGCTCTCGCCGGGGGAGCAATTCGATGAGTGGCACCGAATCAGAAGTGGTGAATTTGATGTTGTCATCGGTCCCAGAAGTGCTCTCTTTGCCCCCCAACCTGATTTAGGACTTATTGTTATTGATGAGGAACACGAATGGACATATAAACAGGATACGTTACCCCGCTACCACGCCCGTGATGTAGCCATAAAGCTGGCAGAGTTAACCGGGACGGTAGTCATCCTGGGCAGTGCTACCCCTGATGTAGAGACCTTTTATCATGCACAAGGGGGAGGAGGCTATTGTTTGCTTCAGCTGCCGGAGCGAGTTGTCCCCTTTGAGAGCTCCCCTCTACCCCAGGTTGAGGTAGTAGATCTAAGAGATGAGCTTAAGGCAGGATACCGTAGCATCTTCAGTCGTTCCTTATCTCAAGCTGTAACCAAAGCTGTGTCTGGCGGGGAGCAGGTTATCCTTTTCCTTAATCGGAGGGGAGGGGCTACCTTTATTCAATGCCGACGCTGCGGTTTTGTGCTTCGTTGCAAGCGCTGTGAGGTTACCCTTACCCACCACTTTGCTGAGGACGTCCTAGTCTGCCATCAGTGTAATTACAAAACTCCGGTACCTCAGAGCTGTCCCCGGTGCTTGAGCCGGCAGATGAAATTTTTAGGCATTGGCACACAGAAGCTGGAGCAAGAATCAACTTACACTTTCCCCCAAGCCCGGCTACTGCGCTGGGATAGTGATGTTACCAGAGGCAAGGACTCGCATGGAGAAATATTGGGCAAGTTCCGTGCCCGCAAGGCTGATATTCTCATTGGAACGCAAATGGTTGCCAAGGGATTGGACTTGCCCACGGTTACGCTGGTGGGGGTGGTCAGTGCTGATACCAGTTTAAACCTGCCCGACTTCCGCGCCGGTGAGAGGACTTTTCAGCTCCTGAGTCAGGTGGCGGGGAGGGCGGGGCGTGGCACTCTAGGCGGACAAGTTATCATCCAGACTTTTTCTCCTGAGCACTATGCCATCCGAGCCGCCGCCAAACATGATTATACCTCTTTCTACGAGAAGGAAATTGCCTACCGACGCCAGCTTCATAATCCTCCCTTTAGCCGATTAGCGCTGCTTGTTTATAGCCACGCCAACGATGCTCGTTGTCAGGGAGAAGCGGAAAGAGTGAGAGACCGGCTTATCGCAGAAAGGGATGCCAAGGGAATAGATAACCTCGGTATAATTGGTCCAGCCCCGGCATTCATTCACAAGCTACGGGGCAGGTTTCGCTGGCAACTCATACTTCGCGGCGTTGAACTCCCTGCTTTCCTATCACCAATTCCCTTCCCTCAAGGCTGGACAATAGATATTGACCCGGTGAGCTTGCTTTAAAGTTTACCTACCTCACCCTCTTTAGATTTTTATTTGGGTAACCCCATCCCCCTTTATCCCCCTTCCCCTTGATGAGGGGAAGGGGGAAATGGTTATGTAAGAGAGGCTTCGCCTCTCTTTGACTCTCTTTGCTCTGGCCTAGTAACATAGGGGTGTTTAAGAGGGGCTGACGCCCCTCTTTTCAAAATTTCCCCCTCTCCTTGATAAGGAGAGGGGGACACAGGGGGTGAGGTCACCAAATATCTTAATTAAGGGAAGGGGGTCAGGGGGATAGGTTGCTAAACAATTTCCCCCAAGTTGAGATTTTACAATTTAGCTCTATTTCAGCTATAATTTTGCACAGGCAATAAATTTGGTGGATTAATATGGCAGTTCTTCCTATTCGTGATTTCCCCGACCCCATACTGAAGCAGAAGGCAAAACGGGTCAGGACCATTGATAGCTCAGTTAAGAAGCTGATAAGCGATATGATTGAGACTATGCACTCTGTTCCCGGGCGGGTGGGATTAGCCGCGCCACAGGTAGGTGTTTCCTTGCGAGTAATTGTTATTGGCCTACCTGAGGCAGAAGATATAGCTATAGTCAATCCTGAGATAGTGAGGAGGAGAGGTGAACGCTTGATAGACGAGGGCTGTCTCAGTGTTCCCGGTTATTTTGGGCAGGTCAAGCGTGCCGAATCGGTTACCGTTAAAGGTCGTGACCAAAGTGGAAAGGAAATACGAATTAAGGCAGAGGGACTTCTGGCTCAAGCCCTGGAGCACGAGATAGACCACATAAACGGAGTCTTTTACCTTGACCACCTGGAAAGTACGGATAAGCTATACAAGATTGAGCCAGAACAAACCCAGCTTTAAATGTGGGTAGATTTTCCTAATGTCTGCTGTCCTTCCCTTCCGATACGACCTGTTCTCACACCTTTAATAAATCTGAGCCATTATATTTTTGAATAATACGACGATAGCGCTCGGTGACAACTGTCCCTGTCGGATTGCCGAATCCCGGATTAGAGTCCAAATAGAAAAGTTCATCAAGTTTATAATTGGGAAAGGCTTTTTTCGCCCCGATAATGAATTTTTGATTGATATTGCGCTTGCCTTCACGCACCCGGTAAACCTGGCTTACCGACAATTCCATAGCCCGAGCTAACTCAGATAAGTTCCGATAGGTACCGTTGCTCAGCTCAAAAACCTTTGTCTTTATTATCATAGTCCTGATGCACTTTTAATGCCAGATGTCACATATTATAGCCAGTAATATGCCATTTGTCAAGACCCCAACAGTTGACAGCCACCAAAAATGCGCATAAAATACTTCATTGCAATCAATAAGGTTAAGTGAGGAAAAGGGGGTAATTGGAGATGGAAGACAAAGAAACGCCTGAGCAACTAACGCCTTTACTGCGGGGAGACAAGGTGCTCCGCATC
>JABUBL010000788.1_pt1 | contig 10094 bp, 12 predicted proteins | sample 7240371 | NCBI WGS metagenome assembly JABUBL01 (sample SAMN07256343, study PRJNA390944) | subsurface metagenome | isolation source: Methane hydrate marine sediment | place: Pacific Ocean: Eastern North Pacific, ODP site 1244 | collected 2002 | reverse complement strand
TTCCTAATAAAGGCATAAGAGGATCCACAAAAGGTCTGATTTTAAAAGTGATATAAGGGAGTACATCAGACCGTAAAGCTCGACCGACCCGGATATTTTTGTTTCCCATAACTCCTGCTAAATTACCTTCTAAATTATCGTCGGCTCTTAAATAATCGAATATCTCTTTATTTATCGCTGCGATTACATCCATATTAAAACCACTCTTCCTCAAGAAATTTTTTAATCATCTCTCTGGATTTTTCTAAAGTCACCCCCAGCCAAGGCCGGGCAGCCATCTTTTCTGTTCCAAACTCTAAACATTTTCCATACTCTCCTATTTCCCCTCCGGTACCCACATGCATAAAAAAGATATTTCCTTTCACAGCTTCCATAAAGAAAATTGAGCCATGTAACCCACCATACCAGATAACTGGTGGCTTTCCGGGGGCAGAAGCTATATGGACCTTGCCCTTTCTTATATATTTCCTTCCTGTTCCTAATTGTGATATGGCCTCTCTAATTTCTCTAACTAAAAGATGGCCCAGATCATCAAGTCGAGTATGGGAAATTCTATTCATAACTCGCTCAACTTCATCACCTTTCCACTCAAATTTGAACTCACTCTTTCCGTTCAAGTAAATCAACCACCACTATCTTATTTTTTAAGAGCCGAGGGTCGACGTATTTAACATCAAAAATCCTATCTGTTCCCTTCAGCTTTACTCTGTACTTTTCTAAAATATTAGGGTACTCAGTATATAGTCGGTAATCAGCTAGCACTCCGGTCTTGTCGTAAGAGATCCCTTCACGACCCCTTAAAGAATCGATCACTCCACCGAACTCATCTGTTTCGGTCCAAGTAATTTCCTGCCCTTCAGATGTTTCTTCTCCTTCTATTCTCTCTATCAAAATAAACCTTTTTCTGGGTCCAATAACTCTCATTTGGTGATCCTCACTAAGCTACTAGTATTGGTTTTCGATTAACATACCGTTTTAGATATTTATCGCATTCGATAATTCCACTCAAATATAACTCTCCTCCTCGATCATAGGAATAGACCCGGCCCATAGATTCCTTTTCGAATTCATAATGTTCATATAGTGTGGGATCATTTTCATCTCTGGCTAAGATTATGCAGGCATTTTTAATTGCTTGAGGACATATATAGTGGCCTATAGTTCCTTTAATCTCTATATTGCCATGGCCTTTGGGAAAATATCCGTCTAAGGCAAATTCTATCGGCTCCATAAGGGTCCTCGGTTCGTGAAGAGTAGACTTTACACCCCGGTAGATGCAATCGTCATCGTAGTCCCAGTTATATATGATTGATACAATATCCGCTTCTACTAGTGTGGCTTTTAGTGACTGCTCTAAAGTGAAGACAGATTTTCCCTCTCCATCGGTTGCAGTATTACCTAAAATCCTACTGCCCCATAGATTATCGATTTGTTCTGAGGCATCCTTGATCCCCAGATAGTTGTTCTTATAATAATCTGCAGTAACAAGAGAAATGGTTAAAGTAACTGTATATTCCCCTGCTGTTCCAGATATATCTGTTCCGGTTTTATCTATGGTGGAAACTTCGACTTCACTTACGGCCATATAGTTAATCGATAATATTTCTTGCCTGATCGGAGGGAATAGTCTATCCCTCCCGTTCCCATCTAAAAAGTCATGAAAAGTTTTCGGGTAAAAATAGTCCTTGGTTATTCTCTCTACTCGGGCTTCCACTTCATCTATGATCGCCTGTCTCTCGGTGAGAATTGAATCCTCTAGCCAATTGTCTATATCATCTTCAGTTATATATTTTCCTTCAGCTTTATCTCCCATTAACTACTTCCCCCATGGTTTAATTCTAAACATGGCGATGCTTAGTCCAAATGGTAATATCATCATGCAGAACTATCGTTGCACAATTTATCGTATCGTAAGTCAAATCTACATTACCCGGAATCTCTGAACTCTTATCCATATCATCTACTTTTTTCTTTATGATATTACTAGCATTAACTATCGCTAGGCCCAATCCGAGTTTATCTGATATCCCTACCTTTACATTGTCAGAACTACTAACTCCTACAGGAAGGGTTATCTTATTTATAGTGGCCCAGGCCACATTGCCGTAAGCTATTCCCCCGGCAATTGTGGCAATATTTTCCTCTGTACTTTCCCCTTTCGCATTTACACCCTCAATATTCACATTTCCAGAAGGGGAATTATTATTAGTGGTCGTTATGCTCGCATTTCTGGCTACGTCGGGGTTAGTTATTCCGCTAGTAATTTCAAGTTCGGCTCCTGTTCCTGCTATGGCAGCGTGGATATAGTCATCTATTGATGCTCTAACATCTTGAAAATGAAAACTCATGCCCCCAAGTTGTAGAGGCGTTACCCCGCCGGCTATGGTAACTTGAATAGGTTCTGATTCTATTACTTTAATAGTAATATCTCCTGCCATTAGTCTGTTCTCCTCGTAATATCAGCTTTTATCTCTAAGGTCCCGCTCAAGATGGTAATTATTGTCTCGTCGGCTTTTTTTATTTGAATATCATAGGAATAGATTCCGGTTCTGAGTCCTTCCGTATCAGATGAAATTAAAACAATTTTTGTCTGGCCTTGAGAAGGATTAGTATGCTCGGTTATATCTTTTTTTACATCTGCTTCCTCATCGCTCTTCCAAGCGTATTTCTTTAGAGTAAAATATACTGTCCAATCTCCAATATTGACTACGTTTCCTTCGCTATCGGTAAAGGCTAAGGTATATTCCCGACTATCACCTCTAAATAGAGGATTTAATTTTGTTCCCGCCATTCAAATCACTCGCAATCTATTTAATTCTCTTCACTTACAAAAAGTTTAAAGGGGCTGTTTCCGGCACAACCCCTAAAAAAGCCTTTTTCGATTTTTAATTTATGGACTGATCTGCAACATGATAAACGGTGCTGCTGCCTCTTCCTCAAGAGCATCTGGCATTTCGATAACAAATCCGGCAATCTGTTTATCGTAGCTGCTAGCAAATAACGTATCCATTCTCTCCAAACCTCCGTTTGAGGAAAATCCAAAGAGCTGTTCATTTTGGTTTACACCGAATGCCGTACCAATGGGACTAATCCTACACGGTCCCCAGGTCTGAATCCAAAAATACTCCCCATTTTTCGCCATCACACAAGGCATGCCCATAACAGAAGAATAATTATGGTTTCCCCATCTTAAGTTACCATACGGATTAGGGAGAATCTCACAGGGATCATTCAAATTGAGTCCTACGGTCAGAGCATCTTTGAGAGTAAGCATACAATTAGCCCCGCCAATAACAGGGATAGCGGTATTACCCACAATGTGCCTTTGTGCACGGTCAGCATCTCGGTAGAGAGAGATGTACCCGCCCTTAAGCTCATCAGCCTCAAGAGTCTTCAGGAAAGTAGCAGTGGTTACCTCCACAGTCTTTGAGTCTGCGTCAGTAGCCAAACAAATCGAGGCCTTTCTAGTTACAAGCGAGCTATAGTTCTTGACACCACTATTCATTCTGTCGAGGGTCTGGTTACATCTCCCGTACCGAAACACACGACCATCAGGAGTTACTCTACGTGTACCCAGAACATAGTTCTGAGTTTCACTTGCTACATAGACGCCCTGTTCAGGTCTGTCTGCTAACCTCTCACCGAAAATCAGGTCGCAGCTCAGCTCAAGACCGTTCTTAAATGCATCTTGGATAATACGACTCCAATCTTGTCCAATATCAGGGTCTAAATTAGCTAAATCTCTTCTACTATTACCCATTTTATTTCACCTCACTTAACCTATTGATTATTTCTTTCTTTTTAGTTTTCTTATCAAAATCGATTCCCTTATCTTTAGCTATTTTCTTTAGCTTAAAGAAGTTCATTTCCTCATATTCTGATAAGTCATTAATTACACTTATAAAGGGCAGTTTGCCTGCATCCTCAGCAAGCTGAGAATCATTCGTTGGAAGTATCTCATTTCGAACGAGGTAATGCTTTACCCCACCCGAAAATATATCCCGAGAACCTGCCCGGTTAATTATCTTGTATCGCATAGCTATTCTCCTCTATCTTAGCCATGTAAAAGATTCACTAATATAACAGCCGCTTCAGGATTTTCCACTGCGATGTCTGCCTTCAGATTGTAGAAAACATATTGGGCCTGGTCTTCTGGGGCTCGCTTGCTTTCCAGGGTTAGCTCCTTCTGGATGCCGATAATTAAGTTGTTCTTAGGAGTTAAAATAACGTCGGCACATACATTTCCACCTAACTTGCCGTCTTTGGTATCATCTGTGTCTGGGGGTGTTTCGCTAACGGTTATAGTAGTGGTAGGGTCTGCATAGCTTGCGCTCACAACAGTATAAACTCCATCATTTCCTGTACTTCCCGAAACTATTATCTTTAAACCTGCAGGAAATTCCGCTGTAAAGTCGCCAGTTATCCCAAAAGTTTTCGCACTGTAACTAACGGCAGTAATATTGTGGAGTGTTCCGGTCAATTCGTAATCTTCCTGCCCATTTAGGGTTCCTTCAACAACCTCGTAGGTCGTAGGCATGAGTGGAACTGATGCGACAGGAACAGTCCTATAGGGTAGATCCTGTTCCCCTAAGAGAGCCTTATCTCCCAAGATAGTAGCCCGATTAGCTAAAGCCTCGGCATAGTCATTGGGAACGACATCATTGCAGAAAAATCTTAAGTTCTTTAATCCCACTAACTTATACTTAGCCGGTAAAACCGCTAACATCCTGGCAAACTTAAATTCCCAGTCGCCTATATAATTACCACTAGCATCAAAAAGTCTTTCGGCTATCTTTCCCGCTTTCTGGAAGTCGTTCTCATGCCCTGATAAAGTAAGAGAGGCATCCAGAATTGTGGCTGCTCCTGGTAAAGTCCCAGTCTTGGTCTGCCCAACTAGAAGTCTGTGTCTAAAACCTTTAAACAGGCTTCTGATATCTGTATCGGCAAAACCAGGATGAGAACTATAAGAGGCCTCGTCTATCTCGTTAGCTACCTTCTTGGCTATTATCTTCATGAGATGATCTGCAAAGGCCTGTCCCTCGATGCCCTCTTCCAAGTCATCATCATAGACCACTACTGCGCCTCGCAATTTCTGTGCGGTTAGAACAACCTTGCCATGGGCAAATTCCTTCAGATAGTCTGAAGAAGCAAATTTAGCTGCCGGCTTCAAAAATCTGGTTCCAGTCTTAAAGCCCAGGTATCTCAGATTCTTTTCGACCTTTTCCATCTTTACGATACGGGCATTATCTTTCCAGAAGGATTCATCTACCACATAATCGATAAACTGACTAGCTTCCTCTGGCTGCAGGGTAATATCCGGTAGAGCCTTCATGGCTTTCATAAAGTTCTTCTTATTTAATAATGCTTTATTAGTTTTCATTTTTTTTTCACCTCGATTCTCTATTATCAAAATTAATCCTCTTCTTCTACTATTTCAAATTCAAAAGAAGGCCACTTTTTGTCACTCTTCTTGACTTTTCCGTCTCCGTCTCCTTCATCGTCATCCTGACCCTCTATCTGTTTTTTAGTCCCTTTAACTCCTTCCAAAGTTTTCAGCCTCTTCTCTAGCTCAGATATGCTCTTATCCTTTTCTCCTAAACCCTTCTCCAGTTTCTCTATGGTCCCCTTAGCATCTTTTATAGCACTATCAACTTTTTCATCTCTCTCTTTTGTCTCATCGGCTTTTTCTTTTGCCTCATCGGCCTTCTTTAGAGCTTTTTTCTCTTCATCGGATAGAAGGTCAGATAGAACAGAAATAGCCTTTTTGGTATCGTCTCCTTTGGAGAGAACACTATTAAGTATGCCGATAGCCTTTTTAATCGCTGCCAGAGTATCCTTAGAAATTTTCCTTCCCGCTTTTTCCATATCTTCATCACTCTTCTTAGCAGGGTAAGGATAGGGATAAGCTTTAGTAACATATTTAGCCAGCACTTTCACAGCGTCTTTAAGCTCTTCTGAAAAATCTCCTTTGAATTTGTTTAAAATATTTAGTGCTCCTTTGATGGCACTAACGGCCTCATCAGAGAGCTTCTTCAATAGTTCGGTTTCTTTCTCGCTGAAATCCTCTTCTTCGCCAGTTAATTTTTTATAAAGTTCTATCAGTTCTAACATTTTGAGTTCTTCCTCCTTAATTAAATTTTTGATATCAGAATTATCCTGATCTGTTTCAGATGTCTTCTGCATATCCTTTTTATCTTTTTTAACGATTAGAAATTTTTTTCTAATTGCCGGGATGTCAACTAGTGAAATTTCATCAACATCGATATCCACCAGTTCTCTTGGCATATAGATCACCTTCTATCAGCCAGGGCACTTTTGAAAAAATAAAAAAAACGAATACCCAAGCAAACTTCTTTACAATTCATCAGCTTGAGCATCCGCTTCCGGGATCTCAACTTTCTAAACTTGTTTTTTAATATTAAGTTTTAAAATAAAAAAAACGCCTTAAACTTTCTAATAATTTTAGAAAAGCTTAAAGCGTTTGCTTTAACTTCCGAACATTATTCGATTTCACAAGTCATATTCTATTTTACGTAATTATGATACTAAATTATTTTTATTTTGTCAAATAGTCTTTTAATCAATCTGAAGGAGTGCCGGCCCTCCCTGCAATACTGAATCCAGTTAGCTCCCCTCTTAATACTCTTTTCCAAATTTCTTTATTTATCTTATCTCCTAAGTAAATAGAAATCCACCAATCCCCTTTTTCCAAAAGATTCTTGGGAGACATGCCGCCTTTATGGTGCTGTTCCTCCACAAAATAATTCTCTACAATTGGGATTTCTCTTTCTTTGCCCGCGTGCATCACTTTAAGTTTCTTTTTTTCAATCATGAAGCGTTTTAGAGCCTTCCAGACTTCCGGAGGTGTGGTCCAATCCTCCTGCGAATCCGTTTTATAACTAAAATAGACCACTCCGCCGACTATATGTTCTGTTTTATCGATCTTCTTAAAAGTGAATTTAGCTATTTCCTGACCATCCTTAATTATTTCTTTTCGCTTCTCATCCCATTCTTTGACTTCTTTTTCAGCGGGAGGTTTAGACTTCATATACTTTCTTGCCTCCCGGTAGCATTCCCAGTAGCTGGTCCTATATTCTTTGTCCCCCATCTTGGGAGATATCACGGGGAAATATACTGAACGGAGGGCATCGACTATTGCTGCATAGTATTTTAGGGCATCCTTCAATTTCCATTCTCCCCATTTCTTATCTTCTTTAAGTTTGGGGTAACCCGAGTTCCCTAAGTATCTTAGGTCGGCAAATAATTCCTTGTGTCTTACTGCAGGATTTTTAAGGTCATCGTCTATTCCCTCGGCTTTAAATTGTTCAAGGTCAAGCTTCTCAAATTCATCTTTAATAGTATTTTTAATCTTCCCAGCTAGATTTTTCCACCATTCTTCCCAACCCTTATCACCATACTTCGTCTTGCCTGCTATAACTATTCTTAATCTGTCTTCCTGGCCTCTATCATATTTAGAATACAATCCTTCTAACTTACCCAATCTATCACTTACAGCCTGGACTTTGCAGTCATCTTTTGGGTCTTTCATTCTAAAGACTATAAACGCTACTCTCTCCTCGTTCTTCCCTTCATCACTTGCTCTCATTTCAATTTCGGGAATAGAATCTAGCTCCTTTAACCATTCATCCTTTAAATGCTCATCGACTTCCGTCCCATTCCATATTCGTTTAGGAGAGCCACTCCTTCCTCTCAGTGGCTTATCAGGTGATTTTCCATAAACTGCTTGATAAGCAAAGGTTGGAGAATTTATCCAATCTATTCCCTGTTTTATTATTCCTTTCTCCCTTAAAATCTTCCTTTCTTTCTCCCATGCTTCTCCATCATCGAATTCATGCTTTTGGTACCAGCTATCGGGCATGTTACACACTCCACCTATTGGTTCATCATCCCCACATATCAGACAACGTGGATGCCCATTGGGATGTGTCCATTTAGCTGATTTAAATCTATGAACCTTTCCTGCTAAAGGTTTCTTACTATTTTCATTTATAACGGCCGTCTCTCTTTCATAATCCATTCTTTGCTTATCTGATAATTTCTTTTCTACCCTTTCAACTTTATAAAATTCCCTTTTCAATTCAGCCCAAATATTCGGATTTCTATTCTCCCCAAATTTCTTTGCTGCTACTCCATCCTTCACTTCTTTAACAGAAATTATTTCACCTTTGCCATCACCGGTCATAGCCCATTCCTTAAAATGCTTCTTGCAAAACCAGGCATGTCCTATTCCCTCAGCCCATAGACATTCATAAAAGGTGGGCTTGTCACATTCCATACACTTTTCTCTGCTATGTCTTTTCTTAATTTGGATATTCTTCTCCCGGGCAAATTCTTTTGCGAGTCTTAAAATCTCAGATGAAGCAATATCCTCTAATTCTCCGGAGTCCCGGTCCGCTTTATTATGAACAATCACATACCCTCTAAATTCTTTAGATTTAAATTCTGGGTGTTCCTTAATAAATTTAGAGAAGTGCCCGCCGCCAAAATCACAAAATTCCTCGTAGCCTGCTTTTTTATAAAACTCTTCTGCAAATTCCGGCTCGTTCATCTCCCTAATCTCTTGTGGTTGGTGAGGTATTAAGACTAAATCCCAGCCGGTCTGATACTTCCAATTAGGTCCAAAGTTTGAACTCAGCCATTCCGGAGTTAACCATTTCTCGGATATCTCTCCCACTCTCTCCTTCATGACCCTATCTATCTTTAGTCTTAAAGATTGATCCAGAGTAATTATAAATTTATCATCCTTTTCTCCTGCTCTTACTATGATATCGATATCATTCGGCTTGCGATCCCCCTCTCGTTCATAAAAGAGAGACCCTGCAATGTTTATGAACTCTGGAATCCACACGAATGAAGGGAGATCCTTAATCAATGTATCGAATTCTTTATCACCTTTGGCAAGATGAATTATCTCATGAACAATTTTCCCATTCTGTAGTCCATGTTTTATTTCCAATTTCTAATCCTCCTTTATCTTCAAGACATCGCAAAATCCGTATTTCCGTCTATATATAATTTCATTAGGAATTTTGCCCTTGGCTATTTCAACCATCAACTTTTTTCTGCAGTTCCTATCAACTTTCTCGCTGATTGGGATTTGAGGTAATAACAGGAGCAGCCTATCATCGAGATAGGGAAGATATACTTTTATCTCGCTGGAATTTTGGTCAAGGGGAATTAAATGTTTCTTCTGCAATTGTCTGAGGTGTGTATAATAAGTATCTTCGCAAGGTTTATTTTGGTGATCATGGTATCCACACATAAACTCATCTATCCCATCGCAAGCTATTATTTTTTTCGTATAATCCCATACAAATTTATAAAATGCCCTGAGTGCTATATCTCCCTCTGAATCCCATTTCGAGTGTCGCTCATATTTTATTTCTTTTTTAGAAGGTATATAAATTCTGTGAGTGACATTCTTCCATTCTTCTATCACCCATTTTGAGTATCTAATATCGGGGTGCAGTTCAAAACCTCCCATTGTAAAAGCTTCTACCTGTTTATGTATTTTAAGCATGAAATAAAGCATCAGACTCGAATCTAATCCTCCCGAAAAAGATAAACAATTACAATCAATCCCTGATAGTATTTGCAGAATCGTGTCCTCTATTTCCTTAAGCTTTATAGGCTGTCCTATTTTTGCCCAGTTTTTAGGGTATATAATCATAATCACCATTCCCTGGCCTTTTCTTTAAGGGTCATTCCCGATTTCATTTCCTTAGGTTTTATCTTATTCTCTTTAGCTTCCTCGTCTGACCAGACAACTTCCTGAGTGCGTTCCAATCCCTTTATCACGTGGAATATCCCTTCTTCGATCTCCTTGCCATTTAAATAAGCCCTTCCATTCTTAATTAACAGATGGTCCTGTTCAAACATATTGGCAATGTGATCATAGACTAAGCAGTGATGAATTTTCTCTTTTCCTTTATCATCAATCTCTATATGATGAAGAAGATATTCATAATCTTCAAGCGTGCCCTTTTCTATACCCTCGAGATATTCTCCCTCTCCCTGCTCTGTCAATTTTTTGATTTCTTCTAATTCCATTTAAATCATCGCCCCCCCCCCAA
>JABUBL010000787.1_pt1 | contig 10095 bp, 8 predicted proteins | sample 7240371 | NCBI WGS metagenome assembly JABUBL01 (sample SAMN07256343, study PRJNA390944) | subsurface metagenome | isolation source: Methane hydrate marine sediment | place: Pacific Ocean: Eastern North Pacific, ODP site 1244 | collected 2002 | reverse complement strand
GCCAGTACGCCGGATTCGGCTCGGCGGAGGAGTCAAACCAGCGCTACCACTACCTGCTGGAGCAGGGAGTGACGGGCCTGTCAGTGGCCTTCGACCTGCCCACCCAGATCGGCTACGACTCGGACCATCCCCTGGCCGCGGGCGAGGTGGGCCGCGTGGGGGTAGCCATTTCCTCCCTGGCCGACATGGAAGTGCTGCTGAAGGGCATACACCTGGAGCAGGTATCCACCTCTATGACCATCAACGCCACGGCGGCCATCCTGCTGGCCTTATACGCTGCGGTGGCGGAGAAGCAGGGAGTGAAGCCCGGGCAGCTGCGGGGTACGATACAGAACGACATCCTGAAGGAGTACATTGCCCGGGGTACCTACATCTATCCCCCCGGTCCCTCCATGCGCCTGGTAACCGACCTGTCCGCCTGGTGCGGGCGGGAAATGCCCCGCTGGAACACTATCTCCATCAGCGGCTACCATATGCGGGAAGCGGGCGCCACGGCGGCCCAGGAGCTGGCTTTCACCTTCGCCAACGGCATCGCCTACGTGCAGGCTGCGGTGGATGCCGGGCTGGAGGTGAACGTCTTCGGCCAGCGGATCAGCTTCTTCTTCAACGTGCATATGAACCTGTTGGAGGAAGTGGCCAAGTTTCGCGCGGCGCGGCGTATCTGGGCCGGGATCATGAAGGAGCGCTTCGAGGCTAACGAGCCCAGAGCTCAGATGTGCCGCTTCCACGTGCAGAACGCCGGGTCATCCCTCACCGCCCAGCAGATTGACAACAATGTGGTACGCACCACCCTGGAAGCACTGGCAGCCGTCCTGGGGGGCACCCAGTCGCTGCACACCAACAGCCGCGATGAGGCCCTGGCCCTGCCTACCGAAGATTCGGTGCGACTGGCCCTGCGCACCCAGCAGATCATCGCCCACGAGACCGGCATCACCGAAGTAGTGGACCCCCTGGCCGGCAGCCACGTCGTGGAAGAGCTCACCGATCGGCTGGAGCGTGAAACCCTGGAATTGATTACGACCATAGACGAGCTGGGTGGGGCGGTGGCGGCCATTGAGACGAACTACCAGGAAAGGGAAATCGCCCGCTCGGCCTACGAGTTTCAGCAGGCCGTGGAGCGGGGAGACCGAGTCATCGTGGGTGTAAACCGCTTCGTGGCAGACGAACCTGATACAGCCTCGCTTCAGGCCATCGATCCCCGGGTGGTAAAGGTCCAGCTGGCCCGACTGAGGAAAGTTAGGGCGGAGCGGAGTGCGGAAGCAGTTCAACAGGCTCTCGAACACCTCAAAAGTGCCGCCCAGGGAAACGACAACCTGCTCCCTCCCATTCTCGATGCCGTGCGGGTCTATACTACCCTGGGGGAGATTAGCGATACACTGCGCTGGGTTTTCGGGGAGTATAAAGCAAAATGAAAAATGCAAAATTCAAGGCTGCTATTCATGTGAAACACCCAGGGGTCAGCCAGGATTATTCCCTGTGATACAGAGTATTCACCACTTATTTCGCGCTCTTCAATTAGCAATTTGCATTAAGCGGTAGCGAAGTCATGCTGACCGTAGGTCTCGTCCAACCCAGCTTGACTACCAGCTTTATCGGCCGGGAGATTACCTATTATCTATCCACCGATTCCACCAACGCTGATCTGTGGGCACTGGTAGACAAGGGGGAAGCAGTGCCGGGCCAGGTAGTAATCACCGATGACCAGCGATCCGGCAAGGGGCGTCAGGGCCGGCGCTGGTTCTCCGCGGCGGGGCTGGGTCTGACTTTTTCGACGCTCCTGCGCCCGGAGCTCCCCCCGGAACGCCTCGGCCTGCTGTCACTGGGTATGGGCGTGGCGGTTGTGGACGCCCTTGCGCTTGAGGGGGCGAAAGCCCGGCTTAAGTGGCCCAATGATATCGTGTGGGAGGGGCGCAAGCTGGGGGGTATCCTGGCTGAGAGCCGCATGACCAATGAGGTGCCGGTGGTGGTCATAGGCGTGGGGATTAACGTCAATGAGCAGATCACGGATTTCCCTAAAGAGCTGCACCCCGCTGCTGTTTCAGTGTATATGCTCCTGGGGAAGCCGATCCAGCGGGAATTGCTCCTGGCCGGGATTCTCAACCGATTCGAAGGACTGCTGGAGGATAGTCTTAATGCTGTAACTTCCTACTGGCAGGAACGCTGCGATCATCTGGGGCATCCGGTACGCTTCCACGGTCCTGACGGTCAATTAGAGGGGCGGTTCACCGGCGTGAACCCGGTGGGGCAGGGATTGATCGAAATTGGATCAGAAATCCACGAGGTGACTGCCGGTGATCTTGATTTGAAATCCGAATGATCGTTAAAAAACCTGGCTGTGTATCTAATACTGGAAGGAGAAGTCCATGCTGCTGGCAATTGATGTAGGTAACTCCAACGTCGTTCTGGCCTTGTTGGATGGGGAGACCCTGCTGGAGAGTTGGCGCCTGCACACTAATGTCACCCACACCACCGATGACTGGTGGATTGCCGTCAAGCACCTGGCGGAAGATGCCCGGGTGGATATCACGGCAATTGACGGAGTCATCATTTCCAGCGTTGTGCCGGTAGCAGGACAGGCCCTGCTGCAGATGTGCCAGCACTACCTGCGCATCGAGCCCCTCCGGGTTCACGCCCACCTGGCCCTGGAGCTGGGATTGGACGTGAAGGACCCGGATTCCGTAGGTGCCGACCGCATCTGTAACGTAGTGGCCGCCCGGGAGGTTTATGGCACTCCCTGCATTATCGTGGACCTGGGCACCGCCACTACCTTCGATGTGGTTAATGAAGCGGGGCATTTCATAGGCGGGTCCATCGCTCCGGGGGTGGAGGCCAGCGCCCACCGTCTCTTTTCCGGGGCGGCTCTCCTGTCTGCCGTTGATCTGAAGTCGCCCGAAACGGTCATCGGCAAAGACACGGAAACTAACCTGCAGGCCGGTATTATATACGGCGTGGTAGATCAGATCGACGGTATGCTGACCCGAATCCGGGAGGAAACCGGCTGGGAGGAAATGAACGTAGTGCTAACCGGCGGGCTGGGGGAGCTAATCGCTGGCGAGCTGCGCACCACCGTCACCTATGACCCGAACCTCACCGTCAAGGGTCTGCGGCTGATTCATGAGCAGTGCAGGTAATTGGAATCGCTCACGCGCAGTTTTAGCCCTGCATTTTATTACGGGAGAGCCTGGTATTCACTAAGAATAGCCTTTTTTCGTAGTCGTACAATAATGATTTGCCTCTTATGTGTCCGGCACCTAATTTTCGGATAACTACATCTTATTTATTATGTTGTATTCTAAGTCAGCCGAATATGCTATCCAGACCATGCTTTACCTAGCCGAGAATGAAGGTAGAGGCCTGGTGATGGTCAGTTCCATTGCCGAGGTCTATAATATCCCCAGGCATTTTCTGGCCAAGTTGGTCCAGACGCTTACCAGGAACCGTTTAATAAAGAGCTACCGGGGACGCAATGGAGGTATCAAACTGGGGCGGTCTTCTGGAAAAATCACGATACTGCAGATCGTGAATGCCATTGAAGGACCACCCCCGGAGCAGCCGACGTGCGTAATCGGGCTGGATGTCTGCTCGGACGATGCGGTCTGCCCTCTGCATAAACAGTGGCAGCACATCGTGGACCTGATGCACGACACCCTTAGCAGCCAAACCCTGTTGGATCTGGCGGAAGGAATGCGTCAGAAACGGCGGGAGCTGGCAATAGCTCTCCGAGAGTCGAAGCTACAGGAAACACCCGTCGCATCATAAGTAAGGCCCTCGGGAATGGCATTCTATCGGAAAATCCTGCTCACCACCGATTTTTCCGACTATTCCAAGGCGGCAATACCTCACGCGGTTACGATGGTCCGCCAGTTCGATTCTGAACTGCTGGTGCTTCATGTCTTGGAACCCCTGCTTACGCCGGTGGATTTCGCGTGGGGACCGATGGCCTTATCTGAAGACTGGGAAGAACAGCGAACCGGGCATTCCAAGGAATTTTTGAATGATTGGGTTGCCAGCGAATTGCCCACTGACATCAGCGTAACACCCATACTGGCCCATGGTACTCCTATCAGAGAAATACTCCACACTATCCGCGAGCAAAATATTGAACTGGTGGTAATGGCAACACACGGCCAGGCCGGTATCGCCCATGCCCTCTTTGGAAGCACCAGCGAAAAAGTAGTCCGTCGCAGTCCGGTACCGGTCCTTACAGTTCGAAAGCCCAAAGACAACACTTAAAAACAAGTCTAACCGGAACTTACACTTTCATCGGAAGTCCAGGTATACTTTAGCAAATTACGAGGCACTCAGGGACAACCAGCGGATTTTATATGGATAAATAGGTACCTTTATCCTATTCCTGGTTTTAAATTTCAGGTGATTCTTAAACCTAGTTATATAGGACAAGCCTGACGAAGGCTGACCTGTCAGTAAAGGCTATTTGAAATCAAGGCCGGTACCTGCATTAAGCACCAGGTACTGACTGTCCTCCCTCTCCAAGTCAGGGTATTCAAACCCTGTTCCTTCGTGGTGGTGAATTCGTCTGGACGGCATCCCCAGGCCGTCGCATGACGGTTATGCCGGGTGTGAGCGAGGTGCCGGCCATCCTTTTTGCCAGACACAGTCTCTGACATCTCCTCTAATCTAAGCAGCCCTATTACTATAACGAGATCGTGTCTGGCTTTTTTTACCAGCTGATAGCCCTGTACCTCCGGCTGTTTCAGCGAAACCCCTCTCGATACCATTCCCATTGAGTATTAAATGGAAGAAATTTCCAAGGACATCACGATAGAAAAGACAAGCCTGGAGGCCGACTGTTCCTTTTCTGGCAGGGCTCGGCCCGCAAATTGATTGGCAACCTTTAGTACTTCCAAGCAGTCTAATAAATAGACAGTGAACAGACGGGCTGGCTCGATTTCAGCCGGCATTGCTTATTCATTCTTTATTGAGGATAAGGTCATGAAGCAACCATCTTTGGAAGACAGCTACCCTTACCGTATTCGAGTGATTGTCCTGGGCATTGTGCTCATTATTGCGATAGCGCTCTTCACATTCCCGAGGTTCCACTCAAACCAACCGGTGACTGCGACTTCCATGTTTGAAGATCTCCTGGAGGAGATAAACATTCCTGAAACGCACCAGTTCGAACCGCCACCACCCCCTCCGCGTCCTTCTATTCCAATTGAATCCGAACAGGAGGACTTCGCCGAAGATATAACCATAGAAGAAACCGCTCTCGATGCGTATGAGGCCTGGGAAGTTCCTCCTCTGCCTGATGATGACCCGAACAGCAGGATCAAGTTCATTCCCTACGACGAGCCGCCCGTTCCCATCGGTGGTTATGCGGCCATCGTCGAGAAGCTGGTCTACCCCACAATTGCCATGAAAGCCGAAATCGAAGGGACCGTCATTCTTCAGGTTTTCGTGAATGATAAGGGTTTCGTGGAAGACCTGGTGGTGCAGAAGGGCCTACCCGGGACCGGGCTTGATGAAGCGGCTGTCAGGGCCGTAAAGCAGGTCCGTTTCAAGCCGGCCATGCAGCGCGACAATGCCGTTGGTGTGTGGGTCGTCATCCCCATCACATTCCGATTAACCGCGAGTAACCTTCACAGCTGACTGGAATCTTCCGCCAGCCCGAAGGCGTAGCGATAAGCCTCGTCCCGGCGGTAGGCATCGTCCAGTATCTGGATGGTGTGGCGGACTGAGGCATTGATCCCCGCCTCACGCAGACCCGCCTGCAGCTGCAGCTGACAGCCGGGATTGCCGGTAACCAGTACGGTGGGATTCACAGATTGGACATAGTCGATTTTCCGGGCCAATACCTGGCGGGATATGTCGCCGTGCACCAGGCTGTAAAGGCCGGCGCTGCCGCAGCACACCTCGGCCTCCGGCAGGGGTGCCAGCTGCCCGCAGGCAAGTTCCAGCAGTCGGTAGGGCTCTTCGGAGATGCCCTGGGCATGGTGCAGATGGCAGGGGGCATCGTAGCTTATTTTTTCGTTCAGTTTATAGCGCGGCGGGCGGGTAAGACGAGTAGCCAGCCATTCACATACATCTACTACCGGGAGACCATCACCCTCAGGCCAGAGTGATGTCCGCAGCTGGGCGCCGCAGCCGGCAGCGTTCACTACCAGGGCCTGAGCGTCAACTTCCCTGAAAGCGTCACGATTCCGGGCCAGCATTTCTTCCGCTTCCTTTTCCAGACCGGCGTGAACGTGGAGAGCTCCGCAGCAGGTTTGACCCTCGGGTAGAATCACGTCGAAGCTATTCCACCGCAGAACCCGGGCGGTAGCGGCGTGAACCTCGCCGTACCAATGGTCCATTACGCAGCCGGTAAACAGGGCCACTACCCCTTGACGTTGACCATCGGGAGTAACGGCGGGTAGGTGCGGTTCCTGTGTTTGGCTGAAAGCATGATCCGGTACCTTTGGCAGCCCGGCCAGCTGAAACCTGAGCGTTGGAGGCAGCAGATGCAGAGCCCGGACCAGGCGATCCAGGCCGGTTCTCTGGACCAGGCGCACCAGGGCCGTAAGGAAACCCAGCCGGCGCTGGTCAGTAAACCACCGGAGGAGCAGACGCTGAGACCATGCCAGGGGTTGAACTTCCCGCCGCTGGTAGCTGCGGGCACTATCCAGCAGCTGGCTGTAGCGCACCCCTGAGGGACAGGCCGTTTGACAGGCCAGGCAGCCCAGGCACAGGTCAATGTGGAGATAGGCTCCATGGGCGTCCGCGTCGGAATCCTGGTCCAGGTATTTCATCAGCGACAGTCGGCCGCGGGGGGAATCGGCCTCCCTGCCGTCCACCATGTAAGTGGGACAGAATCCCAGGCAGAGTCCGCAATGGACGCATTCCTGAAGGAGATGATACTATTTGGGGGAAAAAAGCTGGTGGCCGGTCACCATTGTTCCACCGGCAGGGGACCGAATACTCCGTCCGGGTCCAGGACCCGCTTCACCCGCGTCATGAGAACTCTATCTGCGGATAGGCTCGTCGGTGCTGGAATCTTAACGGGCACATCCGCGGTCATCGGCTGGACCCGGCCGCCTTTATCTACCACGGCGGCCAGGAGGGATTCCAGGGCTGACCGTTCCCTAATGCCGTCAAGCCGGCCCACCCGAATTACACCCGCCGCAGGATAGCAGGTCAGTTCAACACCCAGTGAGTGCAGGGAAGCGAGCAACTCCGGGACCTGCGTCGCAAAAACCTGGATGCGGATATTGCTCTGCAGCGCATTCCTCCGCCCTTCCCTGGGAGGGACCCTGGTTTCGATAATGGCTTCTTTGGAGACAATACCAGCTGAGCCTGCCCCTCTGGGCGTAGCCCAACGGGCGAGCCTGAGCCCAGACGAAGGGCCTTCCCATGCGGCGACGTCTTCCGGCGGGAACCGGGTCATGCCGTCAAGCCGCCACTGGCCATCGAGATGCTCCAGGCGGAATGCCTCCCAGGGTTCGCCCCTCCCCGATGGATGGCTGATCCGGCGGGACTGCTGCCATATAGCCACCAGGGGGTCGGGGTTGTCTGCCTGCCACGAGACTACGGTTGCCGGGACCGGGAGTGGCTGCAGCCGGAAGGAAACCTCCACTATTGGCCCCAGGGTGTCTCCAGCACCGATATATAAAGGAGCCAGCTGATAGCCGGACACGTTTCTAACCACCCGGGCTCCGGAGGTGACCTCCCGTCCCTGGTCGTCCAGCGCAGTTAGTCCCATGATCCAGTCCCTGACGGTGCCGTAGCGGTGGCTGAGCCAGCTGAGCGAGTCGTCTCCCGCCAGATATTCTGCCAGGGACCGGTCGCCGCCGCCGGGCATGTCCAGGGGCAGCCACAGCTTCTCCGCCTCGACTATGTCTTTGACGGCGTTCAGGGTAAGGCCGGTTTCCACGGTCAGGATCATATCCGGGGCATGGAAGGAGACCACCCTATCCAGGCGGGACAGGTCCCAGCGATAAGTGGCCTGGGGCGAGCCGATGGTCACCTGCCGGGAACGGGCCTGGACAATCAGCTCACCCACCTGGCTCCGCTCCCGGGGCTGGAGTGTGCCGCCCGGATCGGGCCAGGCCGAGGATGTAAAGGACGCTTCCGTTGTCATTCCCGGGCTCCCGGCGGGATGGATATGGCCGACCCGGTCTCGCCATCCTTATTATCGCTGGGGAATATCTTGCCGGGATTTAGAAGGCCGCCTGGATTGAAGTCGTCCCTCAGCCGGATCATGTGGGCCAGGTCCGCCGCAGAATACATCCGGTGGATGTAGCCGCGTTTTTCGACCCCGACGCCGTGTTCGCCGGTGATCGACCCACCCATCTCCAGGCAGGCCAGCAGGATGTCCCTGGAACAAGCAATGGCCCGCTCGGGCCCCTGGGGATCGTCGGAGTCGAAGAGAATCTGGGGGTGGATGACGCCATCGCCAGCGTGACACATATTGCCGATCCGCAGGCCGTACTCGTCGCCGATCCGGTAGATCGCCTGAAAGATGTCGGTGAGCCGGCTACGGGGCACTACGCCGTCGTTGGTATAGAAAGCGTGCGTAATCTTGCCCAGGGCACCGGCGGCGTGTTTTCGGCCCTGCCACAGGCGCAGGCGCTCTTCCTCGGTTTCGGCGGTATAGAAGGCCACGGCGCCCTGACCCCGGCAGACCCGGGCTACAGCCTCCGCGTCCCGCTTCATGAGCGTTTCCTCACCGTCCAGCTCGATGAGCAGCACCGCCGCCGCATCGGTGGGAAAGCCGGCTTTGAGGTGGGCCTCCACCGCCTGGATGCACAGGTTATCGATCATCTCCAGGGCGGCGGGAAGCACACCGGCGGCCAGGATCCCCGATACCGCATCCGTAGCGTCGGCCACCTTGGAGTAAATCGCCAGCATGGTGATCACCGCCGGGCGTACTGGTACCAGCCGAACAATGATCTCCGTGGTGATGGCTATGGTGCCCTCGGTGCCTATCAGGAAGGTGGAAAAGCTCGGGCCGGTGGACACGGGAAAGGGACCACCGAGAGTGGCCGTTTCACCGTCCGGGAATACCACCGTCTGGCCCAGGACGTGGTTATGGGTAACGCCGTATTTCAAGGAATGGGGGCCTCCGGCGTCTTCCGCCACGTTGCCCCCGATAGTGCACGACACCCCACTGGACGGGTCAGGGGCGAACTCCAGGCCGTAGGCCCGGGTTTGGAGGCTGAGATCATTGTTGGTCACACCCGTCTGGACGATGGCATAGCGATCATCGGGATGGATAGCCAGCACCCGGTTCATGCGGCTCAGCTGGATAATAACGCCCCCGTCACTGATGGCGCCGCCGCTGAGGCCGGTCCCCGCCCCCCGGGGCACGAATGGCACCCCGGCCTGGCAGCAGGCCTTCACCACCCGGGCGCACTCGCCGTTGGAGGCGGGATAGACCACGCAGTCAGGGCGGGCGGTTTGGAGCCTCAGGCCATCGGATTCGTAGACCAGGAGCTCGGCCGGACCAGTCTCAACCTGCTGCCTCCCGACAATGCGGCGCAGCTTCCTGATCAACCGGGGGGGTAGGGCCATAAGGGAAGTTTCAGTCGAGAAGGATGGAACTCAAAGGAAAAAGGTACCTCCCCCCATTAACCCCTTGTATCTCCCGCACTTTCTGCTCAAATTTCAGCAACTACGACACAGTATACTTATTCAAGGGGCCGAACCATGCCTGATCCTCCTTCGAGGCTCTCCGACTTTATCGCCGAGCTCCGGAACCGCCGGGTATTCCGGGTGGCCGCGGTGTACGCCTGCGTGGCCTTCATCGTCTTCCAGATCGTTGACGCCACCTTTGAACCACTCCACCTCCCCGACTGGGCCAGTACCCTGGTAGTGGTGCTCCTGACCCTCGGCTTCCCCATCGCCGTAGGCCTGGCATGGGCCTTTGATATCACCGAGAAGGGCATCGTCCGTACCAGGGGGAAGGCTCAAGCACTGGCGACTTCACGCAGGCCAATCCTTACTAATCGGATCCTGGGCATTGTGGCAGCTTTGGCCATCATCGTCGCAGCTTGGTCGTGGTGGGGGCGGCTAGGCAAAGAAGCCGAGGTGGTGGTGGAAGCCGGACTGGGGGAAAGATCCATTGCCGTGCTGCCCTTTGTCAACTTCAGTGACAGC
>JABUBL010000786.1_pt1 | contig 10104 bp, 10 predicted proteins | sample 7240371 | NCBI WGS metagenome assembly JABUBL01 (sample SAMN07256343, study PRJNA390944) | subsurface metagenome | isolation source: Methane hydrate marine sediment | place: Pacific Ocean: Eastern North Pacific, ODP site 1244 | collected 2002 | reverse complement strand
ACCTTGGAAATATTCTCCTGGATGTACCTGAGGGTCTCGGGGACGTCGTCGTTCAGGAACTCGGTGGGGTGGATGCCAATCGCCGGATGGACGAATCCCGGGTACCCTTCCGCCCATTCGAAGGTAGCTGTAGAAGAGGCGAGGTTGGTGCCCATGGCGATGATGGCTTCCACGCCTGCCTCCTTCGCCCTCTGGATCACTCCCTCCCTGTCCTCCAGTTCGCTCAGGTGGGCGTGGGTGTCCACGTACATTTCTCTCTTCATGCAGTGAACATCGTCGCATATCAAATTAAGTATCTTGGATGTTCAGAGGCTTCTTGGATGATTATCGGTTATTTCCAGCGTTCAAGTTTCTTATCTATCTCGCGGTCGTCCTTCCGTCTCTTCAGGATGTACCAGGCTAGCCAGGTCAAGGTGAAGGTCGGGATGATGTCTATCCCGGGGAGGAGCTCGAAAATTGAGATCAGGCCTATCCAGCCCATGAAGTAGGCGCAGAAGAGTATACCAGCCACGTCGAAAATGTCCCCTCCGACGGGCATCATGAGCATGGGGAAACCGTACTCGACCAGATCGAACGTGAGGCAGACTAGGAGTGAGCCTAGCTCATCCCAGTTGAGGTGTACAAGCCAGGGCGCCGAGAGGTTCTTCGTGGACGAGGTGTTCACCGTATTCCTTCTGGGGGTTGAGGTATAAAAATGAAAAGATGGTTCCTGCTTGATCTAGTCTCTGATGCCCTCTAGGACGCTTATCACGTTCCAGATTCGGGTGCGGGTGTACATGGGCATGTTCGGGTCCTGGGAGATCTGGTCGAGGAGGTCGATGGCGTTGGCCGCCCTGGCGGCGAGGGAGGTGCTCTCGTCAAGCATTAGATCTGAGGCCTGCTTGGCCGTGCGTCTTATGTTTCTCGGGGTCGTGTTATCCTCCGAGACCCTGTTGAGAATGGACATCGCCTGATTCGTCTTCTGAATATACTCTTCCTGTTTCTTTGACATATCTTCACATCCTTCATGCACGTAAATTCCGACAATTCGAAGTGAATTTTATAATACATCCTCGAAGTATCGATAAAAACCTATCTCTTCAACAAACGAATATTCGAATTTTTGAATATCAACCAGCTACAGTTCCGACATGTGATTAGGTAGATCCGCTACGCTCTCCAGCAGGACATCGGGTACCTCCTCCCTCCAGGAGCGCCTCCCTCTGCCGCTGGTGTTGACCCCGATGAAAGCGCAGCCCGAGTTGATGGCGCTCTCAAAGTCCAGGTACATGTCCCCGACGAAGAGCAGCTCGTCCATGTCGAGCCACATCAGCTTGGCTGTGTGGTTCAGCGCCTCTGGGTAGGGCTTAGGTCTCGGGGTCTGCCCCCTGCCGAGGACGACGTCGAAGCAGTCGTAGGCCCCTATCTTCTTCAGCGCCTCCACGGCGTAGTGGCTCCTCGTCAGTATCGCGAGGACGTATCCCTGCTCCTTGAGCTCGCGGAGGGCCTGGGTTGTTCCCTCTATCTCGTCGACGAGGGGGATGGCCTCAATCTCGCCCTGGTTCATGAGCTCCTCCATGACGGCGCGTAGCTCCACCCTCTTCTCCTCGGGCATCTGTGCCAAGTCCCAGTAGTGCTCGGCCTTCTCCAGGATGTCGACGGTGATCATAGTGGTGGTCAGCACTCCGCTGGGGACGTCGTTCTCCTCCAGGACCTTGATCATGTTCCTCTTCATCTTCCTGAAGTCGATGGTGGAGTGTATCAGCGTCCCGTCGAGGTCGAAGACGATGCCCTTGTACTTGCGAGAGGTCATAACGTGCACCCGAAGTATCCGTGAAGTTGATGCCTCTTGATATAACCGTTATGGTGGGGGTAGAAGAGAGAGGGGCGGTGACCCTAACGTCTTCTGAAGAGATTCCTTATTCTATCCAAGGTGAACCTCGAAGTGAGTATCCTCTCCGTAGAGAAGATGCGAGCCGCGATGTAGAGCACGACCACTGTGAATGCCGTGATGTATGCTATGCTGCCGATGGCGGCCGAGTAGTCGCCCAGGAAGGCGGCCTTGGAGGCGAGGATGCTGTGAGTGTAGGGAATCGCCAGGAGTATCCACTGCATCGTCGTCGGCAGCATCTTGATGTCGCTGAACATCAGGATCATGGCGGGGATGAAGATGGGTATGAACAGGATCCCCGTCAGGCTCTGGGCTCCCCTCACGCTGTCGGAGAACACCGAGAGGCAGATGGCGAGGGCGAGGGCTGAGACGAGGGTTATGAATATGTTAATTCCCACGAGGGCCAAGCCGAAGGGCTTGAGGCCGAGGCTGAATCCCTCGGTCGCCATGCTCGTCATCTCCGGCGCGAAGGCGAAGGCGGAGTTCATGTAGTAGCCGAATCCCGCCATCGAGGCGATGGCCCCGAAGATCGAGACCACTATGGAGCCCGCCAGCTTGCCGCCGAGTATCGTCATGCGGCTCACTGGCAGGGTCATGAGGGTTTCCAGGGTCTTCTCCTCCTTCTCCAGCGCTATGCTCGTGGCCGCCATCTGGATGGCGAAGACGAGGGTGAGCATGGTCATCATGGGGAGGGTGATGCTCTGGTTCATTACGATGCTGAAGATGGCCGAGGGTGCGACCTCCAGGACGTTCCCCTTGATAATAGAGGCCGAGGTCGTCCGGATCGGGCTCCTGATGGAGTCCGCCTCAGCTATTCCACCTGTTTCAGCGATGTATCCCTCGATCTTGCTGATCGAGAGGTAGTAGCTATAGATGTTGATGAGACCGCTTACAGCGTTGGGGCTCTCCGTCTCGACGATACTGAGGCTCTTCAGGTTAGCATACAGCTTGAGATAGGCCCTAACTCCCTGAGTGACGTTGTCCGAGTACCCCTCCCTGACGTAAAGGAGGGTGGATGCGTTCGTGTCTTGGAATGCCATGATGGCATCCTCAAGGGATCCAGCCTCGATGGTGTGCACCGTGTTGTTGGTATAGATGTACTCCAGGAAGGAGTCCACGACGACGCCTTCATCCTCGTTGTAGACGGCGAAGGAAGCGGAGGCCATGGCCCTCATCATCGACTGCTGTGATATGTTCATCGCCGAGCCCATGATGGGATACATGATCAGGGGCATCAGCACGACGCCCAGCAGGATCTTGGGGTCCCTGACGAGCTCCTTTATCTCCTTGACGACGAGGGATCTCAGGTTACCCAAGCCTAGTCGCCTCCATGAATGCCTCCTCCAGGTTCTCCGCGCTGAACTTATCCATCAGCTCGGAGGGAGTTCCCACCGCTATGATAACTCCCTCGTCGATGAGGGCTACCCGGTGGCAGAGGTACTCCACCTCCAGCATGTTGTGGCTGGAGATCAGGGTGGTCACCCCCTGCTTGTCGACGTAATCCCTGATGGTCTGCCTTACATGGACCGCATGGATAACGTCGAGTCCCGAGGTGGGCTCGTCGAGGATGGCCAGCCTGGGCTTCATCATCAGGGCCCTCGCGAGGAGGAGCCGCCTCTTCATCCCCTTACTGTAGCCCTTCACACGGTCCTGCAGCCTCTCATCAAGGCCAGCGATACGCTTTCCCTCCTCCAGCATGTCAGCGGTGCTCCTATCGCCGTTGTCGTAGAACTCGGCCATGAACTCGAGGTACTCGTGGCCTGAGAGGTTCTGATAGGCACCGGCCTCCTCGGGGAGGTAGCTGATCATCTCCCTAATCTTCACAGGCTCCTTGACGACGTCAACGCCGAACACCTTGGCGTACCCCGCTGTCGGGCTTATCAGGGTGCTGAGGATCCTGAGGGTGGTCGTCTTCCCGGCGCCGTTGGGCCCAATGAGCCCGAAGATCTCACGGTCCTTGACCGAGAAGCTCGTGCCCCTCAGGGCTTCCACGCTGCCGAAGTGCTTCACGAGGGCATCTACCTCGATGGCGTTGTCCATCAATTTCACTCGCCATTCAATTCAAGGACGGCTTTATATTTCTATTCAAGGACCGCACCTGCCTCGACATAACCAATATTGCGGTCTAGCCAAGGAACATCCGCTAGAAACCTGAGCGGAGCACCATTCCCGCCCTCTTACCGGTGTGCGCTCCTTTGTCTACGGTAACCCTACCGTTTACAATTACGTATTTAATGCCTTCTGGGAAACGGATGGGGTCTTCGTAGGTACCCGTGTCGATTATGGTCTCGGGGTTGAAGATGGTGATATCAGCGTGGGCGCCTGGTTTGAGGGTCCCCCTGCCCTGGAGGTCGAATCGCTCAGCGGGCAATGAGGTCATCTTTCTTACAGCTTCCTCAAGTGATAGGACTCCTTCTCTTACGTACCTCCCGAGAACTTTGGGGAAGCTGCCGTAGGCCCTCGGGTGCGGTTTTCCGAGGACGATGCCGTCGGTGCAGAACATCTGGATGGGGCTCCGCATTATTGTACGGACGTCCTCCTCTGACATGCTGAAGCTCACCATGCCCACGGCGTTGCTCTCCTCAAGGACGAGCTCGAAGAGGGCCTCCACGATGTCAATTCCCCTCATCCTCGATATATCAGCGAGGCTCTTCCCCTCCAGGTGCTTGTTCCCGTCGGTTTTCACCGAGGTGACGATTGTGTCCCCCCACATCAAGAAGCTCCCATCCTCGGTCATCTCAGCCAATGCTCTATCCCTCGTCGCTGAGTCCCTGAGGCGGCCCAGCATCGCGTCAACGCCTCCCTCGTGCATCCAGCTTGGGAGCCGTGCGCTGAGGAAGGTGCTCCCAGCGGTATAGGGGTACTGGTCGACGGTGATGCTGAGTCCCGTTTCTTGAGCCTTCTCTATAGCCTCCAGCCCGTGTTTGGATCTTCCCCAGTTCCTCTTCCCCGCGGCCTTGAAGTGGCTGATATGGAGCTTGACTCCCGAGTTGGCCCCGATGGTGGTAACCTCCTCGATGGACTCCAGGAGCGCGTCCCCCTCGTTCCTCATGTGTATCACGAATATACCGTTCACCTCCGAGACTACCTTGCAGAGCTCCGTCAGCTCCTCGGTGGCGGCGTAGACGCACGGCGGGTAGATCATCCCCGTGCTCAGGCCGTAGGCGCCCTGCCTCAGGGAGCCCCGGAGGAGCGCCTTCATCTCCTCCAGCTCGGAGTCGGTGGGAGGGCGGTCGTCCATGCCCATCGCGGACAGCCTCAGGTTTCCGTGGCCTACGAGGGAGGCGACGTTAGTGGCTGGTCTGGTCGCTTCGATGGTGTCCAGGTACTCTCCTAGGCTCCTCCAGCTCCAATCGATCTCAGGGTCGCCGTTCAGCCCCGAGAGGTAGCTCCTCCAGTTCTCAATGTCCTCCTCCCTGATGGGCGCCTCCCCGAGGCCGTCCTGACCTACGATCTCGGTGGTTATGCCCTGCATTATCTTCTGCTTGGCCTCGGGCTCGGCGATGAGCATCAGGTCAGAGTGGCTGTGGCTGTCGATGAAGCCGGGTGCAACCACGAGTCCCCTAGCGTCGATCCTCCTCTCAGCCCCTCCATGGATCACCCCGACCTCCAGAATCTTCCCGCCTGAGACAGCTATGTCACCTGTGTAAGACGCCTTACCCGTGCCGTCAACGATCCTGCCGCCCTCGATGACCAGATCCACCATGACAAGTGTACAACTACCTTTGGAGTAAAAACAGTATAGCCCCTTCCGGGGTATAACCGAGCATTGTGTGGCCTATTTACTGGGGCGTAGGAAGACGCCGTATCCTGGTTTCCCGAGGATCTCTCCGTCCTTCATGATGGCCTTCCCGCGGACGACGGTCGTGATGGGCATCCCCTTCCCCTTCTGCCCTGCGAAGGCGCTGGCCCTCTCCTTGGAGTAGAGGTCCTCCTCGCGTATCTCGAAGTCTTTCTTCAGGTCAACTATCACCAGGTCGGCGTCCGATCCGGGTATCAGCACCCCCTTCCGTGGGTAGAGCTTCAGCATCTTCGCCGGGTTCACTGAGAATATCTCGACGAGGCGCTCCAGGGAGAGCCTTCCCTCATTGACCTTGTTAAGCATCAATGGGAGCGAGGTCTGCACGCCCACCCCTCCGGACGGGGCGTCGAAGATGTTCTTCCAGCCTTTCTCCTTCTCGGACTTGGGGTATGGCGCGTGGTCGCTAGCAAGCACGCTGATGGTGCCGTCATTGACCGCTTTCCAGAGGGCATTCTGATCCTCGGCCTTCCTCAGGGGAGGGTCGACCTTAGCGTAGGGCCCTTTGGTCTTCATATCCTCCTCTGTCATGAGGAGGTAGTTGGGTGAGGTCTCGCCCGTCACGCACCTACCTGTAGACTGAGCCCAGGCTAGGGCTTCAACGGCCCCCTTCGTGGTCATGTGGCAGATATGGAGGTGGACTCCAGTCCCCCCCGCTAAGATGATGGTCCTCATGGTCGCCTCGGTCTCCGCTATCGCCGGCCTGAACTCACAGTGAGCTATGGGATCGACACGCCCGCTGGCAATCGCCTTCTCCATCCCGCTCTCGACGATGCTCTGGTTCTCGGCGTGGATGAGGCAGGGCAGCCCAAGCTCCCCGAGGACCTTGAAGTTGTCCAGCATCCATGCGTCCGACGCCGCCAGCTCCTTGAATCGGGCTATCATAAACGTCTTGAAAGCGACGACCCCGCCAGCCGCCAAGCCTCTCAAGGCCTCTGCACTGACCTCGCCCGCGCCGCCGATGAGGGCATAGTCCACGAGGGCCTTCGCGTCGGCTATCTTGATCTTCTCCTCAAGGGCCTCCACAGAGGTCACTGAAGGGACCGTGTTCGGCATGTCGACGGCGGTCGTGACCCCTCCAGCCGCCGCGGCGCGCGTCCCGGTCTCAAAGTCCTCTCTCTCGGTGAACCCGGGGTCCCTGAAGTGGCAGTGCATGTCGATCATCCCGGGGAGGACGTGCAGCCCACCCGCGTCGATGACCTCGTCAGCCTCAGGAATCGCCTCCTTCATCAGTGAGACGACCTTGCCCTCGTCGATTATTATGCTACCCTCGTAGAATCCGTAAGGCGTGTACACCTTTCCATTCCGGACGACCATGTCAACGGCCAATTGAAACACTCATACCCAACATCCATACGAGGAACGGATATATCTTGCGAATGGCGGACCACCTCCCGGTTTTAAGTACGCGATGACATAATGAAGAGGAGACTCAAAATGACCGTTGACCTCGTCGTGAAGAACGCCAAGCTCGTCTCCCCGAGGGGCATACTGGAGGGGGGCGTCGCCGTTGATGGGGGCGTCATCGTCGCCCTGGCGAAGGAGCCCAACCTACCGCAGGCTGATGTGGTCCTTGACGTAGGCGGGAAGGTGGTCCTCCCCGGGATGCTGGACGGCCACATCCATACCATCCTTCCCCCCGAGAACTCAAGCACGGGGACGAAGGCGGCCGCGAAGGGGGGCTTCACCACCATCTTAGAGATGCCCGGGACCCAGATGGGAGGCTTCGACGCCACCCAGTTCGCCCAGAAGAGGGACCTCTTCAAGGAAACCTCCTACGTAGACTTCTGCATGCACGCCGGATGCGCGGCGGGGTACCCAGAGGGTACCCTCACTGAGATGTGGAACATGGGAGCGACGGCGGTGAAGTTCTTTGTCTCCTCGGCTGGGCCCAAGTGGCCTCAGACCTTCGACGGGGAGATATACACCGCATTCAAGGAGCTCGCAGGGATTGGCGGACTCGCCCTGGTCCACGCCGAGAACGACGCCCTCCTCAGGTACAACGAGAAGATGCTCAAGGAGGCTGGACGGAAGGACTTTTCGGCCCAACTTGAGTGTAGGCCCCCCATAGCCGAGGCCGAGTGCGGCCAGCGCATCATCAGGTACCTCAAGGAGACGGGGTGCAGGGGGCTGATCGTCCACACCAGCCTCCCCGAGACCGTCATGAACGTAAAAAGGGCGAGGGAGGAGGGCGTAGCGGTCAACGTGGAGACCTGCCCCCAGTACCTCTACCTCACCGATGACGACGTCAGAGAGAAAGGGCCCTGGGTAAAGTTCGCCCCACCCCCACGAGACAAGGAAACCGTGGCCCAGATGTGGCGCCTCCTAGAGGCAGGGCTCATCGACACCGTGGCCACAGACCACGCCCCCTACTCCAGGGAGATGAAGGAGGCGGGGCTGGAGGATATCTGGGAGGCCCCCAACGGGATACCGGGATTAGAGACGTTCCTGCCCCTGCTCCTCACTGGGGTAAACCAGAGGCGCCTGAGCCTGGAACGGCTGTCCGCAGTCGTCTCGGAGAATCCAGCCCGCCTGTACGGGATATACCCCCGGAAGGGGTCCCTATTACCCGGATCGGACGCCGATCTGGTCATAGTCGACATGAAACAGAAGTGGACCATCAGGAACGAGGACATGATAACAGCATGCGGCTGGACCCCGTACGAGGGATACGAGGTGCAGGGGGCCGCCGTACACTCGTTCATTAGGGGTCAACCGATCCTGCAGGACGGCGAGGTGGTCGCTGCTGAGGGTCAGGGGGAGTACGTCCCCCGGATATATCCCTGAGGACGCTCAGGACCTCAGAGGTCTCTTCCGTGAGGGTCTCCTCTTCAACTCTGTGCCGCAGATGGGGCAGACCCCCTCGTCCTGAGGCTCGTCGAAGGTCTTCCGGCATCCCGGGCAGTAGATAACCCACTTGAACTGGCGCTTTATCCCCTGGGTGGCAAGGCCCTTGAACCCCAGGCCGAGCTTGCTCGACATGTTCTGGACTGAGTAGTCATCCGAAATTATGATGGTCTCCCACCCCTCCCCCTTCAGCTGGGCCCCCAGAGCAAGGAGCTCAGCATCGGCCTCCGACAAAGCTTCCGTCTCGCCCATCTCACCGATGATTCGTTCGACCTCGGCTCGATACCTGGGGTCCGGGGATTTTACGGTGATGCGTCCGGTGTCGATGGCGCTGTCTAATCTAAGTTTTCGGATGTCATCCCGCTTCATCTCCTCGCGGACGGATGGAACAGTATAGTGCTCGGCCTCAACCTCTGCTGCCTCGTAACCCATGAGGAGCGCCGAGGTGTCAAGGACTATGGCTTTCCCCATTGGTGATCCTCTTAGCCCGCGTCAACGTACCTTGCGGAAGATGAGCCGCCTCTCCAGCCTCTCGAAGAAGGGCTTGAACCTCACGAACCTCGTCGTGTGCTCGCTCTTCCAGATCTCCACCGACGAGAGGGGCTTGATGGGCGCATACTCCCTCCCATCGGCGATGACTATCCCCTCCGCCCTGGGCTTGATGAGCTCCACCGTGATCCGGCTGTCCGTGGGGACCACGACGCTCCTGAAGTAGCTGTAGGGGCAGATCGTGGTGAGTATCATCGCCTCGACCCCGGGCTTGACAATGGGGCCACCGGCGGAGAGGTTGTATGCCGTGGACCCAGTCGGCGTGGCGACCATGGCGCCGTCGGCCTGGATGTCCATTATGTGGACGCCGTCGATGCTCAGGCGCATGTCCAGCATCTTGGAGGGCATGGATGAGGAGATCAGGATCTCGTTGAGCGCGTCGGGGTATGTGTCATCCGTGTCAAGGCTCTTTGAGGCCACCTTGATACACTCCTCGACGCCGTAGTCACCCATAAGCATGTTCTCAAGGGCGGCCTCTACCTCGTCGGGGTACACCTCGGTGAGGAAGCCCCTGCTCCCCATGTTGACACCGAGGATCGGGATATCAGGATCGTTCAACAGCATGGCGGTCTTCAGGATGGTCCCGTCACCGCCGATGGTCACCATGAAGTCAGCGTCGATCCTCCCCAGATCCGTGTTCTCCACCGGGGAGTCCATCATCAGGGCGGTGTCGGTCTCGACGATAGTCTCGACCCCCTTGGATTCGAGGAATCGCACCACTTTTCCAACGACCTCAGCAGCCTGCTTCCTGTCCGGGCGGGAAACGACGCCGATCCTCATATTATTCACCGTAGCAGTGTCCTTCTTCCCTTAAAACTGATCTACTCACCTTTTCCGGGGCCAGCCGTGCTCGCCGATGAGGGGCACATAGGAGACCTTCATGAGCGTCCTCATGCTTGTTTTTCCGTCCTCGTCCTTCTCCATGAGCACTAGGTCCTGCCCAAAGACGCTGTAGCTGCTCCCAACGGGGGCCATGAGCTTCCCTGGGGATCCCAGCTGCTCAACGAGGGGCTCCGGGACCTCTGGGCAGGCCGCTGTG
>JABUBL010000785.1_pt1 | contig 10108 bp, 9 predicted proteins | sample 7240371 | NCBI WGS metagenome assembly JABUBL01 (sample SAMN07256343, study PRJNA390944) | subsurface metagenome | isolation source: Methane hydrate marine sediment | place: Pacific Ocean: Eastern North Pacific, ODP site 1244 | collected 2002 | reverse complement strand
AGGTTATGTATTTCCTTCATTACCCTCTTCTGGGTCCCCGCGCGCTGAAAGTTTCCCCCACGACGGGGACTGGCTTTCGCGTACCCAGGAGGCTTTCCTTTACTTCCAGCGTGAGAATGGGTTGAAGGTTGACGGGATATGCGGGCCCCTGTCGTGGGGGAAACTTTCAGCGCGCGGGGACCCAGAAGAGGGTAATGAAGGAAATACATAACCTAGAGGTTATTATGAACCGGAGGTTCACCAATGATCATTGAACACGTTGCCAAGGCTTACGAGGCGATCTCTCTCGCACTCAAGCGCTGCAACCGCGACAGTATCAACAGCGATCTGCTCGACGCGCTCGAAGAGGCGCGAGAGAACCTGCGCAAGGCGCTTGATGAACTGAAGAGTGTGCAGTCAGACGACCGGAAGTTCTACGACGCGATCTTAAAGTATTCGCTGTCAAAGAAGGCTGAACTGGGCGATAACATCTCAGACATCCTGCGTTTTTTGGAGCAGGTGAAATGAGATGAGCGTCCTGGGCCTGGTGCGCGAGGTTAGCATTCCGCTTGCGCTTCTTGTTGCGGCGGTGATTGCCCTGTGGCGCGCCTGGCTGCTGGAGAGACGTATGAGAGAACGAGATTTGCAAGAACGCCGGCAAAGGCTTCTCGCCCGTGAAGACGAGCTGTATTTTATCTATCGGCAACTTGCCCTGCGCGAACTTGCCAATCTCGTCGAGGGCAGTGTGTCTAAAGAGGAAAGACATTGAAGAAGAGAGCGACGAATGACCTGGGATGTTTCCGCCGCAAGGCGATAAGCGATCTCGAGCGACTCAAGTGCAGGTATCTAAGGATGGTTCACCTCGCGCCTAAGGACGATCCAGAGCTGGGAAAGCTTGAGAAGGCGGTTCGGCTCCTGCCCGGGCTTCTGAAGACCGAGGAGAGTCTTTTGTCCTCTGAGCTGAAGGAAGCGCAGCGCAAGAGTTTGGAAGAGAATCTTGAACCGCTATTCACGATCCTTCGCCGGGTACTGGGCGCTGATTTCGATCGCAAAAGGGAAGATATACTCGCGGCGCTCGAGGACGAGCTGAAGCGAAATGGTTCGCAATAGGACCCTGCTCCGTGACTTCCTCGAGCGCCTGCGTGCCTCAGCACCCCTCCTTGCGCGTTACCGCACGGACCCTGCGCTCTTCTTTACCGAGCGTGGGGTCCGGTTCTTTGCGGAATTCAAGAGACTATTTGATGATCTTTACTCACTCAAGACACGCAAAGCCGTGGTCTTAGCGCCGCGAGGCGGAGGCAAGACGTTCGGTGCTGCGCTTCTGGCCACCGCCTTCTTTTTATTCAAAGACTTCGACGTGGGCATAGTTGCAGGTTCCGAAACCCAGGCGCTCACCCTCTTTTCATACATCGCGGAGTGGCTTGCGCTCCCGGAGACCGAGGAATCAATTGACCGCCTGAGACGAAGTGACCTCGTGGGAATCGACGGCAACCGGATCGTGGCCAAGACCGCCTCGGCACGCTCGATCCGGGGTATGCACCTGGGTCGGGGCAAGCGCGGGGCGCTCTTAATAATTGACGAGGAGGCCGAGGCGGACGAGGATGTAGTCAGGGCAGCGCGATATACCGTGCGCACCGCCGATCCAGCCCTGATCCTTCGTTCCTCAACCTATCACAGATTAGTCGGCAGCTTCGCGAGACTCGTCGAAGATCATAAGTCCCAAGGCTACGAACTTTACCGTTGGGACAGTTTTGACATCGCCAAACCCTGCCCTTATGACTGTAAGTCGTGTCCTGTCAATGAGTTCCGCAGCCGCTACTGTAAAGGCAAAGCCAAGGAATCGGATGGCTGGATAGAGGCAGATGAGATCGCGGGCGAGTGGCAGGATACCAACCGGGAAACCTTCGAGGTGGAGGTTATGGGGATGCGCCCTGCCTCTGCCGGATGTGTAATCGATCCTCAGGCTATTGATAGAGCGGTTATCAGTGATTCCGACCTGATAGATTGGGAGAGCGCAGCCGGGGATGGGGTGTGTTACGGGTGTTACGGGGGGTGTTACGGGATTGACTGGGGGTTTGCAGGGATGACCGCGGTGGTCGTTCTCGGGTTGTCGGGTGATAATGTCTACGTGCTTCATACCGAGGCGTTTCACCGGCAGGGAGTTGACGCAATCGTCAGCCGTCTAAAGGAACTCAGGGAGCGCTTCGGTCTCAGGGAGGTTTACGCCGACTCCTCGCATCCATTTGAGAACTTAAGGCTCAGGGATGAAGGCTTCGCGGTATGGGGGCCCTCCTCGCCCTCCTCAGAAACACTTGGTGTACCGTTTGTCAGTTTCAAGGAGGAAGGGGTTGCTATCCTGTCCTACCTTTTCGAGAAGGATCGCATACGCATCCCTGAGCGCCATACTACCCTTATCCGTCAGCTTCGCACCTGGCGGCGCGATGCGCAGGGGCACATCCTTAAGAAGGATGATCATTTCCCTGATGCCCTTTTGGCCGCGATGATGAAGCTAAAGCTTCAAGGGATAGGAAGTCGTGTACGTCGAAGAATTACCACAACAAAACGACGCTTATTTGCGTCTTATTAGGTGGCTTGACAAGAGATGAGAAAAGTTTATAATGCATCAAAATGCGGTGCAAATAAAGGAGGTCATTCCATGAGTCAAAAAAGCGGACAGATTGCAAGAAGTGATAACGGCACGGGGTGGTTGTATAAAGATGAGGATTTGCCCCCGTCCATACTCCGCAGCAAGTTCGCTTTTCAAATGAAGAGAGCACCTAAGAGAGAGGAATCCATTTCCAAGGTTACGGCGCAAGTGCTCTTAGGCAAATTCTACCTTAGACACCTGGAAGACTACGATAGGATGTTCGAACGGGTCTTCCATATAGATCCGGAAGACTATTCGAGTCTATCTGAATCAGAGATTGATGAGATACAAGAAAGGGAAAGAAAGAATAATAGGTGGCTGGATGTTGAGTTGCTTGAAAACTTAAATCATCTTGGCCAAAGGATCTCTAATTTTCAAGAGTTAGAAGTTCTTTGCCGATTGCTTCGTAGCACTCAAAGAATGATTGCAAGGCGTCAGGAGAACTACGAAGAATTTGATGCACAGTTATCATTCTTTTCCGAACCTATGAAGTTCCTTATAAGGATCGAAGATGAACTAGAGCCGTCACTAGGAATAAGGGTCGAATTTGATATGGTGCAAAAAGTTTTGGTTGCTAGCACTCATTTTTACATGACCCCCAAAACGGAATTCATTTCACCTTCTCGTTCAATTTCTGAGTGATGCACCCACCGACAACACCCACAATTACGCTTAAAGTAACCCGAATTCAAGAACTCTCACTTAAGAATGTCGTCCCCAAAGCTGCTAGTGGTGGGAATGTGCAGATGAAACTTGCCAGCGGAGGGCATCTGCACCCAGAGGATAAAAAGCAAGCTCGAGTATTCTTGAATTCGGAATTAACCTATTCGGACCTTAGACTTAGAATTGTAACCGAATCCTTCTTTGAAAATTCCGAAGGCTTTACAGAAGACGACATGAATCCTGAATCTGGCCTGAAGAAGCTTATAAATATAGCCTGGAAAGAGCATTTAAGTTTCGTTAGATTTCTGGTCGAAGGCGCAGGGTACGAGATATCAAGATACCCTGAGAGCTTGGAAGAATTTGACCGCGTCCAGTGAGTCATGCTTACGGTTACCCTTAATCAAACAACGGACCCTGACTTACCTTATCGACAAGAGGTTAAGCAGAAAGTGGACAATTTATGTCAGCACCTTGCTGAAAACCCTAACCAGAGAAAGAAGTGGGCTGATTTGATGGAGGAGTTCCGGTGGTGGCAGAAGTTCCCTGAACATGGTGTATTTACATCAGAAGACCTTGAGTACATGAGAGTTTTCACCGAGGCCATAGAAACAGACCGCCAACATGACAAAGATGAAGGGCATAGACCTATAACGGAAATTCTCATAGGTGCTGTCCCTGAAGGCTTTGTATACTACCTTCTTGATAATCATACTGATTCCAAAGGGCACGCTCAACGAGAAGTACATGTCGAGATAGATAGTAATGGTAACATCTGGCGAAGCAATTCCCCAAACAGACCCCTCGTTCGCTCGTTAGATGTAGCTTTTTGGGACAATCAACAGAACAAAGGTCGTGGATTCGAATGTAAGATTGGTAAGGTGCAAGTAAGTAAGGTTAAGGACAAGAAAATCTGCGATGCCGTGATAGATTTACTTGCGTGTATCTATGAGAGAACCTCAGGATGTTTTGAGACAGTTCTTTTTTCATTCTGTGAACCTACCGACGCGGTTATTAACTCTCTTTTTCAGAACTTGGAAGACCAATCGAACAGAGATCGCCTTAACAGCAATATCATCAAGTTTGTCGGGTATGAACACTTAGCTGTATTTGACGGTACAACTTCTTGCTGCGGTGGAACGTCACGGGGCTTCTTGCCTGACAGCCCAATGTCCCGTTTACCCCGCTGACAATCCTTCAATCAATCCCAGCACAAACTAAAAGCACCGTTGTTCGCCGCAGGTTTCTTTCACCACTGATTAAGTCGCAATAATATTGCGTTGGTGTATTTTTTGTGAATTAAAATAAAAAGAGGCACGGTTCTGGGCCGTGCCTCATCGATGTTTCAATTATGGAGTTTTCAGGAAAGAGAAGCTCGAATACGCGCACCCACCGAGGGCTCGAAGAAGCGAATGCCATGCCCGCCGTATTCTTCTTGGGCCAGCAGCCTCAAAGAGCTGCTCACACGGTGGACGAAGAGTTCTACAACCACGTCCTGGGTTGTTGGATCGCCTTTCACGTGAAGACCCCTGACGTCTGGATGGTTGAGCACTAACATGTTTGACCCAAACTCAATGATCACATTGCTAAGCAAGCTCTCTTGGTAGTGAGTAAGTTCTCTTAGCTGCCGTTGTTGATCGTTGATTCGTTCCATCTTCTCCTCCTTTCAACATACTATGTCCTTTTACTTCGGCAACTTACCTAAGTCTGCGGTGGTGGTAGCGGGGGTTCAGGATTCGGAGGAAAAGGATCACCTCCTCCTGTATCGAAGGTATCCTCAGGATCCGCTACATAACCAGACTCGCCGGTTGGTGAATCCAAGTGCCAAGACGTTGTAGCCGCGACCAATGGAACCACCAGTCCCATAACCGTTAGGATTAAGAATGCTACCACGACAAGTTTCTTCCATGTTCTCTGCGTTCTCTGCATATTAGCCTCCTTTTGTTTTGCAGGTTGCTCAATTGCAGGAAATGGCAAAGCAAATCAAGGGCCAATTCTATAAGCTTTTGATTTTAAGCGGCTTACAGATATATGCTTGACAGCGAGGAGGTTTTGGGGATGTAAAGTGTCATATATCTGCGACACCTGTATATCCATATACTGTTAATAGTCAACCAAAAGGCCACTTGAATGTGCAGGGAAACTGTCACAATATTGTGACAGTTCTATTCTGGTTTACGGGGGATGTTGTGGCACTTCAGTAAGCGTGAGAGGTGCTGACGGGAGATGCCAAGACGCTTTGCGGTTCGTGTTACGTTGCCCCTGGTCTCAAGCAGGGTGTATCTTATCATCTCCTTCTCCTCGATTTTGCGGGCCTCGCGCAGGGTTTGGGTGGTATGTGGCACCACCGGGAAGAATCGCTGATCCAGGAGGTCGCGTGTAATAACCCTGCCGCGGGCCAGCAGGATTGCGCGTTCAATCACGTTTGCAAGCTCCCGGATGTTGCCTGGCCAGGGGTAGCTAATGAGGGCTTGCATTACATCATCCGCTATCTCTGTTACGTTCTTGTTAAATTCAGTCGAGGACTTTTTAAGGAAGAAGTTGATAAACTCCGGTATGTCTTCCCTTCGTTCGCGCAGAGGTGGGAGTGTAAGTGTAAACGTGCTTATACGGAAGTAGAGATCGTCGCGGAAGCGTCCTTCACGAACCTCCTCCTTGAGGTCGCGGTTTGTTGCGACGATGAACCTGAGATTGACACGTCTTTTATTCGATTCTCCAAGGCGGCGGATTATCCGTTCTTCGATCACCTCCAGTAGCTTGGCTTGCATGGCCAAGGATGTGTTGGTGATCTCGTCAAAAAAGACGGTTGAGCCGTCTGCCGCCTCCAGAAGACCCAGACGGTCCTCGGTCGCCCCGGTGTAGGACCCTTTGCGGTGTCCGAAGAGTTCGGACTCAAAGACCCCTTCCGGAAGGACTCCGCAGTTTATGGAGCAGAACCCCCGTTCACGCCGTGGGCTTTGTTCATGCACCATGCGGGCAAACACCCCCTTGCCTGTACCTGTTTCTCCCTCAAGAAGGATGTTGGTATCGGATTGAGCTATCTGCTCAAGTTGGCTGCAGAGTTTGGTTATGGCAGGTGAGGTGCCTATAACGATCCCTGACTTTCCCAATGTTTGTCTTTTGCGAGCGAGCACCAACTCCTCCCTCAGTCTTGCAAACTCAGCCGATTTATCGATAGTTGCCGCAAGGAGATTGCCAAGCGCCTCGAAGTAGAGGGTCTTCTCAGCGTCAAAGAGACCCATCTCGCGGCTGTCCAGATAGATGGTTCCTATCAACTTCTCACTCGTTCTGAGGGGAATACACATGAGTGAGCGGATATCACTCAACATGATGCTCTTGGAACGGTTGAATCGTTCATCCTTGGTAGCGTCAGGTGTGTAGATGGGCTTCAGTCCCTGTTGAATGCGTCGGACAACGGTCCGTGAGATACGTCGGGCATCGTGTGTAGTTGGTGTGTCCATTCGTTTTGAGGCCACCGAGTAGAGCTCATCCTCATCCATCATAAAAACCATCCCCCGTTCTGCTTCGGTTAGCTCCAGAACTATAGCGAGAAGATCGAGCATGAAGTTTTCTTCGCCAAGGCGGTAGTTGATCAGTTCACTTACGTGCCTGAGACCCTCGAGATACTTATGGGAAAGACCGGATTGCCTCCGCCAGTCTGCGAAATGCTTGGCGCGAAAGCCTTTGATACGTTCAAGCTCCCTTCTCGCTCCGATACGCTCAAAGATTATCTGAGCCTCCTCCCACATCGAGATCGCCTCCTCTGAGTAACCTTTTTTCTCAAACATCGCCTCCCCGATCGTATAGAGGCTGAGCCCCTGCTCGTAGAGTTCCTCATGAGACCTTAAGAGTTCAGCACTCTGGTGAAGCCGTGTTAATCCCTCCTCGAACTTCCCGGCGGCTATCAAAGCCCGCCCCAAGAGGCGAAAAGCCTCACCAAGTATGTCATCGAAACTAAGCTTTCCTATCTCCCTTACTAACTTGGATGCGGATTCCAACGCAAGGGCACTCTCGTTCTCTCCAAGGAGAATCTCCACCTCCAGCAAACCGACGTTTAATCTCGCGTATACATCGCCTATCGTCTTCAAGAGCAAGTTGCACCTCTCCAGAGAGTTCTTAGCTTCATCATAGTTTCCTGCGGAGATATCCATACGGCAGAGCTTCATCTGGATCCATAATAGGATGGTTTCGTCTTTGCGAGCCTCGGCAAGGGCCTCTGCCTTCGCAAGCATACGTTTTGCCACAAGTGACTTGCCCTGCAACCTGTAGAGGTCTGACCAACTATGTAGGATGTAAGCGGCAAACGAGCTTGTAGACACAGCCCCCTGAAAGCCTTGCCAGAGCTCACGGTGTATTCTGCAGGATGCCTCCCAGTCTCCAAGGTCCCTCGATCGTTGGGCCTCGAACAAACGAAGCAAAGCCACCTGGTATTCGTCGTTGAGCTTGCCAAGTAATTCGATCGCTTGTCGTGCTACACACCGAGCCTCTCGGTGACGCCCTGCGGTTGAAAGAAGCTTGGCTTTTTGACGCAGAACCCCGGCGGTGAGGATAGGATACTCCATCTTCCTGGTTAGCCATAGGGCCCGTTCTACGTAGTCTTCCGCATCCTTAAGTTTCCCAAGGTCCTTTAGAATATCCACCAGGAGAAGTATTGACCGGCAGATCTCACCTTTGTTGTCGGCTTTCTCGTTTAACTCAAGAGCCTTTTGTGCATATTCGAGAGCCCCGGAAGGATTCCCCTTAAGGAAGAGCGTCCACGCCAGATCGTATTGAACGCTGCGTTGCTCGTAGGATGAGGAGGCGATCTTTCTGTTTTGTTGGAATAAGCGTTGAGCTTCATCAAGTTGTCCACGATCGAGGGCGTTCCATCCGCGTGCGGCAAGCAGTTGGCATTTAAGTGCGCTGGAGGAATCCTTGAGGAACTCTTCACTGCGGTTGAAGAAATCATCCGCTCGATCGAGATCCTTCACCCTTTGATAGGCCAGGCCTATTCGCAGCATGAGATCCGCTTCGCGCTCGGGTTTGGCTTCAACCAGAGGCAGGACCTGGGTGTAGAACTCCTCCGCCTGGCGGGCGTTATGTTCGATGTCTGCTATGCGCCCCAGTTTAAGCAACATCTCCCTTCGTTCGTTCCTGGCAGGCCTACTTCTCAGAGCATTCTTAAGGAACACGCGTGCCTGGTTGAAGTCGTAGGTGGCGGCCAGACGCTTGGCAGCTGGAACCAGATAGCGGCGGGCTTTTACCCTTACGCCTGCTTTAAAGTAAAGCGAAGCAAGCTGAACAAGATATGAGTTATCCCAGGCTGATGGATCCTCATCCCACGTCTTCCTACACGTAGCCTCCAACCCCTCGGCCAGTTTCCTGCTCAGGGTTTTTTTATCTTCACCTGTAAGTTCAGCCGATGCATATTGCCTTACAAGATCGTTCTGGGGCTCATAGTGAGGGACGTCACGGTAAAGGAAGGAACGCACAAGACCCGCGTTGGTCAGGTTCAAGAGAATCAATGGGGTATCCGATTTGCCCAGAGCGCTCTGTAGCAGCGCAGATGGCAGGGATCCATCAACCGTTGCCAGCGCCGAAAGAACCAGTTTTGATTTCTTGCTGAGCCTTTTGATCCTTGCACCCAGCCGCTCTGCCAGCTTTTTAGCCAGGCTCTTCGCTTCGGCAGGGGATTTGTAGAGCCATCGCTTCTTCCTATACAGCCATCCCTCATGGTAGAGCACCTCTAGAAGTTCACCCATACGCCTTGGGTTCCCCTCCCCTATCGATGCCAGAGCACTTGCAAGTGGGTGTTTTTCACGAAGGCCTTCGAAGGTTCGGGAAACCAGCTCAAGGATCGTTTCTTTATCCAGAGGTTTAAGTTCGATCCTTGAGGCCGCAGGGTAGATTCGCTCAGGAACCGCTGCAAGGATGATGCCTAGCTTGCCGTCAAAACCGCGGGCAAGAAAACCAAGGCACTCCTCCTCATCAGTGGACAGGTCGGTGGGTACGTCTATCATCACCGCATCGAGTTGTGCCTTGCTCGTGGCCTGGAAGATCCTCTCGTAACGGTGTTCCTTCTCCTCAGCCCGGCTCTGTTCCCCCTCAAGGCCCAGTGCAGCGGCCAGATGTTCTATAATGGAAAGGTGGCCTGCGCGGCCTGTAACGAGCAAGGTGTTGCGGTTTTGGACCAAGGCACGGAACCGAAACTCCCTCAGTAAACGCGACTTGCCGATACCGGACTCCCCTCCAAGGAGCAGGACACTTTTTTCTTCAAAGATCAATCTCTCAAGCTCAGAAAGCTCCTCCTCACGTCCACCGAAGCAAAGCGTGGGGGCAACACCCGGCTGTTTAACCTCGACACCCTTCCCTTTGTTAACCAATCCATGGATTACGGTTATCACCTCCCCTGCTGTGGGGCGCAGTGCAGGGTCGGGTTGAAGCATCCTGAGGATGAGCTCTTCAATATCATGTTGTTGTCCCTCAAGTTTCTGTTTGCCGAACCCGGGTGGTGTCTTGAATTTCGCCCTGACAAGCTCGTGGAGGGGCTTCTTACCCCACAGCCTTTTCCCTGCCAATCCCTCATAGGCTATCGCTCCAAGTGAGTAGATGTCTACTGCTGGGCTGACCTCCCCGTCCAGGAATAGCTCGGGTGCCACATAGTCAAGGGTGCCTCGAGGCTTGGCGGTGTGGCTGAGGATATAGTCTTCGGCAAATCCGAAGTCCAAAAGCACCGGCTCACCATCCTCTCGGACAAGGAGGTTGGCGGGTTTCACATCGGCATGAACTATCCCCTCCTGGTGGATGTCTGAGAGGGTGGTTGCCGCTTTGCCCAGAACCCTA
>JABUBL010000784.1_pt1 | contig 10110 bp, 14 predicted proteins | sample 7240371 | NCBI WGS metagenome assembly JABUBL01 (sample SAMN07256343, study PRJNA390944) | subsurface metagenome | isolation source: Methane hydrate marine sediment | place: Pacific Ocean: Eastern North Pacific, ODP site 1244 | collected 2002 | reverse complement strand
CCACTGGCTCGGCAGGCTTCTCTTCCGGTTCTGCGGCGACTGCTTTCTTCACCCTTCTTGCCCTTGGTTTAGCTGGTTTTTCTTCCGCTTTTGCTTCAGGAGCCACCTCAGCACTTTCAGCAGCCACTGGCTCAGCCGGCTTCTCTATTGGCTCGGCAGCAGCGGGGAGTTCTACCTCCGCGCCCTTACTGGCGGCTAGCTCAACAGGCATCTCCTCAGGTATCTCCTCGACTTCTTCTAGCCTCTTGGGTTCGGGAAGGATTTCCCCCTTATATATCCAGACTTTTACCCCAATCCGACCTAAGGTAGTGCGTGCCTCAGTAAAACCATAATCAATATCAGCCCGCAGTGTATGCAATGGTACTTGCCCCTGATGCATAGTCTGGCGGCGAGCTATTTCAGCATCGCCCAATCTACCGGAACAACTGACTCTTATTCCCTTAGCACCAGCCTGAATGGTGCGAAAAATTGCCTGTTTCATGGCTCTCCGGTAGGCAACCCGGCGTTGGATTTGTTCGGCTATCGTCTTAGCTACCAAATTGGCATCAAGCTCAGCCTGCCGAATCTCCTGGATATTCAATCGAACTCTCTTCCCGATAAGTTTCTCAAGGTGAAGCCTCAATTCATCAACTCGTTGTCCTCCCCTTCCGATGACAATGCCCGGCCGAGCAGTATGGATAGTTACCGTTACCTCTTTTGCCTGGCGATCAATCTGTACTAGGGAGATAGATGCTTCAGCATACGCCGATTCAATAGCCTGCCGAAGCTTCAGGTCTTCCTGCAAGAACTCGGTATAATGGGCATCAGCATACCATTTTGCCTGCCAATCCTGTACGATGCCAAGTCTAAAACCTATGGGATGAACCTTACGACCCAATTATTCCTCCTGCTCAGCAACAATAACTGTAATATGACTGGAACGTTTAAGGATAGGGCTGACTCGCGCTCGAGCCCGGGGGCGGTACCTCTTCAGGGTTGGAGCATCATCAGCAAAGATGCTCACAATCTTTAAATCCGAAGGTGACATCTGAAAATTATTCTCGGCATTAGCCGCTGCTGACTTCACCACCTTGGCGACAACCCGGGCGTTTGGTGTCGGGGTAAACCTGAGTATGGTCAGCGCTTCGTCCACTTTTTTGCCCCGCACCATATCTACCAGCGGACGTATTTTACGAGCCGATATGCCTGTATCCTTAGCCATTGCACTTACTTCCATTTTATATCCTATCTAAACCAGGTAATCTGGAACCTACTTTTACCTTACCTGAGTAGTTTTCTCTGACTTAGAGGTGTGTCCTCTGAAGGTTCGAGTCAGAGCAAACTCACCCAATTTGTGCCCCACCATATTTTCCGTAATGAAGATAGGCACATGTCTCCTGCCATCGTGCACGCCAATAGTAAGTCCCACCATCTGGGGCAGGATGGTAGATGAGCGTGCCCAGGTCTTTATTACTGCCTTCTGACCGGAGCGGATAACTGCCTCCACTTTTTTTAGCAGTTTGGCATCAATATATGGTCCTTTCTTAATTGACCTTGGCATTTCTCCCCCTGTTTACCTATTTCCCTCTACGCTTAACAATCATTTTGTCCGAAGCTTTTGGCTTGCGGGTTCTATAGCCCAGAGCTGGTTTGCCCCACGGCGTTTTAGGGCCGGGTAAACCTATCGGACTCCTGCCTTCACCACCACCATGAGGATGGTCGCGCGGACTCATCGCCGAGCCCCTCACTGTGGGTCTCCGGCCCAACAATCGTTTGCGACCTGCCTTGCCCAACTTGATATTTTGGTGGTCGACATTCCCTACCTGTCCGATGGTAGCCAAGCAATCCCCGCGAATACGCCGCATCTCGCCAGATGGTAATCTGACTAAGGCATATTCACCTTCTTTTACCATTAGTTGAGCGGCTACCCCGGCACTCCGCACCAGTTGCCCACCTCTCCCCCTCTCCAGCTCAATGTTATGTATTGGACTGCCAGTCGGGATTAGCTTCAGAGGTAGAGCATTCCCCGGCTTTACTTCAGCATCACTGCCTGACATTATAGTATCCCCGACTCCGAGTTCTGTCGGGGCAAGGATATAACGTTTTTCCCCATCAGCATAGTAGATGAGAGCAATGCGGGCGGAACGGTTGGGGTCATATTCAATAGCTGCTACCCTGCCCGGAACGCCAGCCTTATCTCGCTTGAAGTCAATAATTCGGAGCCTTCGCTTCACGCCTCCACCCCGGTGGCGAACAGTTATTCTCCCTTGATTATTACGTCCCCCCCGCTTCTTGAGAGGTAAGAGCAGCGATTTCTCTGGTTTACCTTTGGTTATTTCTTCAAAAGTAGAGCTGCTCATCCCCCGTCTGCCGGGAGAGGTCGGACGATATACTTTTAATGCCACTCAGCTTCCCCCTTCATAAAATCTAAACACCCTCAAAGAATTCTATCTTATCTCCTGGCTTGAGGCTGACAACTGCCTTTTTCCAGGATTGAGTTAGTACCCGTCGTCTCCCCACCATTCGCATCTTGCCCGGCACTGTTATCACATTAACTGCAGTAACCTTTACCGTAAATGCCTTTTCCACAGCCTGTTTAATCTGGGGTTTGTTAGCCTCTTCAGCTACCTCAAAGGCATATTTGCCTTGCGCTTGAAGTGTGGCATTCTTTTCTGTTATTAACGGACGGCGCAACACTTCATAAAGGTGCATGCTTCACCTCTTCAGCCAGCTTCTCCCCCCATAGCTGCTCTACTTTGCGCACCGCGGTTACCGTCATTAATAATATCTTATAGGAAAGGATGTCAAGCACATTGATTAGATTGGCTGGCATTGTCTTGATTCCTTTCAGATTGCGAGCCGATTTAACCACGCTGTCTTCCGGCTCGGAGGTAACAATAAGAGCTGAGGAATCCACCCCGAGGGCAGTCAGAATCTGTGCCATCTGCTTGGTTTTAGGCTCCTCGAGCTTCAATTCCTCTAGGACCTTTAACTCTTCGTCTCTAGCCTTTGCGGAAAGGGCACACTTTAGGGCTAACTGGCGCATCTTTTTTGGCATTGCCTGCCTGTAGCTTCTCGGCTGAGGACCAAAAGTAATACCACCTCCCCGACGCAGCGGTGAGCGCCGGCTGCCAGCCCGAGCGAAGCCGGTGCCCTTCTGCCGAAACAGTTTCCTGCTACTCCCCGAAACTTCACTCCTGGTTTTAGTGGAAGCAGTTCCCTGGCGAGCATTTGCCTGCTGCCTTACCATTGCTTGGTGCACTACCCCCTCATTAAACGGTACAGCAAAAACTTGGTCGCTTATTTCAATTTGTTCAACCACTTCCCCGGTAAGGCTATAGACTGGAATTTGCACTTCCTTACTTCCCCCTGCCTAATTTCTTTATCAGTAGTAAACCATTCCTGCTCCCGGGTACGGCTCCCTTAACCAGTAATAGATTGCGAGCAGGGTCAGCTTCAAATACTTCTAGATTACGTACTGTCACTTGTTGGTCGCCCATATGCCCCGCCATGCGCGTTCCCTTGAATACCCTACCCGGAGAGGTAGTGGCGCCTATAGAGCCTGCGGCACGGTGTCGGTCCGACTGCCCGTGTGTTTTGGGTCCGCCGGCAAAATGGTGGCGTTTTACTACTCCAGCAAAGCCCTTGCCTTCTGACACCCCGGTAACATTAACCAGGTCACCGACATTAAACAGGCTAACATCAATCTTTTGCCCAACTTTAGCAGCTTCACTCTCACCTGATATGAATTCCCGTAGATACTTAAACTGCTTTACCCCCTTGAGTTGCCCTCGTTTGGGGGACTTAGATTGTTTGGCTTTACCAAAACCAAGCTGGATGGCATTATAGCCATCTTTAGCTACAGTTTTCACCTGTGTTATCGTGCATGGCCCGGCCTCAATGGCGGTTACTGCCGCCACTTCACCATCGTCCCTGAATATTTGGGACATGCCCAGTTTCTTGCCTATAATTCCTTGACTCATATCTTTAGCTCTCTGAGAATAATTCGTCTTTATAATTTAATATCTATTTCCACCCCTGAGGGTAAGTTCAGCTTGGTTAAGGCGTCTATGGTTTTAGAAGTCGTCTCAACAATATCAATAATACGCTTGTGGGTTCGAATCTCAAACTGCTCCTGCGAGTCCTTATCTATAAACGGGGAACGGATAACGCTGAACTTCTGAGTATGAGTAGGTAGAGGTACCGGTCCAACAACAACTGCCCCGGTGCGCTCAACTGCCTCCACAATCTGCTGAGCGGATTGGTCAACTAGCTTGTGGTCAAAACCCTTTAGCTTGATACGAATCTTCTGTTTAGCCATATCTTTTACCCGCAGCTTTTTCAGTAATCTGGTCGGTCAGTTCCGCTGGTAGCCCCTTATAACGATAGAATTCCATAGAATGTGTAGCTCTACCCTGAGTTAACGACCTGAGCCTGGTGGCATAACCGAAGCTCTCAGCTAGGGGCACAAAGCAATGAATAATATACATTTCACCTTGGGTGTCAATAACTTCAATATGTCCCCTCTTGGAATTGAGGTCACCGATGACGTCGCCGAGAAACTGTTCTGGTGTAACCACTTCCAGCTTCATAATAGGCTCCAGAAGGACGGGTTTGGCCTTTTTGACGCCTTCCCTCAGTGCCATTGAGCCCGCCATCTTAAAAGCTACCTCTGAAGAATCAACATCGTGATAACTTCCATCATAAAGGGTAGCTTTAATATCAACTACAGGGTAGCCAGCCAGGACCCCGGTCTCTGTAGCCTCTTCAATGCCAAGCTCAACCGCTGGGATGTATTGCCTTGGTATAGTCGCACCTTTGATGCGGTCTATAAACTGGAAGCCGCTGCCGCGCTCCGCAGGCTCAAGCTCAAGATTGACATGGCCATACTGGCCACGCCCCCCGGTTTGCCGAATAAATTTCCCTTCGGTTCGCACTGGCACAGTAATGGTCTCCTTATAGGCAACCCGTGGTTTGCCTACCTTTGCCCCCACCCCGAATTCACTAATTAATCTGCTGACTATCACTTCCAGGTGAAGCTCTCCCATACCCGAGATAACCGTTTGTCCTGTCTCCTCATTGTAAGCTACCCTGAAGGTAGGGTCTTCTTCGGTCAGCTTTTGCAAGGCTTCCCCCATTTTGTCCTGGTCAGCTCTTGTTTTAGGCTCGATGGCAATGGAGAGCACTGGCTGGGGGAAGCGGATAGATTCAAGAAGCACCGGCTGGGAGGACTCACACAGGGTATCGCCGGTAAAGGTATTTTTAAGACCTAGTGTGGCAACAATAGCTCCGGTGTCTGCCGCAACTACCTCTTCACGGCGATTAGCATGCATTAACAATAGACGCCCGATGCGTTCTCGCTTGCCTCGGGTAGCATTAAATACCTGCTTTCCTACTCCCAACCTGCCCGAATATACTCTAAAGTAGACGAGTCTGCCGACAAAGGGGTCAGAAACTACTTTAAAGGCTAGTGCCGAAAAGGGAGATTCATCACTGGCAGGGCGCGTGATCTCGGTTCCCTGCTTGGTCTCAATAGCCCGTATCGGTGGCATATCTAACGGAGAGGGCAGATAACTGACAATAGCATCAAGTAGCGGCTGGACACCTTTATTCCTCAGCGCACTGCCACAAAGAATGGGCACTCCTTTGTTGGCCAAGGTTACTCTCCTTAGAGCTTGTCTTAGCATGGCGGCAGTAATGTTACTACCCTCAAGATAAGCTTCCATAATCTGGTCATCGTATTCAGCTAATTTTTCAATTAATACCTGGCGAAATTCAGCACACATTGTCTGTTCTGATTCCGGAATAGGTACTTCCTGCGGTTCTGAATCAGGTTCCCCGTCAAAGTACCACGCCTTATTCTCCACAAGGTCAATAATTCCGTCATAAGAGTCGCCACTGCTTAAAGGAAGCTGTATCGGGAGGGGTCTGGCTTTCAATCGTTGTTCGATCATAGATAAGGTTCGGTTAAAATCAGCACCTATTCGGTCCATCTTGTTGATAAAGCAAATTCTGGGCACAAGATAGCGGTCAGCCTGTCGCCATACCGTCTCTGATTGAGCCTCAACTCCAGCCACGCCATCAAAAACCACCACTCCCCCGTCCAGTACTCTAAGACTGCGTTCCACTTCAGCGGTAAAATCCACATGCCCCGGAGTATCAATAATATTGATGTGGTAGTCCTGCCAGTAGCAGATGGTAGCTGCCGCCGTGATGGTAATCCCACGTGCTCGCTCCTGCTCCATCCAATCCATTACGGCAGTGCCTTCATCCACCTCACCAATCTTATAGGTACGACCGGTATAATACAGTATTCTTTCGGTGACGGTGGTCTTACCGGCATCAATGTGGGCAATAATGCCTATATTTCGAATTCGTTCTAAAGGAAAACGCCTAGGCACAGTTCTATCCTCTACTAATATTGGGTTTTTTACTACAGTGCTAATAGGATAACCTCTCACCATCTATAGTGGGCAAAGGCTCTATTGGCCTCAGCCATTCTATGAGTGTCCTCACGTTTTTTAATAGTTGCTCCTTGTCCTTGGAAGGCATCGGTAAGTTCAGCAGCTAGTTTCTCTATCATGGATTTGCCTTTCCTGGCTCTGGCTGATTGTAGTAGCCAGCGTAAAGCTAGGAAGAGACCGCGGTCAGGCCGAACCTCCACTGGCACCTGATAGGTAGCACCACCAACCCGGCGGGGCTTAACCTCGAGCATTGGGGTAGCATTCTTTACCGCCTGCTCCAAAGCAGTAGCCGGGTCTTTTGATACCTGCTGTTCCAATAACTGCAGAGCACCATAGGTAATGCCCTCTGCTGTCCTCTTTTTGCCCCGCATCATTATTTTATTAATCAACTTAGCTACGGTTATACTGTGGTACCTAGCATCAGGGAGCGTTTCTCTTTTTATAGCTCGGGCTCGCCTTGGCATTTTATCTCTTTAGGTAATCTCCCCTTTTTCTCTGGGTAGTTTGCTTCCATACTTACTACGACCTTGATGGCGGCCAACTACACCACTTGCGTCCAGTGCTCCACGGACAATGTGGTAGCGGACTCCAGGTAAATCTTTCACCCGCCCCCCGCGAATCAGAACTACAGAGTGTTCCTGTAACTCGTGCCCCTCACCGGGAATGTAAGCCGTTACTTCCATCCCATTAGTCAGCCGTACTCTGGCTATTTTGCGCAATGCCGAATTGGGTTTTTTCGGAGTGGTAGTCTTAACTTGAGTACAAACTCCTCGCTTCTGCGGCGAACCCTTTCCCTCTATCATCTTATTCTTCAAAGCATTGTAGGTAAAGCGCAACGCCGGCGATTTGGTCTTCTTAATGACCTTCTTGCGCCCCTTACGAATGAGCTGATTAATAGTTGGCAATCTTTTCCTCCTGCCCTACAATTTTAATGGATGAGCCCAGGCTCATCCAAAAAATATATAGTGATAGATTGAGCACTATATTTCAATCTATCAGCTATAGTTGAATACCAAGCGCTAAACTGTAAGTCTAGCACAACTAAAGATTAATTGTCAACAAGCGTGGTCTTTTGGCTCGCAATTTTTTATTTTATGCGCCATTTAGTTTGTGTTATACTTTTTAGGTAAAGCCAGCGTAGCTCAGGGGTAGAGCAGCGGTTTCGTAAAAATGAGTGACGGAAAACGGGCGATTTGAGCGTAAAATGAGCGCTATATCAATCTTGAAAGCTGACAACTTGAGTGTTGACAGCCTGGTGGTTGATAATTTCTCAGGCGGACGGGCAAAAAATGTATCATGATTACCGAACTCAAAACCAAAACCATCACCCTGAACGAACTCATCGACGTCTTCCTGGGGGCAACCTCCCACCTCTCGCCCCACACCCAGCGCTACTACCGGACCTACCTCAAGAACTTCGGGTGGTACGCCCGCAAGTTCGGCTGGCCGAAGGCGGCTGAGGAGATCACCCGCGACCACATCCGCCAGTTCCTGAACTACGTCAGCAGCAACACCAACCGCTGGGGGCTGGATGACCCCACCCGCTCCTCGTCCCGCCGGGCCGCCCCGGGGACCACTTTCCGCTACGGCGTGGTGATCAAGAGGCTGTTCCGCTGGGCGTCCGACGAGGAGGACTACATCAAAGAGAACGGCATCTGGCGGCTGAAGCTCCCCAGACCACACTTCCGCCAGGTGGAGCCCTACACCGACACCGAGGTGATGTCTATGCTCGAGGCCTGCGAGGAAGAGTACCGCTTCCGGTCCCACTTCCTCGGCAGCCGCGATGGGGCCATCATCGCCGTTTTCTGCGATACCGGGATAAGGCTCTCCGAGCTGGCTGGCATCAAGCTCTCCGACCTCCACTCGTCCCTGAAGCAACTGCGGGTGACGGGCAAGGGGTTGAAGACGAGGGTGGTTCCCCTGCAGAAGCAGTCGATGAAGGTGCTCAACCGCTACCTGATGTACCGCCCCGAGATGGATTCGGACTGGCTGTGGCTTTCCGATGAGGGGAACCGGCTGACGGAGTCATCCATCGTCAGCATGGTGGAGCGCATAAAGCGGCGGGCGGGGGTTAGAAGCGGTGGCAAGGTTCACCGCTTCCGCCACTACTTCGCCACCCGCTATCTGGAGGCCGGGGGCAACCCCAGTTCGCTGCGGCTGCTCCTAGGGCATGAAAGTTTCGCCATGGTGATGCACTACACCCGGCTGGTCAATGCCCGCCGTGCCGTCAGCGAACACGAGCAGTTCAGCCCGCTGAACCACCTCTACCAGGAGCACCACAACCACGACGATGGCTGGGGCTGGCGCAAATAGCAGCGAGGGAAAAGGAGCGAAATGAGCAGATTCTTGACCTTTACCTTGAGTAGGGAAGGGCGATACTTTATGGAACGAACTGATTTAGCTTCATTTTTACTGGTCGTGACCAGTAAGATGTTCAGGATAGGCAAGAGCTAGAGCAGGTATTTATAGATATCAGGAGCGGTATTCAAGAGGCTGGGTATCTTTATTAGATTTACCCAGCCTCTTAATCAGCGTTTTCAGGGATGCAATTTCGTTGCATAGCAGTAGAATCAGACTTCAAATCAGGCCAGCAACGACATCTCAGCCGATGTTGACGTATGCCAGCAGCAGGTATATTATTTGTACATGTGACACTCATCTCTATCGCAGCCACGACCCATACCAGCAAATGGAGGCCAGCTTATGAGTAGCCAAACATTAAATAGAGACAAGTGGTCGCTTTGGCATCACCTCAATGCTGATGCTGCCGTGCCAGATGCCCCCGGCGTTTACGAGATACGAACCGACTTTGAATTCTCGAGACTTAGGGGCTTATCTTCGTTAGTCACAATCGGGTCGGCCACGACTAGCCTTAGGAAAAGGCTCTGTGAGCAGCGATTCAATAATGCGGCGAGGTATCAAAATAGAGCGGAAAAGTGGCTAACTCAAGCAGGGTGTATGCTTGAGTTCCGGTACGCTACTACCCGTAGTGGTGCGGAAGCAAGGTACCTAGAAGCGTTGAGACTTAGTGGAATACGAGAACGAGCATTGGGAACTCCCACCAGGCAATGAAGCTTTGCCCGTAACTGCGATTAGGAGATATATCGAGCAGAGACACGGCAGATTTACTGAGAAAACCCTAAGAGGACTACTTGAGCATCACCAGTCGCCTGACAAGGTTGCTGGTGTGTTGGGAGTACCTTCCGCTGTCGTTGAGAACCTACTCGTTTATTAATGTTCAGTCGATACTAGTAGAAATGAAGATAGGCAGATATCAGAAGAGTAACGGTTTACTTGTATTATTTGGGATTACATTCCATGGAGATGACGCTGGTTTTTCGGTGGCTAACACTGGACGAAGCTAGGCCTAACTATAGAATGGGGACAGTGACTGGGATTCATGATGCTCGCCATAGGCTTTGTTCTTCCTATCCTCTAAATTACTCCAGAATCCGGCCAAGCTTCCTGCTCTTTTCTAATAGTGCGAATCTATCACCTTCAAATATCTCCAAAATATGCTTCTGAATCTCCCTGTTATTTATATCGCCGGTGATAACCTCAAGCTTCTTTTCCGACTGTGTGGCAATCACCTGTTCAGCATCTCCGGAAACAAGGATGTGTTCATCCCTGGTAACACAGATTATCTGTTGCTGGGTTTTGAGTTTGC
>JABUBL010000783.1_pt1 | contig 10110 bp, 5 predicted proteins | sample 7240371 | NCBI WGS metagenome assembly JABUBL01 (sample SAMN07256343, study PRJNA390944) | subsurface metagenome | isolation source: Methane hydrate marine sediment | place: Pacific Ocean: Eastern North Pacific, ODP site 1244 | collected 2002 | reverse complement strand
CGACCGCGCAGCTGCGCAACGGGGCCGATGTCCTCGTGAGGCAGCTGTTGGAGATTTTCGGGTTGACTACCCCTCACATCATGGGGATTCTCTTTATCGCCGGAGTCGTCGGCACCTGGTTGTGGCAGCGCCGGAAGCACGGTACGACCCAGGTGGCCGGTGTCTTCCTGATGGGCATGTTGGCCGAGAGCCTATTATGGGCCGGCTTCCTGCTGGTATTCCTTGCAGCTGCCGACCGGCTGCTGATGATTGTAACTGCCTCTGACACGGTTCTGCGGAGAGCGTTCCTGGCGGTGGGGGCGGGTATTTATGAGGAAGGAGTCTTCCGTCTGGTGCTCATTACCGGCCTGGCTGCCTTCTTCCAGCGGGTAATGGACTGGCAGCGTCAGATCGCCTGGGGAATGGCTATCGGAATAGCGGCGGTGCTGTTCTCCCTTTTTCACTACGTAGGCCCCGCCGGTGAGATGTTTGCCTGGAACTCCTTCGGCTACCGGAGCGTAGCAGGAGCTATATTAGGTCTGTTGTTCACTTATCGTGGTTTTGGAATTACCGTTTACGCCCATACCATTTACAACCTGCTGGTCCTGGGACTGCAAACCGTAGGGTAAGCAAGGGAAAACAGCACTAGCTGCGGAAAGGAATTCTGATGTATCCTGAACTTCTCCGCCTTGGGCCGTTCACTATTTCCTCCTATGGGTTCATGCTGGTGGTGGCCTTTACCACCGCCTATATCATGATCAACCGCGACGGCAAACGCCTGGGCTGGCCGCCCGGGCTGGCCCAGGATATTGTCTTCTGGGCTGCCATTGGAGGCATCCTGGGGTCGAAAGTCTATTACCTGATCGAAAACATCGGCCGCGGGGCCGGTGAGAACCTGGCGGGCCTGTGGGACATGATCGCCGGCATTTTTACGCTTAGTCCCCAGCGCATTTCCGAAGGGATTCAGAACTTTGGCGCCGGACTGGTCTTCTTCGGCGGCCTCATGGGCGGCATGTTGGCGATCACGCTCCTGCTGCGGCGGAAAAAGATCGGCTGGCTGTCCACCGCGGATGTCCTATCACCCTACCTCATAATGGGGTATGCCATAGGCCGTATGGGATGCTTTCTGACGGGGTGTTGCCATGGTATCCCTTCTCAGCTGCCCTGGGCCATAGCCTTTCCCAAGGGGGCCGAACCGACCACGGTACCGGTTCATCCCACCCAGCTTTACGAAATAACTATGGGACTTGCCATTTTCGGTTTCCTGTACTGGTTACGTCCCAGGGCCGGGTTTACCGGGCAGGTTTTCGCTCTCTACCTGATCCTGGCGGGGATCGAGCGGTTCTTTATCGAGTTTATCCGCACCAACGAGCACTATGCCCTGGGTCTGACAGGATCCCAGCTCGCCGGAATCATCATCGTCGTTATCGGGGGGTCCCTCCTCTATTGGCTGCCGCGGCGCAGCACAGCCGGCACTTCGTAGGAAGGGCTGTCATCCCGTCTGCTCCACGCCTGTCTGCGATCCTGCTGGCGGCCTGGCTGACAGCGCCGTGTACCTTCGCCAGAGCACAGGAGTGGATTGAAGCCACTGCGATAACATTAACGGCACTCTCCGGTGGTCTGGTACAGGTGGCGGCCGCCCACTGGGATGACGGTTTCTACCTGCTCGACGGCCTCAGCCTGGAAGTCCTCTCCATCGATGCCCAGGGCCGGCTGCGCCAGCGGTACGGTGGATGGGGCACCGGCGTCCTGTCACTTGATCTGCCCCGGGACCTGGCGGTGGCCGAGAACTCCACCTTCGTTCTGGATCAGGGCCGGCATCAGATCGTACGCCTGGATTCCCGGTTGAACCCGGTGGCCACCACACCCCTGCCCGATGACCTCCTGCCTGATGCCTTTATCCGCGATGTACGGCAGCGGTTCTGGATCGCCTTCGAGAACCGCGCCGGGCTGCACCTGTATGACGATAATGGCCTGCTGGTGGATGTGGTGGCGGATGAAGCCAGCGGAACAGCAGCGGTGCTTCATCCAGCCCTCCTGGCCCAGTCGCCGACCGCCGTAGCCGTATGGGACCCCATCGACGCTGTCATCTGCCTGTTCCACCTCAGCGGCCGGCTCGACCGCTGCCTACCACTGCAGTCGGAACGACCTATCCTGGCGATGGTCTGGGTAAATGGATCCCTCATGCTGACCACAGGAGAAGAACTTCTTCAAGTGAATCCGGCGAACGGGCGGGTGACATCTCTACCCGGTATAACCGGCATTATTGACCTGGCCTATCGGTCTCCTGCGCTGTATGGACTCGATCAGGCCGGCATTCTCCGTGTATTTCAACAGGTCCCCTAGATTACCACTGGTGGCGCTGGCACTGGTGGGCAGCCTGCATGCACAGACAGTCATCCACCAGGATACCCTCAGCTTTGCCCCCGCTCAAAAAGTGGACACCCTCTCCCTCATCCCGGTCATCCAGGGCAGCTGGGAAATCCATGACCCGCTGGGAGCGGCGCTGGATACGTCACTGATCCGCCTGGAGCCGGTGACGGGAATAGTCCATTGGGTGGCCCCAATCGAGGGTCAGCGGCAGGTAATCGTACGTTACCGGGCACTGGTGGGGCTGATGGCCACGACGTTGGGGCCGGCCTGGAGCTACCTTCCGCCCCTCAATCAGCTGACGGCCGATTCGGCTCGATCATCACCCGCCGTCCCGGTTACAAAACCCCAACCAGCTCGCGGTTACTCCGCCGATGACCGGCTGGTGACCGCCGGCAGCCTGTTCCGGGGCCTGACCTTGACAACCGGTCGAGGGGTGAATCTCAGCGGGGGGCTTAATATCAGGCTCCAGGGCGAGCTGGCCCAAGGCGTTTTCATCAATGGCAGCCTCACCGACCAGAACCTACCCCTCCAGCCCGAGGGTGGTACCCATACCCTGAATGAGCTGGACCAGGTAAGGCTCGCCCTCACCAGCCGCCGGAGCGTCGTGGAAGTAGGTGACTTCATCCTGAAAGGCCAGGGGGGACGCCTTTCCTCGTTCGAGCGTAAACTGGAAGGGATGCGCATCCGGCTGCAGGGTGAGAACTGGGAGGCGGAAAGCGCGCTGGCCGGCAGTCCGGGGAGGTTTCGCAGTCAACACATTCAGGGGTTGGACGGGTGCCAGGGGCCGTACAGCCTTGCCACCCACGAAGGCTCCCGGACGTTGATTATCCTTCCCGGCACGGAAGTCGTGTATCTCAACGGGAAGCGGCTGCAACGGGGCGAGAGTCTGGACTATACCATGGACTACACGACAGGGGAGCTCAGCTTTACACCCCGCCATACCATCCGCAGCGACAGCCGCATCGTCGTTGACTTCGAGTATACCGACCTGGTGTACAGCCGCACTACCGGCTACCTTTCCACCGGCTGGCACGGCGAGCGGTCCGGTCTTACCATTACCACCCTCACCGAGCGGGACAACATCCAGAGCAACCTGGAGTTCAGCCTCTCCGCCGAGGACCGGGAGCGCCTGCGGGAGATTGGAGACCGGGAGCAGGAGGCCGCCATCTCGACAGCCGTCCCCGATTCAACGGGGAGCTATGACCTGGTTGACGGGCATTACGTATGGCGCGGACCAGATCAGGGGAATCATACCGTATCCTTCTTCAACGTCGGCGGGCAGGGCCAGTACCGGCGGGTAGTGGCAGGGAACCGTGTTGTCTACCATTACGTCCCGCCAGAGGAACGGGCTCAATATAACGCCACCTACGCCCCGTTCCGGATACTCAAGCTGCCCCGGCGGCAGGACCTGGTACTCGCCAGCTGGCACCTGCAAGACAAGTCCGGTGGACAACTGGCCCGGGTCGAGCTGGGAGTCAACGATCAGGACAACCGTGATGCCGGTTACGCCGTGCAGCTCCAGTGGCAGTCCAGGCCCCTGACGCTGGCTGGCCGGCCCATGCGGGCCGGTGTACAGCTGGATGGGCTGGGGAAAGGCCGGGGTTTTCAGCCGCCGGGCCGTTGGGACGCCGTGGAGTTTCAGCGGGACTGGGACCTGGACGGCCAGCCTGAAGGGTATCACTGGCAGACGGTCAACCTCTTCCTGGAGGATGCGGGTCAGCAACGGGTCTTCGCGCAGCTGGGGCGCATCGAGGCGGACACCGTCATAACCGGCAGGCTGCGCTGGGGCGTTACCGGAAACGAGGCCAGACCGCTTACGGGAAGATTCACTCAGACGCTGCTTTCCCGCGAAAATAGCGAGCGCTGGTGGCAGCTTACCGATGGTGAGCTGCAATATAAATTTAAAAACCTGGCGCCATTTTTCAGGTACTACAGCGAAGACAGGCAGAGGGACTCCCTTTCCAGGCATCAGGTTGACCAGCTGGCGCTCGGCCTGCAAGCCGGTCTGCCCCGGGGCATCCGGGTGGGCCTCAGCCGGGAGCGCCGACGGGATACGTTCCAGCCTGGAGCCACCGAGACAGCCCATCTCTGGCGTCTGTCTTTCCTGAAGTCAGGGTCCCGCGGCAGCCGTCTGGAGACCACCCTCTCCTTCAACAAAAAGGTAACCAACGACGACCGGGACGACCTCTCCTATCTCATGGGTAACCTCTCGCTGGTGCATCGTCCGGTGGGCCGGCCTTGGTGGCTGGACCTGCGCTACCGGCTGGAACGCAGCATCGCCGAAACCAAGGCAGTAATCTATGACTCCGTGGGAACGGGCAGGGGACAGTATCGCTACGATCCGGTATATGACACCTACGTTCCCGACGAGGCGGGCACATTTATGCGCTATACCATCCCGGCAGGGGAGGTACGCCCGGTAAATACCGTGAAAACCCGATTCCGCGTCCAGACGGACCTCAACCGCGCCCGGCTGCCCTTCGGGCTGGCCAGGGGCTTCAAAGTAGCCCGGCTCATCCTCCAGGGGCGACTGGCGGCGGTGATGGAGAAACACTCCCTGGCCACCTACGCCAAACCGTCCCTGAATGATACTAACGCCGTTAATGTCCAGTCCCGGCTGCAGCTGGACCTCGCGCTCCAGACCAAGCCCCGGAGACCCCAGTACAAACTGCGCCTTTTACTGTCGACAAGGTTGAACCGGGCTAATATTGGCGGAATGGATACAGGGACTCCCCTTGGGGAAGCCCTGGAGCAGTCCTCTGCGCACCTGGAACAGATAAGCCGTCATCAGGTAGCCGGGCAGAGAGTCAATCTGGAATTGCGACTGACCCATGAGCATAAAGCCCTCCAGTCCATGGTATCGCTACTCCGCCGCCATGATATCCTGAGGTGGCAGGGCAAGGGTACCGTGTCAGGGGCCATAGGAGAACGGCTCACTGCCAGCCTGACCGGCAACTGGCAGCAGGAAATTGACCGGGAACTGGAGGATTTGCAGGTACGTACCGTAACCGGTGGTGTGGGTTTGCAACGCGTCGTGGGTTCCCGGGGTCGGCTGCGGGTGGACCTGGAACAATTTTACGTAACCGCCAACCGCGAGGTGGCTATCCCGTACCTCCTGGCAGAAGGCTTTCCCATCGGCAAATCGCAGCGGATACGGGCCAGCGGGCAGTTGCACCTCTCCCGCAACCTGCTGCTCACGATCACTATTTTCTCACGGCAGGAGGCGGGACGTACCCCCTTTGCCAACGCCAACCTGGAGCTCAGAACCCAGTTTTGAAATTACCCGCCCTCATCCTGCTGTTTGGCTGCCTGGTCCTGCCCTTAAGGGGTCAGGTGGTGAAGGTCGTCCTACCGGACACCGCATTGATGGTCTCATCGATACCGCAGGTAACCTCTGCCCTCACCGACCGGCTGGTGAGTGAAGGCCGCCGGGGACGGTTGGGGTCGGTTTATCGGCTGGAAAGTGTGGTATCGGAAAAGTGGTCTGGCAGCGGCCTCACCCTGAAATATCATGGTGGTGACATCCCGGTTCCACCGCCGGATACCATAGTGGCTTATAATGGCGAAGGGGCCGGACTGCCGAACCTCGTAACCTTCTTGCGAGTGGCTGCCCCGCCTCCCGGAGGCTTCCTGCAAAGCGCCAGCCAACCCGCCTGGCGGGTAATGGACAAATCTTATTTCAGCCGTGGCGAAGGATACGGAATCCTGTACAGTCTGGAGGATGTATCCCGGAAGACGGTACAGGTGTTGGCGGCGTACGATGAACAGGGGAGTCGGGCGGGCCGGCTGGTAGGAGAAATAACCCTGGATCTGCCAAACTTCCTGGGTACCCTCCGCTATCTGCACGTTCACTGGCGGCGCCTGAATCCGGCCACTCAGACCATCGACCTGACTTATGCCGAGCCTCGTCTCCCCCTGCTGCCGTTGGGAGCCCGGGTGTCGTTTTCCCAGGACCTGCGGGACACGCTTTACCTGCAGCGGGATGTGAAGGTGCAGCTGACGTCACTCCCGGCCCAGGGCTGGAGCTCCGCCTTGGGCGTGGGTATGCGAAACCTCCAGGTTACTCCCCACGGCCGGGATCAGGGTCTGGTGCCATATCGCTTCCGCAATGTCAACCTTTCCCTTGAGCGTCAGACCCTCGATCACCCGGTAAACCCCAGCCGGGGCTATCGGGTAGGTCTGGCCCTGGAGGGAGGCACGATGGCAGGCGTTGATGTCAGTCCTCGAGCCGCTCTGGGGCGAGGACAGCTCACCGCGACCTGGGCCGGCAGTATCGCCCGTCTGACCCTGGCCCAGGACGTGCAGGTCATGGGTCTGGCCGCCCTGGAGTTCACGCCGCAGCTGGCCGATTTCGGGCGCTTCGGCGGCAGCACCACCCTTCGCGGGTACCGGGAAGACCAGTTCCTGGTCCCCTGGGGCGTTGTCTCCCGGACCGAGCTGCGCTTCAGGACCGGCCCGGCTACTCGAACGCACCTGTTCCTCGATACCGGTTTTCTGGAAGGCGTCGACAGGCTTGCCGCGGTGGGAGTCGGTCTGATGCTCAAGGCGGGACAGAACCTGATCCAGTTCGACCTGGCCTGGAACCGGGACGATGAATTCAGGTCCGGGAAAGTGCATCTGAGGTTGGTAAATTTCCTATCCATGGGAAAGGACGACAGGTTGTGACCAAGGCAGATATCCTGGACTTTCTGAAATCCAGGCAGGGGCGCGCTTATCGGCGTAAGGACCTGGCCCGGCGGTTGGGGGTGAAGGAGCATCAGTATGCCGCTTTCCGCCGCCTGCTTACCGGCCTCATCCGGGAAGGCGTGATTACCCAACAGCAGGGCGGCCGTCTGGCCTACGCTGGTTCGACTGAGGAAGTGGAAGGCGTCCTGGAATTGACCCACCGCGGCTTCGGCTTCGTCGCCGTCGAGGGAATGGATGACGTCTTCATCGGGATCCGGGACATTGGTGGCGCCGCATCCGGCGACCTGGTACGCATTGCGCTGCTTAAGGAAAAATTCGGGCGGGGGCCCCGGGGACGGGTAACGGCAGTCCTCAAGCGGGGACGGTCATCGCTGGTTGGAGCTGTGGAGCGTGTTCCGAGTGGGTACGAACTGGCCCTATCCGAACCCTTTGCCAACCGGATCGTGCGCCTGGATTCCGCCGGCATCGGGAAAAAAGATGTCGACGCGCTAGTCTATGCCCAGGTCACCGATTGGGGCGATGGCTGGGGACCAATCAAGGCCAGGGTGCAGGAAGTCATCGGTTCCCCGGACGATCCCCTCACCGACTTCAAGTTCGTACTACGGCAGTTCGAGCTGGAGCCGGACTTTCCGTCGGCAGTGGAGCAGGAAGCAGCCCGCCAGGCCGGGCGCATCACCATCGACCCCGGCCCTGACCGCCTGGACCTCCGCGCCCTTATCGTAGTAACCGTCGACCCGGCCGCTGCCAGGGACTTTGACGATGCCATCTCCCTGGAACGCCGGAAAGGCGGCTGGGAACTGGGGGTCCACATTGCCGACGTGTCCCTGTTTGTGCCTCCCGGCAGCGCCACCGACGCCGAAGCCTTCCAGCGGGGGAACAGCGTTTACTTTACTGAAGGGGTAGTCCCCATGCTCCCCCATATCCTCTCCAGCGACCTCTGTTCCCTCAAACCCGATGAAGACCGCCTGGCCGTTTCGGTGCTTATCAACCTGAGCGATGATGCAGAGGTGCGCAATGCCAGGTTCGCCCGCACCCTCATCCGCAGCCGCCGCCGGTTCACCTACACCGAGGTTCATGAGATCCTTGAGCAAGGTTCGGGCAAATGGTATCCTCTGCTTGCGTCGCTAAAGAAACTGACCCTGAAGCTCTATCAGGACCGGGTAGAGCGGGGCAGCGTGGACTTCGATATCCCCGAGCCCCTGTTCAAGCTGGACGATTACGGTGTGCCCCATTTGATCCACCCCTCGCAGCGCCTGGACAGCCACCGGATCGTGGAGGAGTGCATGCTATTGGCCAACCGGATGGTTGCCGAGCGCATTCCCAGGGGAAAACCGCGCCGGGTGTTCATCTACCGCATCCATGATGAACCGGGGCAGGAGCAGATTACCAAGCTGTCGTCGCTGCTGAAGCGGCTGAACCTGCCCGGACTTCCCACTCGTGACATCACCAGCAAAGAAGTGCGGGACCTGCTGCTGGCCATGGAGGACTCCCCCTATCGCGACCTGATCGAGACCATCACGCTGCGCTCGATGGCCAAGGCGGTCTACTCGGCCTCAAACCGAGGGCACTTCGGTCTGGCCTTTCCGGCCTACACCCATTTCACCTCGCCTATCCGCCGCTACGCCGACCTGGTGGTGCACCGACTGATAATCGAACACCTGACGGCCCCCAGAGCGCCCTGGACCATCTCCGAGGAAGCCTTAACCAATATGGCCAACCAGTGCACCCAGCGGGAATTGGTGGCCCTGGAAGCCGAGCGGGCCTACAGCCGCCTCAAGGAACTGCGCTTCCTGGCAACCCAGGTCGACAAGACCTTCGATGGCATCATCTCGGGAGTGATCCCCAAGGGTCTCTTCGTTCAGATCAGGGAGTTCCTGGTGGATGGTTTCATCAGCGTTGACTGGCTTGAGGGCGATGATTATACCTTCGATGAAAGCCTCTTCGCCCTGCGGGGGCGGCGCTTCAATCAGACCCTCCAGCTGGGGCAGGAGGTGCGTATCAGGGTGCGGGACGTTTCCATCGAGAAGCGGTTCGCCAATTTCCTGCTGGTGGAAGAATAAGGTTGCGGATGACAGGTGGTCGCGCCGAAGCGAGCCGGATGAAAATCGGGGGCAGTTAATATGCAAGGCTCATCCCGGGTGGCCGCATGATCAGCCATGACTGTAAGTTCGACACCTGCCGCAGCTGCGAGGGATTTGGAGTCACCCTTCGAGAACCCTTCGTTTTCACTCAGGACAGGCCTCAGGGTGACTCCTCAGAAGAATGTATTATAGAGAAGAGTGTTCCGTAGTGCTGAGGCTCTCGAAGCACGACTAAAAGAAGGTATTCGAATAGATATCTTCAGGAGATTACTTTCAAAACGGGAGATGACCCGATTACTTCGGGTGGCATCCTGAACACATCGGCAAGTTGACTTCATGTTATAGGTACAGGTAAATTTTAAGGATGAAAAAGAATTATAAGCCTGTCAATCCCAAGGTTGATTTTATCCGCCAGGAGCACGAAGTCCTCCAGTGGTGGGAAGACCACCAGACCTTCCAGAAGCTCCTGGCCAAAAACAGGGGCAGGCCTCGCTGGTCATTCCTGGACGGCCCGATCACCGCCAATAACTCCATGGGCGTGCACCACGCCTGGGGCCGCACCTATAAAGACATCTTCCAGCGTTACAAGGCCATGCAGGGCCACGAACTCCGCTATCAGAACGGCTTTGACTGCCAGGGACTATGGGTCGAGGTGGAAGTCGAGCGCGAGCTGGGCTTTAAATCCAAGCGGGATATCGAAGCCTTCGGCGTGGAGAATTTCGTCAACCGCTGCAAGGAGCGGGTACGCAAGTACGCGCAGATCCAGACGGAGCAGTCCATCCGCCTGGGTTACTGGATGGACTGGGACAATTCCTACTACACCATGTCCGATGAGAATAATTACACCATCTGGGAATTTCTTAAGCGGGTCCACGAGCGGGGCTGGCTCAAGAAGGGCGAGGACTGCATGCCCTGGTGTCCCCGGTGCGGAACGGGCATCAGCCAGCACGAGATGACTGAAGGCTACCGCGAAATTGACGACAAATCCATC
>JABUBL010000782.1_pt1 | contig 10111 bp, 11 predicted proteins | sample 7240371 | NCBI WGS metagenome assembly JABUBL01 (sample SAMN07256343, study PRJNA390944) | subsurface metagenome | isolation source: Methane hydrate marine sediment | place: Pacific Ocean: Eastern North Pacific, ODP site 1244 | collected 2002 | reverse complement strand
GCTCCATATCCCCTGGTAGCATTTATCTTTGTTTGAGAAGCATTTTCCGTCATAACAATTACTGCTCTGACCTTTAAAATCCGGGAAGCATAAGCAACTGCCTGTGCCCAATTACCTGCAGAACAGGTCACTACTCCCTTTTTCTTCTGTTCATCCGTTAAATTAAAGATGACATTTATAGCTCCACCAAGCTTAAAAGAGCCGGTTACTTGAAGGTTTTCAGGTTTTAAATAGATCTGATTCCCGGTCACCCGACTTAATGTTCCGGAATATTGCAATAAAGTAGGATTTTTATATTTTGTCACCCTGGAATAAGCCGCTAAAACATCTGAATAATTTACCATTTTTGATTACCTCATTCTATTATTTTTATTATCTATCTAGCGAATTTAAGAGCAAACCGAACCTACAAAGAAATTTCTACAGGCAAACCGTCTTCATAAATATTAAATTTTCTATGGTACGAGAATTTACGGGAGTCAAATTTTTAATGTTGTCAGTAAAACTGTCCTTCTGAAAGGTTATTTTTCTGGAACAGAGAACCGCCCCCTGTGTTCATACTTCGTCTTCGGGAACATAAGTTGATAAAGGTTCTCAAGCGGAGCGATAGGTTCTTATTTCTTCCTCAAATTCTGGAAAATATTGGTTGATAATCCTTAAATTAAATCTGGAAAGAATAGATTCTTTAGGTTCTCTCTCTAACAAAAACTCAAAGGACTTTTTTATTAATTCTTCTTTGGCTATTTTACCTCCGGTTAAATCTTGCCAATATTCATCATCTAAACCTACATTATATTCTTTCTCTTCTACTTTCACTGTGAATTCTTGTTGATTTTTCTTTTCAACTTTAATCATTTTTTAATCCTTTCAAAAATTGAATATTTGACCTTGCTCAGGTCTACCCTTATGGATAATTTTTCCCCGAAACCTGTTTTCTAATTGTTTCTATATTTTGGACATTTCGTTTCTCTAACTTTACCCTCTTTAAAATTTAGGTAAAGCTGCTTAAAAATATAATCACAATTTTTACACTTATACTTATAAATTGGCATTTTCCTCTCCTTAAAGTTTTAGTTATTTTAAATATATTTCTCGAGTCTCCCCTTTAATAGATTTCCAATAAGGAGCCAATTTTTCTTTTACTTTCTTTATTAAATTCCTTGTTTCAGTAATTCTTCTGTTTTTTATATCAGGGGCCGATTCTTTAAAATTAATTTTCACTCCGCTGATAGCTGCCACCAAGGTCAACCATACTTTTGGCAATACCTCTAAGTTATAACCTGAACAAAGTAAATCAACCGAGCGGTTATTACAAAGTTCGCTGCTTAGTTCTCTAACTTTCTTTCCTATCATTTTAAAACCATCAAAAGTCAAGCCTAAACTAGTTAGTCCATCATCGAAATAAGGATCAGAACCTCCGTATCTGATAATCATCTGCGGTTTATACTCTCTGGCCAAAGGAAAAATTATTTCATCGAAAATCAGTTCATATGCCTTGTCCCCTGTTCCGGCTTCCAAAGGAAGATTAACAGTAAATCCTTTTCCTTTTCCCTCACCGATTTCATCAACCGAACCTGTTCCTGGATAAATACCTTTTTGGTGAGTGTCGACAAACAAAACTTTTGGATCAGAATAAAAAGCCTTACAAGTTCCGTTCCCTGCGTGAGCATCTGTATCCAAAATTAAAACTCTTTTTAGGTTATATTTTTCTACAGCATACTTAGCAGCTATAACAACATCATTATAAACGCAAAAACCTTCTCCATAATTCGACATTGCATGATGTAATCCACCACCAATACTTACTGCCTTTTCAGTTTTCCTTTGTTGAATATAATCTATTGCTAAAAGCGAATTTTTAACTACAGCTCTAGCTCCTTCTTCTATCCCTTGAGGTAATTTTTTAGTAGAAGGGTTTACATTGTCCCCGCTTATAAATCTGAATAGATTAGATACAGCTTTTCCTTGAGAGGCGTCTTTCATAGTCTTAATATAATCTTTACTGTGCCAAAACTTCAATTCTTCATCAGTAGCTAAAGTAATATTTTCTATCAATTCAAAACGTTTATCTTTGCCAAGTTTTTCTATAAATAATTTTAGAAATCTTTCAAATCTGTCACTTCTAAACGGGTGCCCTTCTCCAAAGTCATAATTTTTCAGTTCATCGCTATAAATTATTATTGTTTTCATTTCTACCAACTATTTTTTCTTAAGCATTTGAAGTTTTTCTAATGTTTTTTCGGCAACAATTTTCTCTTTATTGAAATGCTTTATCATCCTACTAAGACATTTTTGCTTTTCTTTCGCATCACCAAGATACTTAGCACAAGCGTTCATAAACTCTTTTGTTTTGGCTATGTTTGCTTCCACTTCATCCGGTATTTTTTCACTATCATGCTTTACTGCATTTTCTGGACATAGGTCATGACATATACCGCAATGAATACAGTTATCCATGTTTATTTCTGCATGTTCGTTATCCATATAGATCGTGTCTACAGGACATTCTTCAACACATATACTACAACCTACACATTCATTTTTATCTATCCACGGCATTTTATCATTCCTCCTTTGGTTTTTTTAATATCGATAGTTCTTCTTATCTGCACGTACAGGTACTTTGAGCCAGTTTTCAGGTAGGGCAACTTGAATTTCCCTTATTTTAAATTACAAAATGTATTTGGAAAATTTATGAAAATTTAAAAAAGTTAGCGAATTATTGAGCTATTACATGTGTCCCAACTATTATAATGACTTGTGAAAATTAAGAGAAACTTAACGTATACTTTCATAATCTATTTGTGATGCTATTTTAGAAAATACTATCTGCCATAATTGGTTTCTATGTGCCCTGAAGGCTCCTGCGCAAGTTAAAAGGTAATAATTCCACATTCTACGAAACCTTTCATTATAATAAATTTTGATTTTATCCCAGTTTTGATTAAAGTTTTTATGCCATACCATCAAGGTTTTATCATAGTGGGTTCCAAAATTGTGCCAATCTTCGAGTTTAAATATGCCTTCATATGCTTTGGTGATTTGAGTTGCCGAAGGTAACATTCCATTGGGAAATATATATTTATTCATCCAGGGACTAACAAACTTAACTGATTTGTTACTTCCGATAGTGTGCAATAGAAACAGTCCGTCGTCTTTCAGGCATTGGTCAACTACTTTTAAAAATTGTTTGTAATTTTTATTTCCTACATGCTCGAACATACCTACAGAAACAATACAATCGAACTTTTTCTTAAGGTCCCTGTAATCCTGTAATCTTATTTCAATATCAAGACCTTTGCACAGTTCTCTTGCAAGCTTTACTTGTTCTTTGGAAACTGTAATGCCTACTACCTTAACATGATATTTTTCTGCAGCAAATTTTGCAAGACTTCCCCAACCACAACCAATATCCAAAACTGTCATGCCTGGCTTTAATTTCAGCTTTTCACAAATCAGTTCTAACTTAGCCTCTTGTGCTTCATCCAGGGTTTTTGCATTTTTCCAATAACCACAGCTATAATTCATTCTTTTGTCAAGCATTATTTTGAAAAGTTCATTACCTGTATCATAATGACGCTCTCCAATCACGTATGCTTTTGATTTTCTTTGCTGGTTTATTATTCTGGCTTTAATGGTATCCCATAAAAGACCCTTCGAAATTTTAATTTTAGTATCCAACTTTTCTTTAAAAACTTTGTCAACCATTTGATCCAGTGCCGCGCATTCCCACCATACATCCATATATGCTTCTCCGATAGCAAGAATCCCACCTGCCAAAATCCTTGAATATAAATCCTGATTAATGACCTGAATATCCCATGGCCTTTTTCCGTTAATTTTAATATCTGCCGGAACAATAAGTTCTTGCACTGTCTGTTTCATATCTTTTTCTGCCATTTTATAGTTACCAATATCCTTCCTTTATAAATATTATTAAAATAATATGCATCTCAACTTATAATTAAATCTTCGAAAAGAATTAGAAAATATGGATACATTCTATAGAACTCCTCAGATTCTATAGGTTTTCCGCTAAAAGTTACCGAATTATTCACCTGGCAAACCTTCCCTACTTATCTAATTTAAAAGTAAAATATTAATTATCTAAGAAAATGGGATGTGTCCTTATTTATTCTAATTTACTATTACTATTATTAATATTTATTATATAATATATAAACCAATTTTAATAGAAAAGGCAAATCTATTTTTTATCCTTAAAGCAAATGAACATGAGAAAGAAAATAAAAATATGATTGATTCTACCTTTTATCTCATTGCACCTTCTATTTTTGGCACATTCGGCATTATCTAGCGGGAATTCAGGAAAAATCCAAAAGTGTATCGAATTATTCTCTCCAACAAGCAAATTTCAGCATTTAAACTGGTCCAAAATACTTTCCCAACTGCCTGTCAATTATCAAATCCTATCATTCTTAATTTTGCAAAACTGATACAAGGTTTCCTTTCCGGGCAGGCGGTAGAATTTGACCTAAAACTTTTAGCCCTTGAGACCTGTTCTGAATTTCAAAGACGGGTCCTTTTCGCAGAGTATGGAATCCCCAGGGGATGGGTCAGTACATATGGAAGAATAGGAAAGCAGATAGGGGTGAATAATGGTGTACGAGCAGTAGGTAGCGCACTGGCACGCAATCCCTTTCCCATAGTGATTCCCTGTCATCAAGCGATCAGGTCAGATTATAAACTGGGAGGGTATCAGGGAGGAATAGGGATGAAGAGCGCTTTACTCAAAAATGAAGGGTTCAAAATATCAAAATCAGTGAAGGTCATTACGAAAGATTTTACTATTAATATTATTCATTTCCTGAAGGTTAATAATTTTTATTATACCTATTTATTCAATTATTCAATCATTAAAACTGAATCTTAATTGGGGATTTTCTTTTCGAACTAATTTCAACACTATTTTTACAAATTCCTCTGCTGTTTTCAAAGCATTCTCTCTTTATCCCCTATTAAAAATATTTTCTTATCTTTTAAAATATCTAAAATAAAGGGATTGCCTTCTTTTTTCTTCTTATTAAAATCTTCTTTCCCATAAATAGTATAATTTATTTCTCTTTGTAATTTTATCTCTAATTTGCTTATCTCTTCAACCAACTTATCCTCATTAACCTCTCCTATAATCAATAAATCTATATCACCATCTTCTCTCTCTTCTTCTTTAGCGAAAGAACCATAAACAAAAGCCTGGCTTATATTGTTAAACTTTTCTAAGACATTCTGAAGCATTTTGGGGACACCGGAAGTTTTAAAGATAATACTTTTTAGTTCATTGAAAAGAGGATAAGAATTATTTAAATAATAATAAACGAGGCTTCCTTTATTTTCACTAAGAAAAAGTCCTGTGCTTTCAAGTTTAATCAATTCACGGCGAATATTTCCTACTGAAAAGCTAAGTATTCTCTCTAATTCTCTTAAATAGTATTTTTTACTTGGATTAGTAAAGTATAGAGCTAAAAGCGCTTCTCTTAATTTAGATTTGGTAATACGAAACATATCCATAATTGTAGTCCTTTCTGAATACAATTGTAGTATTTATTGACTACAATATCAAGTCATATTTGCTGGTGCTGTACGTGTCACGTGTCAGGGGACGATTCTTTGTCACAGTTTAAGAGTTTATATTTACCTTATTAAATCGACACCAATAGTAAAAAGAACTAGTTTTTTCCAATTTTTCTACATCTTAATATTAAGACGACATAGGGGCGTATTGCAATACACCCATTACTAACAATGTTTACTTATAAATAAGGTAAATGTGTAAAAGCTATGGGAAAACAGTAAGCAGGAAAGCCTTGTAAAATAAGGGTTTCAAAGGTAGGTTGCGTATTTTTGATTATACGGGCGAATTTCGCCTTAACCTATACTTTTACCCTCGTAAAATGGGTGTTTTTTGGCCTATTTTCACTTCCTCGAAATCCAAAAATGGCTTCCTATAAGGGTTACAGAGTTTCGGGGAGGTCAAAAAAGGCTAAAAAAATGTCGTAATTTCCGTTTTTTCGAAAATTGAAGTGCGTTTAAAGGCACTCTCCGTGCGTTTTTGGGGCATTCCTAAAGGGGGTCTAAAACCCTTGTAAATAAAGGGTTTTAGAGAGCAATAATTTCATATTACATATAAAATAGCCTGTCCCTCTTTTATATATATCTATACTCATATAGGAACTTACTGCTTTTCCTAAAACAACCCTCATATTCCATCTAATTCTCTTCATAAGTGAATCTCGGAACTCTTTCTCTCTATCGCTATATATCCGCTTTGGATTTTTCTTCTTGTCTCCCCGTTTCGGGGAAAATCCCTCGATATTTACAAACTCATTATTAATACTTACCTGATACTATCAAGATAAAATATCAAAACCACAACCCCTTCATCCCAGGATATTGATTAGATAGTTTCCATTCCTTGATCTCAGAGATTGGTGGAGACTTATAGTCACAGATCTTACTATGCCCCCAGCCAAAGTTCTTGCGAAGTTCAACCATAAATTCGGTATATTTAAGCGGAGCCAGGATAGCATCTATCACAGGAATTTTAAGTTCCTCCTGAAGCTCTTTATAAAAACCAAATTCCATGGTACAGCCAAGTATAATTACCTCAGCAAGTTTTTCATGAACTGCTCGCTCTGCCGCTTTATGTATTCGCCGCATGGTTTTCGTCTTATCCTTTTGAAAATCATATACCCCCAAATCGACTGACTCAAATGATGCCAAACGACTAATAAGACCGTACTTAACAACATTTTCATACATTTTGGGAATCCACTTATCGCGCCCGACGATAATTGAAAACCGGTGCCCTAACCCAGCAGCAATCAACATGCTTGCCTCGGCGGGAGCAGCAACTACAATTCGATCCGTAATCTCCCTTGCTTCCCGAAGACCCGGGTCATAAAAACATCCAATTATTGCAGCATCATAGCCCTCTTTTTCTGCTCTTTTAACCTGATTTAAGGTATCGCCGAGGATCAAAGCCTCATAGTAGTGGTATTCAAGATGCATTGGTCCTCGTTTGAGAGAAATTACATCTACCTGTGTATCCGCTCGCTTTGCACTATTAACAAACTCTGCAATAGGCCGATTGAAGGCGGCCACCTCACTTATTGGATTAATCCAAAGAATACGGATTGCCATTCTCTTCACCCCTTCATTAATTGTAACAAGTTATTTTTCTTAAAAGAATTTAGATAACCTTCTTTTTTTAATTCTCTATCTTTCATTATGGCTTCTGAATTCTGGATTCTTAAATAATGGGAGTTAGACTAATATTTCAGTATAACCTTAACAATATTTTCAAATCGCCGAATATTGGTTCAATATTTAAAATTAAATTGAACAAAAGATTTTCGTAAACTCGGGTCTTAAATAAGTTTTTATTACTCTTTTTAAATTAATATTTGTTTTCTAATTTGTATTGTTTTAAATCTTGGATTTTGTTCATTTGATATTGTTTAAGATTTTATTGTAAAGAAAAAACTTTTTTCTTCTTGCCTTAGAGAAAATTCATCTGCTTAAATCCATTTTGCCGATAACCTCTATTTTGTATAAAGATGGCATCTGACAGTATGTCCCTCGCTTACTTCTACCATAATCGGGTCCTCACAAGAGCAGACGTCCATTTTCTTAGGGCAGCGCAAATGAAAACTACAGCCGGAAGGAACGTCTACGGGACTTGGAATCTCTCCTGTAGACATTATCTTCTTGGGTTTAAGTGCTTCTTCTTCGTCGGAAATTACTGGGATAGAAGAGAGTAGCATTTGTGTATAAGGATGAAGTGGATTCTTAAAAAAGTCGGAGGATGGAGCGATCTCGCAGATTTTTCCAAGATACATAATGGCAACTCGGGAAGCTACATTCCTCATCAAACTCAAATCGTGAGTAATAAAGAGATATGATAACTTGAATTTCTTTTGAAATTGAATCAACATATTAATAATCTTCGCCTGTACTGATACATCAAGAGCTGATGTAGGTTCATCCAACAGAACAAGGGAAGGATTTGTGGCTAAAGCCCGGGCAATCGCCACCATCTGTTTTTCTCCACCTCCAATCATCGACGGATATTTGTACATATAATCCACTGGTAGTTGAACTATTTCAAGGAGCTCTTTAATTTTATCAATGCAATCCTTGTGATTTTTACTAATATTATGCACTTTAAGTGGCATTTCCAGGATTTGCTTAATACTCCTTGTAGGATTCAAAGAAGTACCGGGGTCTTGAAAAACAATCTGTATCTCCTTTTTCATTGTATGAGAACGATTTTTGGTCTCTCGGCTAATATCCTCTCTCCGATATATAATCTTTCCTTCGGTAGGTCTATACATTCCAACTACCGTATAGGCTACCGTGCTCTTTCCTGAACCAGATTCACCTACAAGACCGAATGTCTCGCCCTCTTCCACGAAAAAACTAATCCCATCCACTGCTTTAACAATTCCCTGACGAGTAACAAAATGCTTCTTAAGCTGTCCTATAGTTAATATTATGTTTGACAATGTAATCACCTATAATTCTGAAATAGAAAGCAAGCAACTTCGTGATTCTCACCAACCTTAAAAAAGGGCGGCTTTTTATCCTTGCATATGGGCATTGCCTGCTTACATCTTGGATGAAACCGACAACCTGTTGGTGGACTGATATATTCAGGGATACGACCATCAATTCCTTCTCCTATCCCCCCGCCAGTTAGTCTGGGGGTAGCGGCTAATAGTCCCTGAGAATAGGGGTGCAATGGATGAGCAAAGAGATCCTTTGTCTTCGCCACCTCTACCATAGAGCCGGCGTACATAACATAAAGCCTATCTGTCATACCCCTAACTGCTCCTAAGGCATGGCTAATTAAAATAATTGATGTACTCCGTTTCTCTGCCAATTCTCTTAATAGTCGCAGGATTTGGTCTTTTATTGTTACATCAAGCGATGTCCCAGGCTCATCAGCAATAAGTAGCTCATTGGTACTTACTAGAGCCATGGAAATGCAAACTCTCTGGCGCATACCTCCAGAGAGCTGGAGAGAATAGTTTTGAAGCACTCTTTCCGCATCCGGTAGTGAAACCTCCTTCAACACCTGTATCGCACGTGTCCTAATATCCTCTTTTTCCGTATTCCTCCCAGACTTCCCTGCAAACCTAACGGCATCTTGAAGTTGAGTACCTATTGTAAAAACCGGATTTAGAGCAGCTGTGGGATCTTGAAATATCATAGAGATTTCCTTTCTCCTAATTTGCTGGAGTTCTGTTTGTCTCATCTGCAGAATATCTTTGCCCTTAAATAAGATTTCTCCCTTAGGGACCATTGCCGGTGGCATAGGAAGTATCCTCATTATGGCTTTCATCGTGGTCGTCTTCCCACAACCCATCTCTCCAACTAAACCTACCTTTTCACCAGGCCACACGATAAAATTTACCCCATCCAGCACCTTAAGAATCCCTCCAAAAACTTTGAACCATATATGCAAATCTTTAATCTCAAGTAATGGCTTAGTCATAAAGTTCATTCCCCTTCCGCTCCAAGCATATCGCGAATTCCATCTCCCAAAAGGTTGAAAGCCAACACAACCAACATAATAGCAAAGGCAGGAAATACTGCTATCCACCATTGATCGGGTAGATATTTGGAGCCGTCGGCAACCATGCTCCCCAAATCAGCTGTGGGAGGCTGAGCACCTAGCCCTACAAAGCTCAAACTTGCTCCAATTAAAATCACCCAACCCATATCTAAACTCATTTTAGTAAAAATAGGCGCTATACAGTTAGGGAGAATTTCACTGAATAGTATATGCGTTCTACTTGCCCCGGTCACTTCTGCTGCCTGAACAAAAAACTCACCTTTAAGGGAAGAGGCGACTCCATACACCATCCTTGTATACCAGGGCCACCACATCAAAGAAACCGCCATCATAGCATGAAATATACCAGGAGTTAGAAGAGAACAGACTGCCAGAGCCAAAATTAGAGGTGGAACAGCAACAAAAATATCGGTGATTCGCATAATTACTGTATCTAACCAGCTGTCTCTATAATATCCAGCAATCAATCCCAAGACCACACCTACAGGAACAACCAACGACAGAACGACAATT
>JABUBL010000781.1_pt1 | contig 10112 bp, 10 predicted proteins | sample 7240371 | NCBI WGS metagenome assembly JABUBL01 (sample SAMN07256343, study PRJNA390944) | subsurface metagenome | isolation source: Methane hydrate marine sediment | place: Pacific Ocean: Eastern North Pacific, ODP site 1244 | collected 2002 | reverse complement strand
CACCACTGGCAAAAAAGAAACAAAGTTCGGTGTCGATATCGAGCGGGCAAAAAAGGTTTTCGCCGACTACGGCAGTAGTGATGCGGTAGAACTTTGCGCAATCCACATACATTTAGGCTCAGCCGGTCACACTGTTGAGCCTTATGTTGAGGCGATAGAGAAAGTGTTGGCCTTAATCGAACAGCTGCGCAACGATGGCTTCGCTATTAAGATGCTGGATATTGGCGGAGGATACGGGGCTGATTACGTAACCGCTGAATCACCGACCGCTGCCGATTACGCGGCCGCTATTGTGCCATTATTGAAAGGCAGGAATCTAAAGCTTATTCTTGAGCCCGGTGCAAGTATTGCCGCCAATGCAGCGATTTTAGTAACGCAGGTCCTGTATTTGAAGAAAGGCGGTGCAAAGAAGTTTGTTATAGTTGATGCAGGTATGAACGATTTGATTCGGCCGCCGTTGTATGATGCATTCCACTTCATTTGGCCGATAAAAGTCGATGAAAAGTTTGTGCCACCCCTGCGAGATAGAGATTTGCACCTGACCGGTACCGAGGTAGTCGACGTAGTCGGGCCTGTTTGTGAAAGCGCCGATTTCTTCGCCAAAGACAGGGCTTTGCCGCCAGTTAAGCGGGGGGATTTCATTTCCATCTTTACCGCCGGAGCTTATGGCTTTAGTATGGCAAGCAACTACAACGCCCGCGGCCGGCCTGCCGAAGTGCTCGTCGACGGCAGTAAATTCACGCTAATCAGAAAACGCGAATCCTACGAAGATTTAACCGCGCTGGAAAAGTAATTTGTAACGAACCGCGAATTTAGAGGTGTCTTTCGACGAAGCTTGTATCTACTTTGCCTTTTGCGAACAGGTTGTGGGAGACAATGTCCAGGCAGACCGGTATCGTTGTTTTGATTGGTTCGATGACAAACTCGCTCAGAGCCCTTTTCATAGTGTTTATCGCCTCTGCTCTGTTGGCCTGATGGACAATGAGCTTACACACCATCGAGTCATAATTTGTCGGGACGGTATATCCCTGATAAACGTGTGTATCGATTCTGACGCCTGGGCCGCCCGGCGGGATGTATTTTTCAATAGTGCCGGGGCAGGGAGCGAAGTTACTTTTCGGGTCCTCAGCGTTGATTCTGCATTCAATGGCAGAGCCGGTATGCTTGATTTCGCGCTGGCTTAACTTGAGTTTTTCTCCGGCGGCAACCTTTATCTGCAGCTTGATAAGGTCGTGGCCTGTTACCAGTTCAGTAACGGGATGCTCGACCTGGATTCGGGTATTTGCCTCAATGAAATAGAACTTTTTCTTTTTGTCCAGAAGAAACTCAACGGTTGCAGCGTTCTCATATTTGGCCTCTTTTATGATTCTTAGAGCTGCCTGGCAGAGTTCTTCGCGAGTGCGTTCATTGATAGCTGGGCAGGGTGATTCCTCGATTATTTTCTGGTGTCTTCGCTGGATGGTGCAGTCTCTTTCGTAGAAATGTAATCTGTTGCCGTGTTTGTCGGCCATTACCTGCACTTCCACGTGGCGTGGTTCGACGATAAACTTCTCCAGATAGAGACTGCCGTTGCCGAATGCGGCTTCTGCTTCAGCCCGGGCTGCGGCAAAGGCCGAGCGAAAGCTCACGTCGTTATGCGCGACTCTCATACCGCGTCCGCCGCCGCCGGCTGCGGCTTTTATCATTACGGGATAGCCGAGCTTGTTCGCAAGTTTTACGGCCTGGTCTTCTCCTTCGACGGTGCCATCGGAGCCCGGCACTGTGAACACTTTGGCTTTGCTCGCCAGTTCGCGGGCCCGTACCTTGTCACCGAGCAACTGCATCGCTTCAGGTGACGGGCCGATAAACGTCAGTCCGCAGTCCCGACATATCTGGGCAAAGTCTATATTCTCAGCCAAAAAACCGTAACCGGGGTGAACTGCCTCGACGTCCGTGACTTCGGCAGCGCTTAGGATACGCGGGATATTCAGATAGCTTTGAGCAGGGTTGGGCGGCCCTATGCAAATAGCTTCGTCGGCAAGCTGTAGATAGGCGGCATCTCTGTCGGCTTCTGAGTAGACCGCAACCGCCTCGATGCCGAGCTCGTGACAGGCACGAATGATACGCAGGGCTATTTCACCGCGATTGGCTATTAGGATTCTTGAAAACATATTCCCGATACTCGATTCTCGATTCTTGATACTCGATACTCGACTTTCTGTTTTTAACGAGCGCCGAGCGCCGAGCATCGAGTCACGAATTAGTCCGGTTTGACCTTAAAGAGCGCCTGGCCGTACTCAACAGCCTGGCCGTTGCTCACCAGTATCTCGGCTATTGTCCCACTGGTCTCGGCTTTTATTTCGTTCATTACCTTCATTGCTTCGACAATACAGACAACCGTCTGCGAATCTACCTGCGAGCCTACTTCTACAAATGGGTCTGAATCCGGGCTCGGCGTGGCATAAAAAGTTCCGACAATGGGTGACTTTATCACCACCAAATCATATTCCTGCTTCTGGTCGGAAATGGGCGCTTCAGCGGGTGAGGTTTGCGCCGCATCAGTGCCGGCAGGTACGGCTGAGATATTCGGGCCAACCGTCGGCGCAGCAGTTACGGCCAGCTGTTGCAGTTGGCGGCGCTTCAGAAAAATCTTGTCATCGCCGTGCTTTATCTCCACCTCGACCAAGTCGTTCTCTTTCATTATTTCAATAAGCTCGTTTATTTTTTGCAAGTCGCTGTTTTTTTGCGCCATTGCCGCATCCCTTCACAATAAAAGGTGTCGGTTAAACCCAATAAGTATAGCCACAAGCGGCCTTTTTGCAAATAATTTCTCGACCCTGTCGTGAGCGGTGTGTGGGATAAGGAACAGCCCTTAGTATGCTGCTTAGATGCGGCTAAAGTACTTCGAGGCCAACCATTGTGATATCGTCAACTCCGGATGGTTTGAATCCTCGATTTTGGATAAGGCAGTTGAATTTCTCCATCATTTCAGCAATCGGCAGACATGTGAGCTGGCGGAATTTTTCCGTGCACTTAAAGCTGCCTGTGACGTCAAAGCTGCCGATAATGGGTTCGGCCCCGTCGGAGTAGAGCAGCAGTTTGTCACCGGAGTGTAGTTGTATGGTTTGCTGAGCGTATTTAGTGTTCTCAAAAATGCCAAGCAGTGAGCCCTGTGCTTCCAATCGCTGCAGGTCTTTGCTGGGCCTTATGAGAATCGGATAGGGGTGTCCGCCACGGGCATAGGTCAGCTCAAGAGTTTCTATATTCAACAGGCAATAACAACAGGTCGCAAATTGATTGCCGGAAAGTTCCTGGGCAGTCATTCTTAAATTGAGGTTGGCTATAACTTCCGCCGGTGAGAATATCCGATAGCTGCTGCCGGTTGTCTGACGCATAACCAGGGCCTGCTTTAGAAACATGGTCAGAAGCGCGGCGGGCATTCCGTGGCCAACAACGTCGGCCACATAAAAACCTATGTGCTGCTCGTCGAGGCGGGCGACATCGTAAATGTCACCTGAGACCCATTCGGCCGGCAGGAAGATTGTGGCCCAGCGCAAGCGGTCGCTGTCCGGCAGTTGGCTCGGCAGAAAATCCCGCTGAACCTGCCCAGCCATGCGAAGCTGTTCGGTTAAACTGCTCGTAAAAGCCTCAGCGTCTGCACGGTTTTCAGGCACTTCGACGGCCGTTGTCCGGGCTGTTTTTGACATTACCGCTGATCCCTCTCAGTAATATTATGGGACTGCGAAACAATGCTAATCCCGATGGGTACTGCCATAGACAATTTCGGCTTGTCGAAGTTGGTACTTTGCGTTTTTTTTGGTTTTTTTCTGTCAGCGGGCTATGTCGAAGTAAATAAAACTTTTAAGGGCAGGATTCCGAACACCACCTATCAGCTCACCAAAAAAGGAGGTGGAGTTTTGACTCAATACTGGGAGAAGCTTGATAATATCCGGAGAACAGGTCGAATATAGCAAATCCAAAGAATTGGCATTAGCCGGCGAAGATAGCTGAGCCTATGCGAAGGATGGTAGCCCCTTCTTCAATGGCGATTTCGTAGTCCGAACTCATCCCCATACTCAGTTCGGTAAACTCCGGACCAACTACTTTCTCGCCCTTCATCTCCATAAACAGCTCTTTGGCTCTGATGAAACAGGCACGAACAATATCCTTGTTATGCGTCAGCGGTGCCATTGTCATCAGACCGACTAATTTCAGGTTCGGCAGCGTTTCTATCTGCTCAACCAGATGCATCACCGCTCCTACCGGAACGCCGTACTTTTGCGGTTCCATAGAGGTGTTGAGCTGCAATAATGCCTGTGGGCACAAGTTTGCCTTGGCTGCCGAGGTATTTATCTCTTCAGCTAATCGAAGTGTGTCCACCGAATGAATCAAGGAAGTGATGGGTAAGACGGCCCTGACCTTATTTCGCTGCAAATGGCCTACCATATGCCAGCGGACTTTTTTAGCCTTGATGTCGCCACTTTCCAAAAATTCGGCTATCTGAGCGGAAACTTTTTTCAGCCGCTGAACGCGATTCTCACCAAGTTCAGTTAGTCCCAGATTGATAACTTCCTTTATGGCCTCGATATCAGCCGATTTGGTAACAACGACAAGTTTTATTTCGCTTCGGCTTCTGCTGGCACGGCTGCAGGCGCAATCTATGGTATCTTTTAAGCGGGATATTCGCTCAGAAATCGTCGCCATAAGACAACTGTTAAGAATTTAAGGTTCAGAAATTCAAACTGCCAAATCCGTCCTTAAAAAAATATCAGTTTGCAGATGTTTTTGCCAGTCTAAAAAACGCTAAGGCAGGAATTTTGACCTGTTTTTTAATTTTGCGGGCAGATACTCGTTGACCACAAAACCCAGGCCGTGCTTGGCAAAGGCCTGCTGCTCGACACGAACGCCCATTTTCAGCATCTGATTAATCGCCTGTTGCCAGGGCTTGTGATGTTTCACGAATGGGTCATTGCGCAAAGCGTCCTTGGCCCTTTTTATGTCAACCTCTTTTAACGGATGGGTCGGCAGTTTATAAGTTATGATATCCTGAGGTGTTACCCCCAAAAATCGCACGGACGGGACGCAGAAAAACTTGTTCAGATGAGCTGCATTACCGGAACCCGCTTTTAGGGTCCTGTAGATATTGAAATAACCGTAAGGGTCCCCATCAACGAAGGCGTAGACTGGTATCTTCAGTTGGTCGGTTAATCTTCTTATGAACCTTCGACACGCGCGTGTCGGTACGCCGCCCATGCTGACAAGGATGCAGTTCGTGGTTTTCCAGTAGTCGTATTTGACCAGCCTCTGAAACATTCCCGCCGTTTCGATAGCGAGAACAAACTTCGCCTTACTCTGGAATTTCAGGTTCTCAACGTCTGTGGGCACCGAATAGGCTCCGGATCCGAATTTAGTACAGTCAATCCTGACTTTTCGCCCTTTGGCGTCGGTGTCGATAACGATAAGTTTGCCGGCGATGTCGCCGCCTTTTTCCTCGGGTATGAATTTTAACTGTTCGCGATTGACGCCGAACATCGCCTCAACATCGTCCATTATGGTGTCGGACTCTGACTGCTCGCTGAAACCGGCCTTGCCCCAGTTCTTGGAGATATAATAGGCCTCCCGCTTTGTGGCCATATCGTCCGTGTCGATGAGCTCCTTGGCAAGTGCCATCATTTTGAGGCTCTGTGCGAAAGTTTTTACCGTACCCACCGTGAGGGTCCGCTGTTTGCTTTTGCCGAGCATCTCGAAATAGCCTACTCTTGCCTGATATTTGACGTTGCTTAGCGAGCGAACAGGTGAAGACAGTGTCGGACTTTTGCTTTTCAAAATCTTCGAGTGAATGTTCTCAGCGGTTTTGACTATTTTTTTCGCTGCCGGAGGAGTTTTTTGCCTTGCCATTGGAAAGCTCCCAGAATAGGGTTTTCATTTGTCTGCCATAAATTACGCGAAAAAGTCCGAATATTCAAGCTATTTTGCCCAGCAAGTCCGGCTTCGCAGTTCATCCCTGTCCCCAAAAAAACCAAAAAAAACAGTGATTTTTTGCTTGCATTTTGCCCTTGGAACTTGTATACTGATATTTGATGTACGGGTGGTTAGTTTCCGAAAAGATAGTGTTTTTTCATTTTTTAGTTGACAGGTTTTTTATTGGTAGTTAGCCTTTCTGCCTATTGAACTGATAAGCTAAGGCTGCATTAGCAGCTTATAAACCTCGGCGAGGCAGTGTGGCTCACCGGTTTCCCCCCCAGCCGGTTCCACCACCTCGCCATTTTTTTGCGCAGATGGTTTGACAAATCCGTAGAGAAAAAACAATAAGCACGCAGGTCTTTATTGCCCGCGGACCTGCACGAGCACTTTCCTGCTGCGTGGGCCGTCGAATTCGCAGAAGAATATCCCCTGCCACGTGCCCAGCGCCAACTTGCCGCCCTTTATCAGGACCTGCTCACTGCAGCCTACAATGGAGCTTTTGCAGTGGGCGTCGGAATTGCCTTCAAAATGTCTGTACCCCGGCCGATGATGGGGTATGAGTTCGGAGAGTGTTAAAAGTATATCATGCGTGACGGAAGGGTCGGCGTTTTCGTTTATGGTAATAGCCGCCGTCGTATGTGGGCAGTAGATTATCGCATCGCCGTCGGTTATACCCGCTTGACTTACAATCGCCCCGACTTTACTTGTTATGTCAATCGTCTGGTTGCGCTGCTTACTGCTCACGCCAAAATCTTTTGTAACGATTTTCATTATCGCTTCCTTACATCTGCTCGACCACCTCAATGCCCAGGATCTTGCTTAAACCGTGTCTGATAGTTCTTGCCGTTAAATCACAAAGCAGCAGTCTCGTTGGCCTTTTGTCAGGCCCAGCGTCGAGAACCGGGCAGTTCGTATAAAACGCACTGAACTTCTGAGCCAGGTCATATAGATAAGCGGTCAGATAGTTCGGCCTGTAATCGGCGGCAGCGGCTTCTACTGCTTCGCCATAACGAATAAGATGCTTCGCCAAATCGACCTCAGCCGGCTCACTTAAACTCAGCTTTTTCACGCTGGCAAGTTCTTCTTCTATGGGCACCTGTTTCGTTTGTGCCTTCCGTTCGATAGACTTTATGCGGGCGTATGCGTACTGCATATAAGGTGCGGTATTGCCGTCCATCGCCAGCATCTTATCGAAGCTGAAGATATAATCGCTTGTCCGATTGTTTGAAAAATCTGCATACTTGACGGCCCCTATACCAACAGCTTTGGCTATTTCGTCTTTTTTATCTTTGGGCAGGTCAGGGTTCTTTTCGTTGACTATTTTGTGGGCACGCTCTACAGCTTCATTGAGCAATTCTTTGAGCTTTATATTTTCACCCTCTCGTGTTTTTAGAGGCTGACCATTTTCACCCAGCACGCTGCCGAACGTAACGTGAACCAGTTCGGTATCTTTCGCCCAGTTGGCCATACGTGCAGTTGCAAAGACCATCTCAAAGTGCAGCTTCTGCCGGGCATCGGTTACATAGATTATCCGGTCGGCTTTTAGCTCGCTTATGCGATATCGAATCGCCGCCAAATCCGTCGTCGCATACAAATACGCACCATCGCTTTTCTGAACAATTAAAGGTAGCCGTTCACCTTCTTTATTCTTGAACCCCTCTGGAAAAACACACAACGCCCCCTCCGACTCCACCGCCAATTTCTTTTCCCTCAACTCCGCAACTACATCCGGCAGCATATCCTTGTAGAAACTCTCGCCGCACTCGTTATCCTCATTAAGGTCGATTCCGAATATATTGTAGATTGGCTGATAATACTTGCGCGACTTATCAATAATGTGTTGCCAATATGCTAAGTATTTTTTATCTCCCGAATGTAGTCCTGCAATGATTTCTCGGGCTTTATCAGCAAAGCTTTCATCTGTATCAAAACAAATTTTCGCCTCACGGTAAAATTCTTCTAACTCCTCGAAGTGCCATGGTGCCTTTAATGAATCTTGAAACGGTTTTTTGGCTGTTCTTGCAGACTTAAGTCGAGCCCAAAGTTCTTTCTCTTTCTTCTGCAATAGTGCGATCAGCATCCCAAAATGCGTTCCCCAGTCGCCGATGTGGTTTTGGCGGATGACTTTATGACCGGCAAATTCGAGGACTCGGCAGATACAATCGCCAATAATTGTGCTTCGAAGATGCCCGACGTGCATTTGCTTGGCGATATTTGGGCCGGAAAAATCAACCACGACGGTTTGTGGCTTGGAGGTTTTATCTATGCCGAGTCGGGCAGCATCTTTATTTATTTCCAGAAGGTTGGCGGCGACAAATTCCGGCTTTAGCCGCAGGTTGATAAAGCCCGGCCCTGCAACCTCCGGCGGCTGACAAATATCGTCAAGCTTCGATTTCTTTACCACGTCCTCGGCAAGCTTGCGCGGGTCAGCTTTAAGCTGCTTGGCAAGTGCCATCACGCCGTTAGCCTGATAATCACCGAACTTTGGGTCTGTAGCCGGCCGAACTATCGCGGCGCAGCCACTTTGACCGCTGACAGCCGCCATAGCAGCGCTAATCCTATCCTCAAGTATTTCGATAACAGCTTTCATTCAATAATCACTAATCAATAGTCAATCTTTCTGCGTCTCCCCAGAGAAGCTCCAGGTCGTAGTAATCGCGATATTCGCTGTCAAAGATATGAATTACAACGTCGATAAAGTCGAGCAGAATCCAGCGGGCCTGCTCGTAGCCCGCCCTGCCGAAACGCTGCAGGCCTTGCTCTTTCGCCGCCTCGCAGATTTCATCGGCAACGGTACGCATCTGCCTGTCGCTTGTGCCGGTCGCGATTACAAAATAATCGGTGGCGGGCGATTTTCCTCTCAAATCCAGAACCACAATATCGCTGCAACGCCGGCCAGCAGCCACCTCGGCTGCTTCCAGAGCAAACACCTTTGCTTCTTTGTTCGGCTTTTTGCTCAGTGTCCCATTCCCTAATAAAAAAACGGAGCGGCCGACTTGGCCACCCCGATAGATTACATTCAATCAAGCTCAAAGTCAACTACACAGGTCCCCTGCGTTAGTTTCCGAAGCCGAGCCAGCTTCCAATAATGGGCGAAAACTTCACAATCACGCCGGCGAATACCACAGCTACCATACTCATCAGCTTAATGAGAATATTCAGGCTTGGTCCGGACGTGTCTTTGAACGGGTCGCCGACGGTATCGCCGACTACGCTGGCCTTGTGGGCGTCTGAACCCTTGCCGCCGTGGGCGCCTTTTTCGATGTACTTTTTGGCGTTGTCCCAGGCGCCGCCTGCGTTGTTAAGAGTTACCGCCAGAACGAACCCGCAGGTAAGGCCGCCGGCCAGAAGGCCCATAACCCCCGCCACGCCAAGAATCAGACCAGTGATGACCGGAACAAAGATGGCCAGCAGTGAGGGCAGAACCATCTCTCTCTGTGCGCCGCGGGTTGATATGGAAACGCAGCGTGCATAATCGGGCTGACCTGAGCCGTCCATAATGCCGGGGATTTCCCTGAACTGCCGGCGAACCTCGTTGACCATAGCCCCTGCTGTCCTGCCAACCGCCTTCATTGTCATAGCACAGAAGATAAATGCCATCATACTGCCGAGGAAGAGCCCGCAGAGCAGTTTCGGATTCATAATATCGAGGCCATAGGCATTAACGAAATCCATAATCTGGGCGGTCTTGGCATAGGTTGTGTTGGCAATATCTGCGGTGGCAGAAAATGCCGTATTTCCAACCTGATATATCCCATCGGCACTTTCCGACGCTCGTTGCCGGCATAGGTATTATTCTTTCTATAGTCGGTATCTTACTTGTACGATGCAAGGAAGACGCGACGCAAAAGAACCTGTTGCGTGCTTTGCTTACAGGAACTCTCAGCAGCTCCGTATTGATTATTGGTGCCGTGGCTGTAATGGCGGCAACCGGCTGGATTAGCTGGGGCATCTTCGGCTCGGTTGTAGCCGGCCTGGTTGCGGGCGTACTTATCGGCCAGTTCACAGAATACTATACCTCTTCTGACTATTCGCCCACGCGCGGCATCGCTGAGCAGGCCAATATGGGAGCTGCAACAACAATTATAAACGGCTTCGCAACCGGTATGTATTCCGCTGCCTTGCCGGTCATTACCATTGTGGCCTGTATCATCTGCGCTTTCGGTTTT
>JABUBL010000780.1_pt1 | contig 10118 bp, 11 predicted proteins | sample 7240371 | NCBI WGS metagenome assembly JABUBL01 (sample SAMN07256343, study PRJNA390944) | subsurface metagenome | isolation source: Methane hydrate marine sediment | place: Pacific Ocean: Eastern North Pacific, ODP site 1244 | collected 2002 | reverse complement strand
AGACTCTGTTATCTTTCCCCTGAATCTATTATCTCCCTCCATACCAGTCCCTTCAGGCAAAAGCTCTATCAGCTCTGGATGAATAGAGATGCCTGTGACTTCCTCATTGCGTATATCCTTATTCTCGAGGGCAATGATCCTCAAGCCACCTTCAGTTTCCAGCTGCACCTTTCCATCCTTACTAGCTATCACCTTCCCAGGGAAGATGTTAATGGCTCCCATAAAATCAGCAATAAATCTTGTCCTCGGAGTCTCATAAATCTCTTCAGGAGACCCCACTTGCTCCAGCCTTCCCTCTCGCATCACCGCTATTATATCCGATAGGCTGAGCGCCACCTTCTGGTCGTGGGTCACATAAAGGAAAGTTATCCTCACCTCTCGCTGCACTCGCTTCAATTCTACCTGCATCTCCTTCCTCAGTCTCCTGTCTAACGAAGCCAGAGGTTCATCTAAGAGTAGAATTTTAGGTTTTAAGACTAAAGACCTTGCCAGTGCCACTCGTTGTCGTTCCCCCCCACTGAGCTGGCTCGGATACCGCTTTTCCTTGCCCCTCAGCCCCACCAATTCAACTATCTCTCCCACCATTTTCCTTATTACGTTTTTGAGAACCTTTCTTCGCTCCAGGCCATAGGCTATATTCTTCTCTACTGTCATGTGGGGAAAAAGAGCCAGAGTCTGAAATACCGTGCAGCAATCCCTATAGTATGGCGGAACATCATTAATCACTTTATTATCAATTAAGATATCCCCTTCATCCGCGGCCTCGAATCCAGCAATCAGCCGCAAAACGGTGGTCTTTCCACAACCACTGGGACCCAAAAGGGAAAATATCTTCCCCTGTTCTATCTTTAAACTAACATGGTCCACAGCAGTAACACCAGGAAACCTCTTCACCAAGTTTCTTAGCTCTATACTAGATATGTTTTTTTTATGCTCCATGGCTCTCTCCTTGTATCATTCTCACGCCGTTTTTTTCTTCTTCAGTAAAAAGTTCATTGCCAACAGGCCAATAACCGGAAGTACTATGAAAATCGTGCCGATGGCGTTGATTGCAGGGCTTGCACCCCATCGAAGCTGTGAAAAAATCCAAATAGGTAAAGTTGTGTTTCCCACTCCAGCTACAAAGAAGGTGATAGTAAAATCACTCATAGACCAGGGGAAAATTAACACCGCAGAGGCGATAATTGCCGGCATCAGCAGTGGCAGAATTACTTTCCTCCAGGTGGTTAGCTTATTGGCGCCGAGGTCTTGTGATGCCTCTTCTAAATACCAATCAATTCTCATCATTCTGCCCAGAACAACAAATACGGCCAGGGGAATGCTGAAGCTAATATGAGCTATGAGAATGCTCGGATAGCCCAGGGGAACATGAACCACTCTGGTGAAAAAGACCAGTAAAGCTCCTGCTGTCACTATGTAAGGTATTATAATAGGAAGCAAGAGGGATATTCTTAAAACACCCTTTCCACGAAATTTATACTTATATAGGGCGTAGGCTGTTAAAGTCCCTGCTATCGTAGATACAATAACAGTGATAATTGCTATGGTAAGACTCATTTCAAGCGCATTTCTTACAGCAACATTACTAAGGATTTCGGAATACCATTTCAGGGTGAACCCCTCCCACCTCATACCAAACCTGTCATTGCTAAAGGAGAAAAGGATGAGAAAAACGGCCGGCATCCACATAAATAAATAGGTCAGAGTGGCTAGCACCAGTGGTATCTTACCTGTTATGTTCCGCGGTTTCATTTTCAGAATATCCTCTCTATCGCCCCCTCCCCCCCAAATTTTATGCAAAGGTACATTATAAGGATAACTATAGCGGTTAAAACCACGCTTATAGCGGAGCCGCCAGGAATATTTCCTGCTGTAATGAAATGAAGATAAATCAGGTTTCCAGCCATGAAAGTCGCAGTTCCACCCAGTAACTGGGGGACCAGCCAATCGCCCATGGATGGGATGAGCACCAATATTGTGCCTGCCAATATCCCCCCCTTAGTTAAAGGCAGAGTCACGGTGAAAAGCCTCCTGAATGGAGTGGCGCCAAGGTCAGAAGACGCCTCTAATAAAGAGGGGTCAAGACCCACTAGCGAAGCATAAATAGGCAGAATCATCAAAGGAAGCCAGCCATAAACTAAACCAAGCACCACCGCAAACGGAGTGTATAATATCTTCAGGGGAGATGAAATTAAACCAAGACTTAAAAGACCGCTATTTATTAGCCCTCCGCGTCCGCTTAGCGACCTCATAGCATATAGCCTGACGAGGTAACTTGTCCAAGAGGGTAAAATTACAAGGAATAAAAGAGCGGTTTTCCATCTGCCTCCATACATTACAATAAAATAAGCTAAAGGATAGCCTATCACTAGGCATATCATGTTTGTTGCGAAGGCGAAAAGAAGCGTGCGCAGAAAAATTTCTCCCACCGCAGCTCGAGCTAAAGCTTGATAATTTTCCAGAGTAAAAATAGGTTCAATTCGACCAAAAAGTCCTGCTGTTAGGAAGCTGAAATATAAAATGAAACCGAGAGGGGCAATTACAAATAGAATAACCCAAATTGAAATGGGCCCCACAAAGGGCAAGTATGCCTTTTTAGCAAAGAACTTTCTCATTCCCCCCCTTTCTTTTGCCCCCTACTGGGCACATTCTGATACATTTTCCCTCGCATTGTGCCTCCACCATTCTAGAGTCACATGCGTGCTTATCTATAATCGAAGGTGGGTCTAACCATATTTCATTCCAATTCAAATTTTCCTTCACACTTAAAGCCTTTACACCACAATTTTCGATACATAATGAGCATCTTTCTATACATAGCTTTTCTTTTATAATAGGATCTGGCTCCAGCTTCGCACTTGTTATTACGGAATTAAGCCGAATTCTTGGGCCATACTCAGGTGTTAACACAAGATTATTTCGACCAAACTCCCCTAAGCCAGCCCTCACAGCAGCATGTCTATGACAAAAGGGGGCAAGAAAGTTAGGAATTTTGCGCATTAAGGCCTCATAGTGCATATCAAAGGTTGCGGGGAAACACATTGATAGATATCCTTTTTTCCCCAAAAATAGAGCAATCGATAATCCAATTTGCTCTAACCTGGTATTTACCATGCTGTAGGCTACGGTTTCATAAATGTAGCCTTGCGCAAGCATAACTCTTAACTCTTCCGGAACTATCTCAGAATTCCTGAATAGTTTATCCCACTCTACAGCCGTATCTAGTAATCTTACCCCAAGTGAAACCACTGATTTTGCATCCGGTATAAAATCAGCTGGAGCATGCCTCTTTGGCGCTCCTTCAAAGCGCTCTACAGAGGCAATTCCTACCTTACACGCTCCCTCATTTAAAGCAATCTCTTTTACTTTATCCTTCACCTTGCGGTTTTTCTTGAGATGCTTGTATTTTCGAGAGGGAGTGGGTTAACCCACTCCCTCTCGTTGAACCTTACCTCCTCATCTCTTCCCATATTTCCGTTCTTAGCTCTAATCCTATACCTGTGATAGCTCTAGGGTCAAATGGATCACATTTATCTAGATACCCTTCGGGAATTGCCACTTTCTCCTGAAAGTCTGCAGGAAGAAGTTCTAGCACTGCTGTATGAGTAGGAGGGTACCAGATTGTTTGGATATAGAAAGCATATACCTCGGGGCGGAAAAGATAATTTAGGAAAAGGTGAGCCGCTGCTGGATTGGGGGAACCTATAGGGTTAACGGCAACGTCTACTCCTAGTTTGTTCCCCTCCGATGGTAACGCCGGCACAATGGCCTCATACTCATCATTCATAAACCAGCCGTCTCCATACCACAAGGCGCTTATCAAAGCCTCGTCTCCATATAGCAGCAGCGATGGCCAGGAATCATAAGTCATCACTTGAGGCTTTACCGCCAGCAATAGTTCTTTAGCCTCCATCAACTCCGCTTCATTATCTGAATACCAGTTGTAGCCCAGATATTTCAGCGCAGCTCCAACAGTCTCATTCGCGTCATCCAACAGGGTTATCCTTCCCGCAAACTCATCCGCCGGCTCAAATAGTACTGACCAGGAAGGAATGCGGGGGTCATCAACAATTTCCTTGTTATAGACGTAGCAATCGAAATACAAATCAGTAGCTACTGAGTATTCCAAGCCTGGGTCGTAGTCCAGCTCCATGAGGTCTTCCGCCATATACTCAAACACATTGGGCATCCAGTCATGATTCATTTCCCGGAGCACACCGATGTCTAGCAGAGGAACAAAATCCTCAATACCTATGCCTGTTATCAGGTCAAAAGGCGTGTCGGGGTATAGATTAAATTTCGTCTTTACCTCGTCCGTGCTGGCAAAGTGATCCCTGATGACCTCAATTCCGAATTCTTCCGAAAAGCCCTCAAATATCTCCTCAGGCCACCACTCAGCCCAATCATAGATATATAGCTTTCCCCCCTCTACAGCCTGTTCAAAAGCATCACGAGGCACAGGCAGACATCCCGCTGGTAGACCAGCCACATACTCATCATACGGACCTGGTGGTGGTTCTACGGGCGGTGGCGTTACTGGTGGCGGCGTTACTGGCGGTGGTATCTCTGGCGCCCCTGGCATACAGCCAAGGAGTAGAGCAGCTACTACAGCTACTGTCATTAACGGTATAAAAATCTTTTTCACTCAAAAACCTCCTCTAAAATTTCTAGCTTTTATAACATCTCCCAATATTGCTTCATAATTGCTTCATAGGCGCTACCTCCCTTCATAATTTCTCTAACGGACATCTCTGGTTCTTTCACCACAGTAGTAATCTCCTTATTATTCATACACAATATCACCTCTTTTTATTGGACAAATCCCCTTTGCTGCCACTGAGGGCACCAGTGGCACCCCCAGTAGCAACCCAAAGGGAAGGAGGTGAAGAGATGAAAAGGAAAGAGGACTGTAGGCTGAGCCCACAGTCCTACCTGCGACAAGAGGGACGCTATGCTTCTGCTTGAAAACTCTCTCCCTATCTTGCATCTCTTACTCTGAATATCTTATTCCACATACAGAGCACACACCCTGAGTTGCTGACCTGCCATCCTTCATTTCGCTTTTGGCACGGCACTTCACACTAACTTTAGCTTCGAGTCAATTTCCTTTCCCTGTTTCCATTAGCCATACTTCAATCCCTTTAACTGAGCCTTATCCAAATTATCAGAATGTCCACCTAATTCTGTCCCTAAACTGCCATCTTGCTGATGATTTAGGGCTTCGCTAGACGCTAATGGGTACCAGTTAGTATTGTGATACTTGAGCGTCCTAACATGTAAGAAAGTTTCTACAGAACCGATTCCTGCTATAGTCGGGAGCTCCATATTAACAAAACGATCAAGTAAATCGATACTATGAAAGCGCGCAGCTATTATTAAATTGAATCTACCGATGGAGTACGAGGCGAGGTACACAGCCGGATGTTCGATCAGCGCCTCCATGACTTTGTTAGAAAATTGGTCATTCACAGTAATTCCCACCGTTGTCCAAACCTCGTATTCTAATACTTTTGGATTGGGCACGACGACTCTTTTGAACACTTCATTGTTCAGCATGTTTCTTATACGCTTGCGTATCGTGCTCTCTCCCATGCCTAGTTTAGATTTCAGACTTGCGGGTCGGGCGAGCCCATCTTGCATTAGAATGCTCAGTATCTTGCTATCTACTTCATCGACTTCATAGCCATTAGTGACGCTATTGACATCAATATAATACTCTCCCCCGTCTTTGCCCTTCTTAAATTTGGGCATTGGCCAAGAAAAATTGTAATATTTGCTTGGATATACTAACATCATGGCCTCCGTACCTCGGATGCCTTTAACCTTGGTTAACTCTGAATTAAAAAAATGCATTAGCCCATCGGTGGTCTTAAAGTTCACAGCAATGATAATTTCAAATCTACCAAGAGCACAGGCTACAAAGTATATGCGAGGATGCTCAACAAGCCTACGGGCTACAGAATTTAAATATCCAGCTTCTACCTTTATCCCAATTTTAGCCCATGCCCTATATCCCAGTAATGGGAAGTTCGGGAGCGCAATGATCCTAATAATGTCCTCACTCAACATATTACCTATTCGCCGGCGTATAGTTCTCTCCCCCACATCAAAGCAGTGAGCCAGTGTAGTAGTGCTCTGAAAACCTCGCCTTTCCAGCTCGTTTAGTAACTTCTGGTCTAATTCATCCATTGCTTCCCATTTGGTGTGCGTTTTCATAGTTGGCATAATAATACGAAATATCGATATTGTCAATAGCAACGCAAATATTTCCGAAATTTACATCATATACTCGTCATATTAATAAAGATGGCACCTTAATCTAAAAAATTGTCCTATTTGAGAGATGGGTATGAAATACAAGGATTTCAATAAAAGTATCAAGTGCCATCACCACAGGTGCTACGGGCTGAAAGATTATGCACACAAATTGCGGAATGCACCCCGTTAGAACTGGACCGGGGAATAGATGCAATTAAGCCACATAGAATGGAGGAATTAGCATGAATCGGAAGATGTGGTCCAATGAGGAGAAGGTAGCCATTGTGCTGGAGATACTTCGTGGTGATGAACCGGCGTCGGTGATATCCTGTCCTACCGCCCGCAACTCCACAATGTTGTTTTTTTTATCAAATATTGCGTAGTTAATCCACTGGAGCCAGCGAATCTACCCATTGTTTCTCAGGAAACGATAGTCATGTATCGCGATGGGATTCTCTCTACTTAGGGAATTGATGTCTACCCGCATCTTGCTCTGGTCGCTTCTGATGAGGAGAGGTATAAAGCTGTGACCTAGAAGCTCGCTGCGTTTTTCTTGCCTAAAAAGGAGCCAGTAAGCTTTGTTAACGAAAACGAGTGTCCCCTCAGCAAGAAATCGGCTGATTAATTGTTCATGTTGTTTCACTATTGCACCTTATTACCTAGCGCTAACACTTCCGACGGGTTTTCCGCTTAGATATGTTTAGTCTGTTCCATATTCTAATATTATAATACCACTCTCGAATTAGGCAATTCTTATCTATGAGAGATAATGACCCTTGGCTAGGTATTATCGTTTGAAGGTACCTTTTATTATTTGCGATCCGAAAACTCATAGTATTGTGTAATAATAAAAGACCACCGTGGGAACAGGCAACAATTGCTTGGAAAGTGTGATATAACAAAAGAGCTGGTCACCGCGTTTCGGGTATCCAGCTCTCATGAACCATACTGACTCCGGATAGAAACGTTAGCCCTTTCCAATTCTGAACATCTTAGTCCCGCACACCGGGCATACACCCTGGGTTGCCGGCTTCCCGTTCTTCATAGTTATGGCCCTGGCATCCTTCATTTCCCTTTTGGCACGACATTTCACACAGTATGCTTGCATTTTATGTGCCTCCTGTTTTTGATATGAACAATAAGCTATTCCTTCCCATGATGTCAATAGACCAATCGCTGGGTCAGTAGAGGCACAGTTCGCCTGCATGACCTGCGCCATATCCATGCCACCATGCTATTAAAAACGGGAACGCATCCACGGGTAGTTCAGGAACGATTGGGACATAGCAGTATTGCCACGACGTTGGATATCTACTCCCACACGGTGCCTGGTATGCAGAAGGCAGCGGCGGAACGTCTTGATACCCTGCTTCCTAAGATAGAGGAAATTGAAAATATCGGCAAAATGTCGGCAGAGGGGGATGAGGTTGAGTGTAGGCCGTACAGGTCTCGAACCTGTGACACCCTGATTAAAAGTCAGGTGCCCTCGTGCGGTCTCAATCAGCTTTGAGCCAAGGGCATCCCAAAGCTGCTGGAATGTAGGAGAATCGTGATAATCAGGTACCCCTTCTATCATCCTTTGATCCCTCCTTTCCAAATTTTTCGCTCTCTTCCAATCTTCTCCAGTATCGCCTCTTCAAGCCACTGCCCTAGAGTTTTCTTTTGGATAACAGCAGCTTCCTTTGCCTGCTGAAGGGCATTAGGGTCTATCCTGATACTGAAGTTCGGCTTTCTACCTGTCTTTGGCCTGCCAATCTTAGCACTCATAATGTCATCATAGTTTAGGTAATACCAAAAGTCAAGTGGTTACGGCATAGTTTTTGGGCAACTTTTTAGAATGGATTTGGCTCTTCCCCCGGTAGGCAATTTGGGGGAATACGATTATCCGAGCATATTTGTAAGATTGTAGGAGGTGAATTGCTCACTCACTCACTCACTTACTTACTTACTCACCTACCCGCTTACTGTCTCACATACTCACCTACTTACTGCCTTACCGTCTGTATGTAGGTCGGTATTACTGTCTGACTGTGTTATGTATCACATTATTATGAGGTCTACTACTTCTAGTAATATAACACAATTGAGGTATGACGACATTCTGATATCACTATTATCTCTAACGACGATATTCTCGTATGACTATTATGTGCGACATATCTATTATGTCTAATCTCACTATTATCAGATGACAATGAGGTGATATGACATTATATATGGGTCTAGTATTATAGTGTGTGACAGTATACGATGAGTTTATATTATGAGGTCTCTATTATACGATAAGTCTATATTATAAGGTCTCTATTATGCGATATCTTATTATGAGGTTGGTCCCTGCTACTAATAGACCTACTGATATTATGTACCAAATCATTAGGTCTATTGGCAAGAATGCTCAGCAGCTCCGGCAGCGGGTCAGCTCTTATATAGGAAGTATAAAGGCTATAAAGGCTATATGGGCTATACAGGCTATATAGGCTACACAGGCTATATAGGTATGCAGGTATGCACACTAAACGCTATATAAGCATTATGCAGTATATAGCTATTATATGCTATATATGGCTATATATGTATATATGCTAAATGGGCTTACCAAGCGGAAAATGGATGCTTTCATGGGAAGTAATTAATGGCTAAACCAAGGTGAGTCAAACTCCAAATCAAATAAGGTAAGCTAAGGTAAGCGACTGTTAACGTAAGTTTAACTTACATTATAATGCCCACTTTTACCTGAAATCATTATGTCTATGCCATTATAGCACCAAGGACATAATGTAGTTCCTATAATATCTTGCCCAACCATTATACTTCCCTATTATAGCTCTAATGGTTATTATATTTTTCTTATTATAGTAAGGGTATAATGTAAATTTTGTCTGAAATGCCCCTAATAAAAGTTAAGGAGAAAATTTTAGAAACAAAGGCTTCAGAAAGAATTGTGGAGGAATTGTGCTTTCTTAAAGAAAACTTACACAAAGAAACAACGAAAGAACCTCAAAGATATTACAAATATAACCTATAGCCCGACAAAGCGGATGGGGACAAGCATAATACCCACTATAGGCCTTGAGCCATTCGTCGCCGCATATTCTAGCTTTTAGGCCACCAACAATCCGATGTTTTGTTGGCAAGAAAGAGATATGATACCCCTCTTGCAGAGTAGGACTTTTGACTCTGAAGGATTCGTTTATTTCAGGCCTAAAATATCCCACTTTTACTGACTACATATAGTGATACTGAGAAGATTGCCGAGTTGTGTAGTAGTAGCACAAAGGACTTTGGATCCTCTAGCCCTGGTTCGAATCCAGGCTCGGCAGCGGTGCCTTCCCCAATAGCTCAATGGTAGAGCGGGCGGCTGTTAACCGCTAGGTTGTAGGTTCGAGTCCTACCCGGGGAGCTTACCCGAACACCCCGCGTAGCAAAATAGCCTTAATACTCACAAAAGACCGGGAATCTCCTTTTAGATACCCAAAGCCTTGGGAAGTTGTTCGGCAGTCCTGTAATCTATGGCCTGCCCACTGTTTAGCACTCCCTCCTTAAGCTCTCCTTCCAAGTATTACCCCAGGTTCTGATATCTTTGTTCTTGTTGAGCTAGCTTCGCTATAAAGATTTATTCCAGAGTGGCTAAAAAATCTCATAACAGCCTCTTGACAAGAGTGGTGTGATGTAATATTGTATCGTGCACGGGTGGACGTATTATGTCCGAAAACGTAAATCTGGCGCATAAATGCTATGCTAGCTACTGGCATAAGATAAGTAGCAGCGGGTGTTAATTAAACTTAATTGCCTAGCTCGCTGAAAATAGCAGTAATTGGGGGTGTGGTTATATGAAAAAGTCTATCTTAGCCGTTATT
>JABUBL010000779.1_pt1 | contig 10125 bp, 12 predicted proteins | sample 7240371 | NCBI WGS metagenome assembly JABUBL01 (sample SAMN07256343, study PRJNA390944) | subsurface metagenome | isolation source: Methane hydrate marine sediment | place: Pacific Ocean: Eastern North Pacific, ODP site 1244 | collected 2002 | reverse complement strand
AAATTGACAGAGGAGTTCTCTGACACGGTTTTGTTACACTTTCATCATATTTAAGAAATTACAATAGGTCAAATGTTGAGACCTGGCCCCAAATATCTATAATTAAAAAAAATGAGGGGGAAGAGGAAAAATGATATTGCAAGATCTGACCCCATAATCTTCCGTTAGTAACAGGTCTTAAACTTTTCTTGACAAATGATTATTATTATGTTTAAATAAAGTTAATCGATTAACTAATCGTTTAACTAAAAGAGGTATCGTATATATGAATTTTAACAATACAACTATCAAAGACGTAGCTAAGGCTGCAAATGTTTCTACGGCAACAGTATCTAATGTAATTTCTAAGGTTAAATATGTAAGTCCTGAATTGACTAAAAGAGTCAAAAAGGTAATCAAGCAAATAAATTATAAACCAAGTAAAATTGCCAGAAGTTTAAAAGTTAATAAAACTTTTTACCTTGGATTAATAGTTCCAGATATAACCAACCCTTTTTTCGCAGAAGTAGTACGAGGAGCAGAGAGTGTTGCTTTACGGGAAAATTATCAGATATTTTTATGTAATACCGACGGCAATGTTCACCGGGAAGAGAAGGCATTGATGTCTTTTTACGAACATCATGTTGATGGAATAATAAGCGTTGCTCCAAGAATGAAAGAAGCTGATTTAGAAAAGTATTTTAATAGTATTCCTTTTGTAATAGCAGATAGACCATTAAATATTAAAAACTATGAGGCTAATCTTGTCTATGCAGATAACATTAAAAGTTCTTATCAGCTGGCCAAACATCTAATAAAAAAAGGACACCAATCCTTTGCTTATATAGCGGGGCCCAGGGAAGTACTTAATGTTCAAAAAAGGATTTTCGGTTTCAGTAAAGGATTAAAAGATTCAGGTTTTTCTGAAGAAAAGAATGTTATTTTATATGGAGAGTTTAACTATGAAAATGGTTTTAAACTCATGAATAAAATTCTTGAACTCAAGCCACACCCAACCGCTGTATTTGCTTTAAGTGATATAACAGCTTGGGGAGCTTTGGAGAGTGCTAAAGCAAAAGGGCTTAATATCCCTGAAGATATTGCAATTGCTGGTTTTGATAACGTTTATTTTTCAAAATTATTAAATCCATCTCTTACCACCATTCATCAACCCAAATATGAGCTTGGCAGAGTTGCGGTAAATATATTAATTAAAAAATTAAATAATATGAAAGAAGGTGTAATGAAAAAAAACGAAATAATTTTAGAATCGAAATTGATTTTAAGAAATTCGACATAAGAAGGAGGTGAAAATATTTTTTATATAGTCTAGTTAATCGTTTTACTGGAATGATAAGATAAAAAAATACGTATTTGTTAAAAAAGAAAAAAGTTATATCAATCAAATATTAAGGAGTAAAAATTATGAAAACAAATGGAATTTTACATAATGATTTAGCCAGATTAGTGGCTCGCTTAGGACACGGAGATATGTTAGTTATTACCGATAGAGGATTTCCCTTCCCCAGACACGAAAAGACAGAATGTATAGATGTTTCCGTAGGAAGAAACTTACCTAAGTTTGTTGATGTTGTCAAAGTTGTATTAGAAGAATTAGAAATTGAAAAAGTAATAATTGCAGATGAAACACTCGATATTAGCCCCCATGTATATAAAGAATTAAAAGACGTAGTCTTTTTAAAGAAAAATAAAGGCAATGACATCGTTGAGGAGAATATTCCCCATTTGGAATTTAAAGATTTAGTTTTAAATGGTTCACTTCAAGGAAAAGAAGTTAAAGGCTTTGTTAAGACTGGTGAATTTACTCCCTATGCAAATATTATTTTGATTTCAGGTGTTGATTTTTAGGGAAATTAGAATATTAATCTAAACTATTATTGATTACGTTTATTTTCTTAAATTTTGAATAATTACAGCTGCATGATTGGTTAATAATTATTTTGGTTTTTAAAAGAATATTTATATAATTTTCGTTAATCGAGTATTATTTTGAAAGCTTTGATATTACAAATAAGGGGGTACAGATGACAGAAAAAAGATTTATAAAAGATATTTTTAAACAAGATAAGCCCATAATAGGCATGATTCATCTTAGACCTTTACCAGGCTCCCCATTATATGACCCGGCGAATATGAGCGTGAGTAAAATTACCGAAATTGCCATAAACGAAGCTTTAAAACTCCAAAATGCTGGTATAGACGGTCTTCAAATTGAGAATATATGGGATTATCCTTATCTTAAAGGCTCAGATATTGGACATGAAACTACTACGATTATGGCAGTGATAGCTTCAAAAATTAAGGAAAGCGTTGATATTCCTATTGGGATTAATTGCCACTTAAATGGAGGAATGAAAGCTTTGGCAATCGCTGCTGCTGTAGAAGCTAAATGGGTTAGGGTATTCGAGTGGGTTAATGCCTACGTTTCTCATGCTGGTATTTTGGAAGGGATTGGAGGAAAACTCTCCCGGTACCGTAGTTTTTTAAAGGCCGAAGACATTAAATTTTTTTGTGATGTAAATGTTAAACATGGAAGTCATTTTATAATCTCCGATCGTACAATAGCTGATCAGGCCAGGGATGCTGAATCGGAAGGAGCCGAAGCATTAATAGTAACCGGTTTTGAAACCGGAAAGTCTCCCACTCCGGAAAAAGTAAAGGAGTTTTCAAGAAATGTTCAAGTACCTGTTTTTTTGGGCAGTGGAACTGATATTGCCAATGTTTCAACCTTGCTTAAATATGCAGACGGGGCAATAGTCGGGAGTTATTTTAAAGAAGGTAATGATTGGAAGAGACCTGTCGATGGCAAAAAAGCTGAGGAATTTATGAAGGTTGTCAAGAAACTACGAGAGGAGTTGAAAAATGACTAATGTTCGAGATCTAAGAAAAATTCTCTGTATGGGCAGTATTAATATAGATCTGGTTATGTTTATGGACTACTTACCGGAATTAGGCGAAACTGTGGTTACAAATAATTTTAATACATATCCTGGGGGAAAAGGTGGCAATCAAGCTGTTACTGCATCTACATTGGGAGGTAATGTAAAATATTTCGGTAAACTTGGTGATGATGATTTCAGCAAACAACTTATCGAATCTTTAAAATCTAAGGGAGTTAGTGTGACTAATATATTAACTAAAAAAAATTCTACCGCTGGTATTGCAATGATTAGAGTAGATAAGAAAGGGCAAAATTCAATTTCGTTTACCCCTGGTGCAAATGTCGATTTAACTCCTGAAGATGTAAGAGCTAATAAAGATTTATTTGAAGAAGGAACAATTCTATTGATAACCATGGAGATTAATAATGAGACTGTTTTTGAAGCTATACGTCTAGCTAAAGATAATAATATGTTCGTAATTCTTGACCCTGCCCCAGCCCCTCAAGAAAAAATACCTAAGGATATACCAGCAAAAGTTGACATCATAAAACCCAATGAAACAGAAGCTTCTATTATTTCAGGGATAAAGGTAACAGACTTTTGTACTGCAGAAAGGGCATTAAAGGAAATGGTGTCAATGGGTTTTCCTTGTCCTATTCTTACATTGGGAGAAAAAGGATTGTTGGCTTTAATAGAAGGGAAAATTATTAGAGTCGATCCTGAATCAGCTAAAGTAATCGATTCTACTGCCGCTGGAGATGTTTTTTCTGGTGCTATGGCTACCTCATTGTCAGAAGGAGAAGATTTAATCCACGCATTAAGATTTGCCAATATAGCGGCTGCCTTAAGTACAACTAAACAGGGAGCCCAAACATCAATACCTACCTTAGAAGAAGTAAATTTGCATTTAAGTTGTTTAAAGGAGATAAAAAGTTGAGAGAGGGAATTTTAGAATTTAAAAATATTCACAAACATTTTGGGGGTATACAAGCTCTGAAAGGTATAAACCTATCTGTATATGAAGGAGAAGTTCATGCTTTAGTAGGAGAAAACGGAGCGGGGAAATCAACTCTTATAAAAATATTGACTGGTGTTATTCCTATGGACGAAGGAGAAATATATCTAAATGGTAAAAAAGTAATAATTGAAGATCCTGTCTCGTCAAGATTTAAGGGAATCGCAGCTATTTATCAAGAACTTAGTCTAATAGAGCATTTAAGTGTTGCTCAAAATATATTTTTGGGCCACGAACCCATTAAAGGTACTTTAGGTTGGCTAGATAAAAAATTGCTTTTAGAAAAAACTCAGAGTTATTTAGAAACATTTGGTATACAAATAAATCCGGAGACTAAAGTCCATAAACTAGGTTTGGGTGAAAAAAAAATAATAGAAATATTAAAAGCATTATCTGTAAATGCCAAAATTCTTTTATTGGATGAGCCTACAACAGGTATGAGTAAAGTTGAGATTGATACGCTTTTTAAAATAATGGATGATCTTAAAAAACAAAGGGTAACCATGATTTATATTTCTCACCACCTTGAAGAAATTTTTAGGATATGTAATCGGGTTTCAGTGTTAAGAGATGGTGAATATTCTGGTACATTTGAAATTGATAAGGTTGATACGTCAATATTAATTAGAACCATGATAGGGCGGGATATAAAAGAGGAATTTCCGGAGCGCGATTTAAAACCGGGAGCAGATGTTTTACTTAAGACGGAAAGTTTTTTTACTAAGGATATGTTAAAACCTGTTAGTTTAAAACTGCACTCAGGTGAGATACTTGGAATAACTGGAATAATTGGCGCAGGAAAAAGTGAATTAGGAATGGCTCTTTTTGGTGCCTCAAAAACTATTTCAGGCAAATTCTGGGTCAAGGGGAACGAGGTAGTTTTAAATAATCCTGAAGATGCTCGAAGGAATGGGATAGCTTTTATACCTGAAGATCGAAAGGAACAAGGTTTATTTTTAAATCAATCTGTTGAAGATAATCTTACTGTGGCGAATATTGATCAGTTATTACACGGCTTATTAATCTCAATGGGTAAAAGAAGACAGGTTGCTGTAGATACCGCCAAAAAATTAAAAGTTATCCCATTAAATATGTTAAATAAAGTAAAAAACCTCTCAGGTGGGAATCAACAGAAAGTAGTAATCGGAAAATGGTTAATTAGTAATCCACCTATTATTATTATGGATGATCCAACGAGAGGGATAGACGTAGGAGCAAAGGTTGAAATATATAATTTAATTAAAGAATTAGCTGATAATGGTGCAGGAATTATACTCCTTTCTTCTGAATTCAAAGAGGTTAGTGGATTGTGTGACCGTATACTGGTATTACGAAAAGGGGAAATTATTAGGGAAATTAAATCAAAAGGTGTATCTAGTAGAGAACTATTAGAAATAGCTTTAGGAGGAATAAATTGAGTACTCAGAAAAATGTTTTTAATAGTAATTTTATTAAATTTAGAAGTCTTTTAAAAAGTGAGTTGGGGCTAGTCTTTATTCTAATTTCCTTGATTATAATTTTTTCAATATCCTCAAAATATTTCTTAACATCCAGAAATCTTTTAAATATTACTCGACAAATTTCTATAAATCTTATTATTGCAATTGGAATGACTTTTGTCATAATTACTGGCGAAATAGATTTATCAGTTGGTTCAATTGCTGCTCTGGCTGGTGTTGCTACCGGATGGGTAATAGTGTCAACCTCATCTATATTCCTTGGGATAGTAGCCGGAATATTTGTTGGAGTGTTGATAGGTTTACTAAATGGAACCCTTACAGTTTATGGTAAAGTTCAGTCCTTTATAGTTACTCTCGCCATGTTAGGTTTAGCAAGAGGGCTAGCTCTAGTATGGACTGAGGGTAAGCCAATTTCTGGCTTACCAAAAAATTTTGAAATTTTAGGTGCTGGTTATTTTGGAATTATTCCCGTATCTACTATTATAGCAATTTTTATTTTTACAATTGCGTTTATTATTTTTAGTAGAACAAAACATGGTATATATATACGCTCTATCGGAGCGAATAGAGAGGCGGCAAGATTATCAGCGATTCCAGTTAAACGGTATAGAATCATTGCATTCTTGTTATCAGGATTATTAAGTGCCATCGGTGGAATAATTATTACTTCACGTCTAATTTCTGCTCAGCCAACTGCAGCCGTGGGTATGGAATTAAATGTTATTGCAGCAGTTATATTGGGTGGAGCTTCTCTTTCAGGAGGAATAGGAACTATTACAGGAACTTTCCTGGGCTCAATCATAATAGGTGTAATTAATAATGGAATGAATTTAATCGGAATTTCTGCTTTTTTTCAACAGATAGTTAAGGGAATTATTATTCTTATTGCAGTACTGGCTAAAAGAGGGGAATAACTATTTGTTAAATCTGAAAAAAAGTTTAAGAGGGGGTGATGAAGAGATAGTATTTACTTAATCGATTGATTACTTGTATTTTGTTTTAATGTATCTAAATATTACGATAGGAGGGAAAAAAATGAAAACGAAAATGAATATTATTATCATAGGTTTGTTGGTTATGTTTTTTGCGTTTTTTAATTGTGTTCAAGCTGCAGAAAAAACAATAGGTTTTGCTGTATCAACTCTGGCTAATCCATTTTTTATAAGCATGAAAGAGGGAGGGGAAGAAAAAGCAAAAGAATTGGGTATCGATATGATTACATTGGATGCTCAGGATTCCGCAGAAAAACAAATCTCACAGATTCAAGATTTAATAACTCAGAATGTAGATGTTTTAATTATCAATCCAGTAGATTCTGATGCTGTTGTTTCTGCAGTAGAAGAGGCTAATAAGGCGGGAATTCCGGTTATTACTGTAACTAGACCTTCCCATGGAGGAAAAGTTGAACAACATCTTGATATTGATAATTCTTTTGCTGGAAAACTTGTCGCAGAAGAACTTGTAAAAACTACAAAAGGAAGCGTAAAGGTAGCTATTCTTGAAGGAATTCCTGGTGCCCCATCAGCCAAACAACGCCAGGAAGGATTTTTAAAAGTAATTAAAGATCATGATAGAATAGAAGTTGTTACCAGCCTAACTGCTCACTACGCTCGCGAAGAAGCTGCAAGAGTTATGGAAGATGTCCTTCAAGCAAATCCGGTGCTTGATGCCGTCTACGCTCATAATGATGAGATGGCTCTCGGAGCTGTCAGGGCAATAATTGCTGCTGGCAGGTTGGATGAGATTAAGGTATTCGGAGTTGATGCAGTTAATGATGCTATTGTTGCTATTAAAAAAGGGGAAATGGTAGCTACCGTCAAACAACAGCCTTCAATTCAAATGGCAACAGCTGTTGAATCTGCCAACAAAATTATGCAAGGTAAAGATGTTGAAGAACTGGTTATTATTCCGTTAGCTTTGGTAAATAAAGCTAGTATTAAATAACTTGTATTAAAAAAATGTAGTCTACTCAGCCTTAAGAGTTTGCAAAAATTCTTAAGGCTGTTTTTTTAATAAATAGGGATAAGTGTGCCATCTCAATAATTCGATAACTTTTCACGGAAAACCTAACAAATTATTTTCCCAAAAAAGAAGGACTTTAAAAACTTAACAACCTTGGGGGACATTCTTCTTTTGTATTCCCGCACTTATGCTTGGCGAAAAGTAAAGTGTGTCCCCCTTATACTTAAATATATTTTTTATATTTCTATAATTTTAAATAAATTTAATATTGTAACCTGTATGAAGGTAACAGGAGAGGCTTTTTCTTTTGTTTAAAAAGAAAAGGAGCCGAAGAGGCAAGATACAAAATGTATCTAAACTTTCAGGCAAAAGGACTGTTACCGGACAGAACTCTGGAGAGCTTTATACAAACAGGGCAAGTTAAAAAGCTAATTTGCTCTATAACTTGCCCTGTTTTTGTATCATTATCTCTATTCAATTTTTCCTAACTCTACCTTCATTCCGGAGAGTTCTTTCTGAACTTCTGAAAAACGCAGAGAATAATATTCTCGATTTTGCTGGTTTAAGCTGGTGATTGTATTATGTATCTCTTTAGTGTTTTCCAGTATCTGACGATAACCTTCCTTTTGCGCTTTTACGATTTCCTGCATAAACCTGTCGATACGAAAGATTAGAAGAATGGAAAGGGCGATAGGGAACCCTTGATTCGCAATGATGTCTAATATAGTTTTTATCTCCACATAATTTCCTCCTTTCAAATGAGAACTGATTAAAGCAGTCAAATATCCTTTTATGCTTTCATTCTTTCTGGCTAACGACTATTCACTATTCACTAACGACTAGTTATTCCCGCCATCTAGCCCTCCTGGTAGGCCTTACATCCAAGTGCAGGAAGTTCTTCTTCTCATAAAACCCGATTCCATTAAAATCTATATTCTCACATATCTCCAAAAGGGTAATCAGATTGATATCTTTTAACTTGATATCTGCCGCCAGCCCGATACAGTGATAGCTGTTTGTTATCCCTCCAATTTGATGGTTATATTTCGAGCAGCGATATCCGGAGGTAATATACACCGGTCTTTCTAGAATATTTCTTAATTCCACCAATTTGGCAAGCAGCTTGGGATGTAGCATAACCAGATTACAACAGGGACAGGCAAACTCAGATAAGTTGAAGTGTTTAGCTATTTTTATATTATTGGTACTATTTAACATTTGCATGGCTATTCCCTCCTTCTACAAGTATTATAAATGTGGGTTTATCAGTCGTGAATAATTTACCAATTGACCGATTCACCAATTTACCAATTACAACCTCCTCCCCCTTGAGGGGGGAGGATTAAGGTGAAGGTGAGTAATTTATTCTCTGTATTTTCTTAATTGGCTGACAGGTAAACTGTAAGACTATTTGCCCGAACTTATCTGCTAATATGTATTTTGCATCTTTAACTGGACAACTGGGTAACCGGCCAACTGGTTAACTAATCTGCTAACAATGACTGTTGGGTAGGGCCTTTAACTTTCAATAATTTTCTTTTTGATAAGATATCGTAAGTCTGTTTATTAATCCTTCCCACATTGGCCTTCATCATAGTCTTTACCGCTTTCTCCTCACTCTTCCTTAAACTGATATTCTTATCTGCCAGTATCTCTATTAACTTCTTCCAGGCTATTTCCCATTTATTGTTACCGTTTCCTATCCCCAGCTCCTCTTCTGCCCAGAGCATGGCAGCAAGGATGGCGTCTTTGATGGTACTGGCTCTGTCTTCTCCTAATTTATTTTTTAGGAAACTGTAAAAAATAGAGACAAGAGATAATAGTAAGGCATTGAGTAGGTATTTACTTAAGATTGCTTCTAACATAGAATAAACTCCTTTCACTCGTTTATTAATTTACCAATTCTCCAATTTACCAATTAAAGTTGCAAGTATTTGGTAGCACCACGGCGTGCCGTGGTGAAAGGGTAGGGGGCGGATTCATCCGCCCCGTAATACCGGGCTCGATGAATCGAGCCCCTACCTTCGGATTAACTAGCTAACCAACTAACCGCTAATGGGCAGTAGCCAATTAGCTCTACACATCCATAACATCAGTAGACTTATAATCTAGTATCCGAGCATTGACTTTGGCTACTAAGTCATTACCACTATTATGGAAGATGTTCTTGGTGATGATAGTATCCATCACTCCCTCGATAGCTGCATCTTGTGCCGCAAAGTCGGCATAGTCTCCGTCATCTACATTCTTGGGGTTATTCAAGGTTAGATTTATGGTTTTACCCACACTATCCCTAAACTGCAGATAGAGTCTCTTATAACTGGTTACTTCTCCTAATTCGGTTGCCATTATATTTTTTCACCTCCTTCTTAGGATTTACCAGTAGGTAAATCCGTTATTAGTTATTAGTTATTAGTTATTAGCCCGCTCTTTTGCTTTCTTGTTTTTCTGGCTAACGACTATTCACTATTCACTAACGACTACTCCGTTAGTTGAGATTCTCTTTCGAATCGGATTTCATCTACGGTATACTTCTGCAAGCCCGTTAAAGCGGTAGCTGCATCATAGACATCCTGATCTAAAGCAGTAGATTTAATCTTAGTGAAGGTCTTGCTGTTAATGATAGGTGCTCCGGTATCCGGATTGGTACCTACTACCAGTCTAAATTGTAAGGCTGAATCACGGGGAACGGTAATTACTGTGGCCATTTATAATCACCTCCTTTCTTCGCAATTAACCAGCAGGTTAATTGCGTAATAGTTGAGGAGTAATAAGTAATGAGCAATATAATGTTTATATGTTCCTG